>Ga0114932_10001162_pt1 | contig 30690 bp, 29 predicted proteins | sample 2SBtaG_2_FD_87286 | JGI IMG/M metagenome (GOLD analysis project Ga0114932, IMG submission 87286) | Deep subsurface microbial communities from Kolumbo volcano to uncover new lineages of life (NeLLi) - 2SBTROV12_ACTIVE470 metaG | ecosystem: Environmental > Aquatic > Marine > Volcanic ...
CATCATAGGAAATAATATCTAAAGCTGGACATTTCTGTAAAGTGATATCTGCTAAAACAGCATGTGGTCCACCTAAGACAGTCAATATTGATGAATTTACTTCTTTTACTGCTGTTGCTGCTTCTAATGCAGGATTTGCAAATGGAGTAAATGCACTAAATCCTACAAAATCTGGATTATGTTTTTTTACTGCTGTCTTTACATCATAAACATAATTTTCTGAAAAATTTCCATCCAAAATATCTAATACATTGACATCTGGAAGTCGTTCTAATACTCCTGCTAGATATGCTAAACCTAGTGGTGGTTGTGGATGCGGATCTGCATCAGAACCCCCTTGTAATGCATTAGATCCTGTTGGAGGTCTTGTGAGAAGAATTTGTTTATACTTCATACTTTCCGGAAATTGAATTATTATTTAAAGCTCAGTGATGATGATCATTACTAAATACAGTTTTTTGCCTAAAACCCTTATTCTTATTTAATTATGCAAAAAGATGAGTTCTAAATGAATGGGAATGAATCAAATATGAAAAAAATCTTAATTATTTCACAATATTTCCCCCCTGATATTTCAGGAGGCGGAACTCGAGCATATAATTATGCCAAATGTTTATCAAAAAATTATGATGTTACCGTAATTACAGCATTTCCTCACCTCCATTCAAAAATTCCTTCAATCTATCGTTTTCATTTTATTAAAAAAGAAAAAATTGATAAAATTAAAGTAATTCGAGTTAGGGTTCCATCTCTTTTACATAATTCAATTAAGAATAGAATCCTTCTACATTTTTCATTTCTAATTTCCTCTTTATTACCGCTTTTCTCTCAAAAGCCTGATGTAATTTTTGCTTCTGAACCAAATCTTTTTTCTATAATTCCTGCATTTTTTTATTCTAAAATACGAGGTGGCAAAGTTATTCGTGTAGTAGATGATTTATGGCCAGAAGTAATTTATGAACGAGGATTTTTACAATCAAAACTTGTTAAGACTTTTTTAAATAAATTGGCATATTTTTCCTATCACTTTCCACAATATATTTTACCATTAACTGAAGAAGCAAAAAAACATATTGTTAAATTTTATAAAATTAATCCTAAAAAAATTATTGTAGTAGAACATGGAGTAGATACTGATATTTTTAAATTCAAAGAAAAAGAAACTAACTCTGTATTTACTATTATGTATTCTGGAGCTTTAGTTGAATCATATGATTTTGAAATTGTATTTGAAATTGCAAAAAAATTAAAGAATAAAAATTTTCAATTTATTCTTAGAGGTAAAGGATTGCTATTAGAGGAATTAAAAAAGAAAAAAAATGAGTTAGATTTAAAAAATCTTAAAATTGATTCCACCTTTATAGAAAATGAAAAACTATCTTCTGCATTGTCAATTGCAGATATATTCTTAGTCCCAATGAAAGATGATTATTTCTTAAATCTATCCTTACCTACAAAAATCTTAGAATTTCAGGCATTAGGAAGACCAATAATTTGTTGTTCAAATGGTGCACCAGGAAATTATGTTGAAAATACAAATTCTGGAATTAAAATTCCTTCTAATAGTATATTGGAATTAATTAATGCTATTGAAAATCTACATTCTGATAAAATTTTATCTCAAACCCTTGGAGAAAATGGTAGAAATTATGTTTCTTACCATCTAACTTTTGATAAAATTGGTATGCGATTATCTAAATTAGTTGAATCTACTTAATTACGTGAATCTTTTTAAATTAAATATACTTAATATTCCTAAAAATTTGATTTATTTAATATGGATTGGACCTCAAAAAATGTTCTTGTTACTGGTGGGAATGGTTTTCTTGGATCTAGTTTAGTGAAAATTTTAAAAGAAAAAAATACAAAAAATATCATCATTCCTGATTCCAATAAACATGATTTAAGAAATATGGCGAATTGTGCATCTATACTAAAAGAAATTGATATAGTTTTTCATTTAGCTGCAAAAGTTGGTGGTATTGGTCTAAATCAATCTAAACCTGGAGAATTATTTTATGATAATTTAATGATGGGAGTAAATTTGATGGAAGAAGCAAGAAAAAATAATATTGAAAAATTTATCTCACTAGGTACGATTTGCAGCTATCCAAAATTTACAGAACTACCATTTCAAGAAAATTCAATTTGGAATGGTTATCCTGAAGAAACAAATGCTCCATATGGTTTGGCAAAAAAAATGTTACTTGTTCAATCCCAAGCTTATAAACAACAATATGATTTTCAATCAATTACTGTTTTCCCTACAAATCTTTTTGGCCCAAATGATAATTATAATGAAGAATCATCTCATGTCATACCAGCTATAATAAAGAAAGTAATGAATGCAAAACAAAATAATCTAGATCATATTTCACTTTGGGGTGATGGAACCCCTACACGAGATTTTCTGTATGTTGATGATGCTTCATCTGGAATTGTACTTGCAGCTGAAAAATATTCTGAATCAGATCCCCTTAATTTGGGAAGTGGAAAAGAAATATCCATAAAAAATTTAGCTGAATTAATTATCAAATTAATGGATACTAATCTTAAAATTTTATGGGAAACAGAGAAACCTAATGGGCAACCAAGACGTTGTGTAAGTATTGAAAAAGCTAAGCGTGAAATTGGTTTTGAACCAAAAATTTCTCTAGAAAAAGGATTAAGATTGATGATTGATTCATTTTTGAAGAAAAATAATTAATTAATTTGTATGTTTTACCGAATTGTTAATAACTTAGGTTTATTGCCCTTCTAAGTATAATATTGAAAAAACAGAAATCTGCTTTAATTACAGGAATTACAGGACAAGATGGTGCCTATTTAGCTAATTTCCTTCTAAAAAAAAACTATCGTGTATTTGGAACATTTAGGAGAATTTCATCACCAAACTTTTGGAGATTATTATCATTAAATATTGAAAATAAAATTGAATTAATACCTGCTGATCTTATTGATGATTCTTCACTTAAAGAGGCTGTTAGAATTTCTGATCCTGATGAAGTCTATCATCTAGCTGCTCAAAGTTATGTTGGAACATCTTTTGATCAACCAATTACAAGTGGTGAATTTTCAGGTTTAGCTGTAGCAAGAATGCTTGAAAGTATTAGACAATATAATTCTAAAATTAAATTTTATCAGGCTTCTTCAAGTGAAATGTATGGAGATGTAAAATCATATCCTCAAAATGAAATGACAGTATTTTCACCTCAGAGTCCATACGCAGCTGCTAAAGTGTATGGGTATCATTTAACAAAAATTTATCGAAATGGCTATGGGATGTTCGCATGTAATGGAATTTTATTTAATCATGAATCACCTTTACGCGGTTTAGAATTTGTTTCAAGAAAAATTACTAATGCAGTTGCAAAAATTGCATTAGGAATGCAAAAATCCCTTTATTTAGGGAATCTTTCGGCAAAACGAGATTGGGGATTGGCATCTGAATATGTGGAATGTATGTGGAAAATGCTTCAACAGAAGAAACCAGATGATTATGTTATTGCTACTGGTGAAGCTCATACAGTCCAAGAATTTGTTCAAAAAGCCTTTGAGTATGTAGATCTTGATTGGAAAAAATATGTGAAAACAGACAAAAAACTATTTAGAATTCTAGAAGTAGATATTCTCCAAGGGAATTCTTTTAAGGCACAAAAAAAACTCAATTGGAAACCAAAAACAAAGTTTGATGATCTAGTAAGAATAATGATGGAATCTGATCTAAAAAGATGGAAAGATTTCAAGAATGGGAAAATCTTCCCTTGGGATGCTTTATCATCAATTGATGAGCATAAAACATTCACTCGTTCTAAATAATGACATTAAAAATTATGTGGTTACACTCACATGTTACTAATGCTAGTGGTAGTTCCAAATTTTTATATAATATTTTAAAACAATTGTCACTAAAATATGAAATTACATTATTTGTTCAGAAACCAATTAGTTTTTTGAATGATGATTTTGAAAAATTACCTGTAAGAATTATTACTCTTGGAAACTCTTCAACATCTGATCTAAAATTTTGGTTAAATTTTTCATCAAAAATTAAAAATCAAAAAATATTTTTAAAAAATCAATCTAAAAATTTTGATCTAGTTATATCCACTTTTTTCCCCATGAATGTGATAGCAAATGAATTAGGATTGAAACATTTACAATTTTGTTTTCAACCTTATGCTTTTTTTTGGGATAATGAATTAATTGGTTCTTTACCATTTATAAAAAAAATTCTTTTAAAATATTTTAAAAAACAATTTTCAAAATTAGATCTTATTGCAACAAAAAATTCTAAAACAATACTTACAATAAATACTGGTTCAAAGAATATTATTAAGAAAATTTATGGAAAAGATTCTACACCTACACATATGGGAATAGATATCAAAAAAACTGAATCGATAAAACATTTACTTAATTTGAAGAGTTCAAAAATATTAATACACAGCACAGATTGGTCTCCACTAAAAAATACTTTATGGCTAATAGATCAATTTTCGACCATTCAACAAATTATCCCAAATACTGTTTTAATGATTACTGAAACAAATATTGATTCTTCAGAAAAAAGTAAAGCTCAAAAATTAATTCAAGAAAAAAATATCAAAAATATCACTTTTTTAGGAACTCTTTCAACAAACGAGTATTCAAAATATTTGAGTTCATCTGATATTGTAATTTTTTCAGGTTCTGGCAGTGGAATTACTACTAGTTTATTTGTATTGGAATGTATGGCTTTAGGAATTCCATCTTTGGTAACTAGTCAAGTATCAGAAGATGTTATTCATGATAAAACTGGGTATGTTTATAATAATATTGACGAATTTCAAGATTTTTTATTAAAACTTCTTAGAAATGATGAATTGAGGCATCAACTAGGAAATAATGCACAAAAATATGTTATTGAAAAACATTCATGGATAAATGCTGCTTCCATCTTTGATGAACATATTTTAAAACTTATTCAAACATAATTTTTATTTATTCTTTAGAAATTATTTTAAACTGTGGTAATGGCACTATGAATTTACCACCTTTATCTAGAAATTCTTTTTCTCTTTTGATAAATTCATCTAAGAAATGCCATGGAAGAATCAAAAAATAATCTGGATGAGATTTTCTTGCTTCTTCTTCAGAAATTATTTGGATATCTGTCCCAACTGTTTTTCTTCCCCATTTATCTGAATTTCTATCTGCAACTTTTTCAATTTCTTGATTATCAAGTCCATAAAATTGGAGTAGTGTATTTCCTTTTGTAGAAGCTCCATAAGCAAAAATTTTCTTCCCTTTATTCTTTTCATCTCTAATAAAAGAAACTGTTTTTTCTTTTTCTTCTACACATCTTTTATAGAATTCAATATATGGTTTTTCTGTTTCTAGACTTAAGTTTTTTTCATCATCTTGAACTTTTTTAATCCTATCCATTGCATCATTAGAAATATTTTGATCTTTATGTTTTATAAATAATCTAATACTTCCTCCATTTACATCGTTCAAAAATATATCAACAATTTTTAAATTATGTTTTGAAAATAATATCTCTAAAACTTTTAAATGATAATACTCCAAATGTTCATGTACAATAGTGTCAAATGCATTTTGTTTTAGCATTAAAGGAAGGTATGATAGTTCAATTATCCATACACCTTTTTTATCTAAAATTTTTGAAATATCTTTGACAAAAATATTTGGATCATCTAAATCATAAAACATTGCAATACTTGTAATGATTTTTGCATTTTTTTCACCAAATTGTTTCTTAAATGATTTTTCATTAAAATAATCAACTATAATTTTTGCACCTGTTTTTTTAGAAAATTCTGCCATATTTTTAGCTGGATCAAATCCCACTAATTGTAGATTCATTCCATGATAATTTTGTAATAATGTACCATCATTACATCCAATATCCAAAATAAGATTATCTTTATCTAATTCCACTTTTGAAATTGCTTCCTGTACAATTTCAGCTAAATTTTCATTCATAGTTTTATTGATGCCAGATCTATAGAAATATCTCCTGTAGAGAACATCTTTTGGAATTGAATGTAATAATTGAACTAATCCACATCCATTTGGGTTTTTACTGATATCACATCTTACCAAATCTAATGGAAATTTATCGGGTAATGCTAATACTTCACTATCTTTGGGAGTGAAAGTAGCAACATGTTGATGATTTAATGAAATTATTGGTGTTAGATCTTTAGATTTACATATTCTACATACATTTATGGCATTTAATATCATGATTTTTTTAACACCATTAGTATAGTCAAATCTTCCAGACTTTATGAATTTTCTTTAAAAATTTTGATTTAACATTAAATTAACATAAAAAAATACAATTTATCATTAAATGATTTGATATGAAAAAAGCACTAATTTTTGGAGTTACAGGACAAGATGGCTCTTATCTTGCAAAATTCCTTTTAGGAAAAAAATACAAAGTTTTTGGTACTTCTAGAAAATTCTCTACCAAAAAAATAACTAATCTAAAAATTCTAAACATAGATTCAAAAATCCAAAAAATTGAAACTAATTTCTCTTCTCCAAAATCCATTCAAAGAGCAATCAAATTTTCAAAACCAGATGAAATCTATAATCTTGCAGGTGTTTCTTCTGTTTTAGATCCTTTCAAAAACCCTCAACTCACAGCAAAAATTAATGGCATGGCAGTATTACATATTCTTGAAACAATTAGGATGTTTTATCCAAAAACTAAATTTTTTCAAGCATCATCAAGTGAAATGTTTTCACCATCAAAAGTAAAATTAACTGAAGAATCCCCATTTGTTCCAAAAACACCATATGCCATATCAAAAGTATTTGCACATGAAATGACTATACAATATAGAAAAAATTTTCAACTTTTTACTTGTTGTGGAATTTTATTTAATCATGAATCACCGCTACGTGGTTTAGAATTTGTAACACGAAAAATAATTAATTCTATGATAAAAATCAAAAATCATCAAATTAATAAATTTGTTCTTGGGAATATTGATAGTGAAAGAGATTGGGGTTTTGCTGGAGATTATGTAAAAGCAATGTGGCTTATGTTACAAAACAAGAACCCAGATGATTTTGTTCTTGCAACTGGTGAATCCCATTCAATTAGGGAACTACTTGAAATTACATCAAGATCTTGCGGTTTACATAATTGGGAGAAATATGTCCAAATTGATAATTCATTAAAGCGACAAAATGATTATTTAAAAAAAATTGGTAATTCTAGTAAGGCTACAAGAATTTTAAAATGGAAACCCACAATGACTTTTCCAAAATTGATACAAATGATGATAAAATATGATGTTGCTCAATTTGACAAAAACACCTAAAAACTATACTGTATATAATTTCTAAAAATTAGTCTATATCAAAAATTAAATAAGAAAATAATTTTTAAAATAAATCTAAATTAAGATTCATTTTCTTTTTTTGATTTAATCAAAAATTGATTTATTATTATAAAAAATATTGCATGTGCAATTGATGCAATTAATACTGAAATCCCTGCACCATTAATTCCCCAATAACTGGTTAAAACGATTAAAGTAGGAATTTGTACTAATAAATAAACTCCAGATCCTATTATCACAATTTTACTTTTTTCAAGTCCAAGATATTTTGATGTATATATTGAAATTATAGTTGATGATATTATAGAGGCACTCATTATTTGAATTAGAATTATTGCCTCAGTAAAATTTGGAAATATTTTAGGAATTATGATGGGTGATAATGTGATACTTCCTATGGTAATTATGATTGAAACTATGATCATAATTTTTTTAATTGATTTAGTTGAATCTTGATTTGAATCATGTGGTAAAATATATTGATAAAATATACCTGGTAAAATTCCTAATAATGCTAAAAATTGTAATCCTAATTGATAATTCCCTAATAAAGCAAATCCAAGTAATGGTACAATTATAATTTTATCAAATGAACCATTAAATGCACCAACTAAATCTAAAAGATAACTATTTACAATAAATTTGTATTTAGATTTTAATATTACAAAATTTATTTTTTCCTGCTTAAATGCTTTAACCATGATTATACCAAATGGTAAAAATGATATTGCCATTCCCAAAATTATTCCTTGATAACCAATTACATGATATAGTCCAATTGATAATGTCACAAGAAGAATTTTTTGAGTAATAATTAATTTAGCATATTTATTAAATGATTTTAATCCAATTAATTCTGCACCAATTAATGTAAATGTTACAAATCCTATTACATACAGACTGATTTCTATATTTTGAAGAAAAATAAAAAATAAAATTACTGAAGTTATTATTGGTGAAATTATTCCTATTACATAAATTGATGATTGAATTTTTTCTCCTTTTGCTCGAAATACTATCATCGTATTTGACATTCCAACAAGTGATACTGTTGATGCAATTATTCCAATTGATATGAAATAAGTAACTCTTCCATATTCTTCTGTACCTAATAATGATGCAATGTAAAGCCAAAAAATCCCACCAATTCCATTTGTAACAAACGTACCAACACCCAAAGAAAAAAAACCTCCTGGTTTTTTTATAAATTTCTTTATAGAATTCAAAAGTTTATTCAATTTTCTCAATTATCCTGCTCTTATGTTGTCTATTTTAGATTTCATTTCTTTTATTTTATCTATTGTTGTTTTTTTTAAAAATTACTCTAACTAAATCAATACAATAGTAAAAAAGAGGATACAAATTCCATTTTAAAAAAACATCTAAATTTTTTAATAAAATCAACGTACCATGGTTTTTTCTGAACCATATTGTAAATGGAATATATGAAAAAAATGCTTGTATGAAAGACATTTTATGTTGTTTTGCATAATTGATCATCCCCCCACTAGAATCTCCTCCATCATATCTAAGGGCCAAAATTTCGTCTATAACGTAAATATCTCCAATTTTTAATGCATTTATCAATAAAGCTAAGTCAAATCCTGTATGAAAATTATCTTCAACAAAGATTTTTTTTAATTGCTCCGTTCTAAATAATCCATAAAATATTTGTTCTGCACCTCTTTTTTTAAGAAAATTTCTAACTTTTTCTTCAAATGATCCTGAAAATGAAATATTCTCAATTAACCAAAAATGTTTTCTAATTTTCTTTTCTAATCTTTTAATTAATGAAGTTTCAGTAATTTTATCAATAAAATCTGTATTTTCTCCATATGATTCAATTTTACTAGTACTACAAACTATTCTTTTTTGTGATTCCAAAATTTTTAAATTATTTTCTAAAAATGTTGGTAATAAAATATCATCAACTGCAGTCCAAATAAAAAATTTACCTCTGGCTTTGTTTAACAAAAATTTGAAATTTGAAATACCACCAATATTTTTTTTTTGCCGTAAGTAAATAATTCTAGCATCCTTATTTGCAAATTTTTTACAAATTGTTCCTGTTTTATCTGTTGAAGCGTTATCTGAAATAATTAATTCAAAATTTGTATGTGTTTGTTTTAATAAAGAATCTAATCTTTTTTCAATAAATTTCTCACCATTAAATACTGGCATTCCAATTGTGATTAAAGATAAATTGATATCTTTTGACATCCTAAAAACAACCAAAATTAAAATTTCTTTATAATAAACTTACAGCAGTATTATGTACGTATTTTCTCAATTAATTATTGAAATTTAATCTTTATTTTTTTTAATTGATAATTCGCTAAATATTTTAAGTAATTATAAAATTCATAATTATGACAGAAACTGAAAATTCTATTATTGTATTAAATAAAACATATGATATTGATTTTCTTGATGCTTCATTACATGATAAAAAAATTATAACACTTGATTTTGAATCACATTTTTTTCTTTTAAAAAAAAATATTGAACATGAAACATCTGATAAATATATTGATGAAAAAAATATTTTAAATATTCAAGAAGAATCATATCGTCTATCTTCTTGGTATTTGGAAAAAAAAATTAAAGATAATTTAGAGTATGATGGAATAAATATTGGAGAGTTATTTTATATAGAATTTTATTATAAACTTGTATCGATTTTATGGGATTTAACAAATTTAAAAAATATTGTTGAAAAATATCCTCATGATAAATTGATTATACCACCAAAATTAGAATCTTCTATCAATCTTTTTACAACATCGTATGAATTACTAGAAGAAAAAATTTCAAATAAACCCAATCTTCATTCAGGCTATGAAATACCATTAAATTTATTTTTTATAAAAATTCCAGTCAAACTTTCAAAAAGAAAGATTCAAAAAATAAAAATGATCTTTGAAATATTTTTTAAATGTTTATTAAACAATAAAGTTAATCGTGATAAAAAATCTATTTTGACAATAAATTTATCCACAATGAGGTGGAGAAGTATATTTCTGGGAATATCTGAGAAATTTCAATTAGTAAAACATGATCCTATTCTTCCATCAGTATGGAATTTGAAATCATTTTTAATTCTCAAAAAATCAAAAACTATAATTGAAAATATATCTAATCATTTTTTCTTCAAAACAACTGATCAAATAAATTTAGATTTATTAATAGAAAACAAGCAGAAACAAATTTTTGAAAATAATGAATTTTTTAAAAATTTCTTTAAATTTAATGATAAATCGTTCTGGTGTATTATTGAAAACTATTTCCATTCAATTACTAAAAATAAAATCTATGAATCAATAAAATATCAGAAATTTTTAACAAATATGTTTGATAAATACAATTTTAGTTACTTGATTGTTTATAATGAGGTTGAATTACCTGAAATTGTTTCAATAAAAATAGCTAAGAAACATAAAATACCAATAATTCTTCTACAACATGGGATAAATTCTTTATTTGATGATCCAATTCATCAAAATTTCTTTAGACTTTTTGGAAATTATTCGGATCATTTTCTAGTTTGGGGAGAAAATGACAAAAAATTTGCTATTGAAAATAATCGTTACAATACAAATATTGCGAATATTGGTTCATTTTTTTACGATGATTGGTTACCTCATACTACAAAAAATAATGAATTTTATATTTTGATTACTCCAATTAGTCCAGATGAAGAATTTGCTAAATTCCTTCCTTCCAATATTAAAGAAAATTATCTGAAAAGAATTCGAAAAATTTGCCAAATCATTGGAAAATACAACAAAAAAATAATCATTAAACTTCATCATGATCAATATTGTTTTGAAGATCTTGTAACTAATGATTTAGGAATTGATGTAAGTATAGTAAGAACTGGTGAATTAAAACCAATGCTAGAAAATTGTGAACTTCTTATCACCGTTGGATTAACTACTGCTACTTTAGAAGCTTCGATTCTAGATAAACCTTCAATTTTCATTCCAAGAGCTGATGTTATTCAAGAAGAAAATATTTTTGATGAATTTAATGAACTTGTTATACTTCCTGAACAATTAGATAATTTTTTATATCAATTTTACCATGATTGTGAATTTAAAAAAATGATACTAAAATCAAATAAATTATTTTTAAACAAAAATATTTCTAATCTTAGAAATTCATCTGAAACTTTTAATGAATTCATAAATTCTTTAAATCAATTTTAAAAATTATTTTAAAATAATAATTACATATTTTATCAATTTAATTGATTTATTTTTTAATTTAATATGATCTATTTTCTATTAAATATCTATAAAAATTCCTCATTTGAAATAATTTCTTTTAATTCGTTCTTACTAAGTAGTGGAGCTTTATCTGAAGAATATGATTCTGAAAAATCCACTTTCTTGATATTTTTATTACTTGATAAATTTTTAATTCCTTCTATCATAATTATGTAATCTTCTTTTGATTCATATGTGTATGGAATTTCATCCTGATTTATTAAAATCTCGTGGTATTTTTCACCTTGTCTCACCGAGATTTTCTGTATTTGAATATTATAATTTTTTAATTCCATTACTGCATCTTTAAGTTCTCCCACCGTGTATGCCTTAAGTTTTGGAACAAATATTTCTCCACCCATTCCCATTTTTACCGCTCTAAAAATTAATTCTATTGCCTGATTCATAGAAATATTAAATCTGGTCATTTTGGGATCAGTAATTGTTAAACCTTGATTATTTTTGATCTGTTCTAAAAATTTTGGTAATACTGAACCTCTACTTCCAAGAACATTGCCATATCTAACACATAAGAAATTTGTTTTGTGTTTTCCTTTGTAAAAGTTAGCTGATGTTACCATTCTTTCCATCAGTAGTTTTGTAGCACCGTAAGTATTAAGAGGTGATACCGCTTTGTCTGTTCCAATAGCCAAAACTAATTCTACATTATTGTCCAAACTAGATTCTATCACATTTTGTGTACCTAGTACATTTGTTTTGATTGCTTCAAATGGATTGTATTCTGCTACTGGTACATGTTTTAATGCAGCAGTATGAAAAACTATATCTATATCTTCCATTGCCCTTGTTAATCTTTCTTTGTCTCTAATGTCCCCTATCAAAAAACGTAATTTTTTATTTTTTAATTGATCTTGCATTTTTATTTGTTTTAATTCATCTCTACTAAAAATCCTAATCGTGTCTACATTTGTTTCCAAAAGTTTTTTTGTTAATGCAGTTCCTAGTGAACCGGTTCCTCCAGTAATGAGTATTTTTTTTCCATCAAACATATTTACATCAATCAAAGCGGATATACAATAATCTTAATCAAAAAACTGTTATTAAAAAGATACTAATTTTAAAAATATTAAACATCATTTCAATTTATCTTTTTTACTAATGTTAGGTGTACTTTTCCTTGATCAACTTCTAATGGAATTTCAACATCACTAATTATTTCTACATCATATTTACTCCATCGTTCTTTCATATTTCTATACCATAACAAATCGTTTCCTCTTTTCCATTTGATCATATCTCCGTCTTCACCAAAATATTCTAAATTAAATATCCATTTTTTTGAAATTCTAAGTAATTCGATTAAGGCTTCATCTAAATCCGAATTTGGAATATGAATTAGAACACCTCTAGTAAAAACTAAATCAAATGCTTTATCTTCAAATGGTATTTTTTTTAAATTTCCTTCTTTAAAGATGAAATTTGGATATTTTTTTTTGGCTTCTTCTAAAGCATGCTTATTCATATCAAACCCATTAACTTTGTAATCAATAGGAAATCCATTGAGATTATTTCCAATATTACATCCTGCTTCACATATTCGTTTAGCACCTAATGAAAGCACTAAATGATATATGAAATTATATTGTGCCTTGTCTATCTTGCTTCTATTTTGATCAGTATATTCATTCCATAAGTCTTGATTATATTCCATTTGTCTCAACTAATAATGATATGATGATGAGTTATATCACTATTTTCATTATTTTTGATAATTAATCTTTAATTTCTTTAAAATAATCTCCAAACTTTTTGGAAATGATTTAATACTTATATTAAATTTTATTTATCATGAAACTTTGTAGTCAATGTCTTTTTCCTGACACAAAACCCGAATTAAAATTTGACGAAAATGGAATTTGTGACGCATGTAACTATTCAGAGAAAAAAGAATCAATTGATTGGAATCAACGAAAACAGGAATTGAAAATTATTCTTGAAAAATATAAAAACAAAACAGGAGAAAATTATGATTGTTTAATACCTGTTAGTGGTGGAAAAGATAGTCATTACCAGACTTTAGTTATTAAAGAAGAATTTGGACTAAATCCACTTGTTGTAAATTTTCATCCAAGGGAACAAACTAAATTGGGAAGACAAAATTTAGAAAATTTAAAAAATATAGGAGTTGACTGTATCGAATTTACTGCAAATCCTAATGTTTACAAAAAATTATCAAAATTTGGACTTACTGAGTTAGGTGATCCTATGTGGCCTGAACATATTGGGTTATTTCAAATTCCAATTAAAATTGCAGTACACCTAAAAATTCCACTTTTAGTTTGGGGCGAAAATCCTATGTTTGAATATGGTGGTCCTGTAACTGCCACTAGTCCTTATCTAGATAAAGAATGGTTAGAAAATCATGGAGGCTATTTTCTTGATAAAATTAAACCTCAAGAACTGGTCAAATATGGAATTAATAAAAAAGAATTAATTCCATTTATCTATCCTGATGAAGATGAAATTAGAAGAATTGGTGTAACTGGAATCTTTTTAGGATATTATACTAAATGGGATGCTAGGAAACAACTTGAAATTGTTAAAAATCATGGGTTTTCTGTTGCAGATGATTTATCTGAAGGAACATATACAAATTATGAAAATTTAGATTCTAATATTGTTCCACTTCATGATTACTTTAAGTATCTAAAGTATGGTTATGGTCGTGCAACTGATCAAGCATCAATTGATATCAGAAATAATAGAATGACTAGAGATGAAGGATTAAAAATAATTGAAACTTATGAGGGAAAAATTCCTAAAAAATGTTTAAAATGGTTTTTAGAAGAATATGAATTAAAATTTGAAGAATTTTTAAAAATTTGTGATAAATTTACAAACAAAAAAATTTTTAAAACAGACATAAATGGAAAATTTTTTCATGACGAAGAAGGAAATTTAGAAAAATACCCTGTAAATTAATTTGCTTTTATAAAACTTTTAACATTTTTTTAAAACTAATCCTAGTTTAGTAATTTGTCTCTAATATGAAAAATTAAAGTATTTTATTAACTAAATTTAAAGTGTATATGTGAATTTTGATAATCCTGATCATATTTTTATAATCGCCGAAGCTGGCTCTAACTGGAAATGTGGAACCTTTAATGATGATTTGAATCAAGCAAAAAATCTTATTGATATAGCTGCAAAAGCTGGAGCTGATGCAGTAAAATTTCAAACTTACAAACCAGAAACAACATATGTATCTAATGCTGGAATTAGCTCATATCTTTCTAAATCTGGAAATCCAAAAAAAATTGAAGATATTTTTGAAGAACATTCTATGCCATATGAAATGATACCTGAACTTTTCAAGTATTGTAAGGAAAAAAATATAATGTTTATGTCTACACCTTTTTCGATTTCCGATGCCAAAGCAATTGATCCATTTGTAGAAATTCATAAGATTGCTTCATTTGAAATAAACCATATTAGATTAATTGAATTTCTTGCAAAAACAAAAAAACCTATTTTGATATCTACTGGAGCAAGTACTTTTGATGAAATTGATTTTTGTGTAGATTTGCTTAAAAAAAATGGAAATAATGATATTGTTTTATTACAATGCACTTCAAAATATCCTTGCTCAATCAATTCATTGAATCTTTCAGTCATCCCAAAAATTAAATCAAAGTATGGATTTCCAGTTGGATTATCTGATCATAGTATTGATCCAATTATTGGACCTCTCACTTCTATTGGATTAGGTTCAACTGTGATTGAAAAACATTTTACATTAGATAAATCTCTTAGTGGTCCTGATCATTCTTTTGCTTTAGAACCTATGGAATTAGAAGATATGATAAAATCTATTAGAAGAACTGAATTATCTTTTGGAAGTGGTATTAAAGAAATTTTAGATGATGAAAAAGAATTAAGACAATTTGCTACTCGTTCAATACAAGCAATAGAAAATATTTCTGAAGGAGACATTTTACATGAAGGGGAAAATTTTGATATTCTTAGACCTGGTAATAGAATAAGGGGATTAGAAGCAAGATTTCTTGATACTGTAAATGGTAAAAAAGCAACAAAAGAAGTCAATAAAGGTGATGGAGTTACAGAGTTTGAGTAATCTCAACTAAGTTATTTAGAAAATTTATTAGTTAATTCTATTATTTTATTTATATTATCATCTGTTAAGTTAGGATGAATTGGTAAACTTACAATACCTTTTGAAATTTTTTCAGTAATGGGTAATTTTGATTTAGAGTTATAAAACCTCATTTTATGAATTGGTGCATAATGAATACCTACCTCGATATTATTTTTCTGCATTTTTTTAATAAAATTATCACGATCATTGACGATAATCCAAAATATGTGATATGAACAGTTTCTATTAAAAGGAATTTTTTGCTCTATATGTAATTCCTTTGAATATCTATTTGCAATTTCTTTTCTCTTGGTATTTTTTTTATTTAATTTCTTTAATTGTTCAATACCTATAGCAGCTGAAAATTCATTCATGTAATAATTCCATCCAATGCTTGTGACATCATATTTTACTCCTTTTCTATTTGAAATACCCATCCATCTTTTTGACTTTAACTCTTCACTGAATTCTTTATTGTTTTTATCATTCAATGTTATAGCTCCACCTGAGGGCATTGCTAAATTTTTAACAGGATGGAAACTAAAGCATACAGCATTTCCATGACTTCCAATTTTTTTATTTTTATATGAAGTACCAGCTGCATGAGCTGCATCTTCAATAATTTTGAGATTAAATTTTTTTCTTAATTCTATTATTTCATCCAAGTCACATGGATAACCTGCAAAATGAACAGGTAAAATTAATGCAGTTTTTTTTGTAATTGCTTTTTTTATTTTTTCAGGATCAATACATAACGTCTCTGGTTTTATATCTACAAAAATAGGAATTCCACCATTGTATATTATTGCATGTGCTGTTGAAACAAAAGAAAGTGATGGTAAAATCACTTCTTTATTTTTAATATTAAAAAGTGATAATGCTAAATGAAGAGATGCAGTACCACTATTTACTGAAATACATTTTGATGATTTTGTATATTTTCTAAATTTCTTTTCAAATTCTAAAACTTTACCAGTTCCGGCACCGGAAGCCCAAAAATGACTATGAAGCACTTTTTTAATCGCATTTTCTTCCTTATCATTAATGGAAGGGTCAAATAATTTTATTTTTTTAATCATTTCTTGATTTTTCTCTTTATAGATAATTCATATGTATGTTGTAACATTTTGAATTGATTATATTTTAAGAATTCTATCATTTTTTTATTTTTTGGATTAACATTAACTAAATATCTATTACGTGGATGTTTTTGAAATAATTTCTTTAAAATTGTTTTTTCAATTTTTACATTTTTAAATTCTTTTTTAATGTGAAGACCTATCTCATTTATACTTGTAAGATATACAGTTCCAATTTTTACATTTTTAAAAAAAATCACATACCAATACAAATATGGATTTGATTGTATGAATTTTTTGTGATGTAAAAATCTAGGCATTTTTTTATGAGATATGTTGTTGTTTGGTTCACGTTCTTCAAGTATTATATAAAGAAAATCTGCATCTGATACTGTTACTTTTTTAAGACTAATATTTTTTAAATCCACTTTGAATGTTGTTTTACCCACATTCATAATATTATACATAGATTAAGAAATATAGACGTGATGTTAATTTTAATACATGAAAACTGTTGTGGGATTTCTTTCACGACCTCATGGTTTTAATATATTAAATTCTCTTGTAACATCTTTAGATTACAAACTAATTCAAGTTTATACACATAAATTTAATCCAAAATCACAAGATCCATCCAGATCGGAAAGGTATGATTATCATTTATTCGATGAAGTTTGTAAAAAATATAAAATACCTCTCATATCAATTGATTCAAAAAATCATGAACTTAATGATTTTCCAGAATGTGATTTTATAATTGAAGTATCTTGGAGATATTTAATTCCAAAAAATATTCTAAAAAATGCTCATATTGCATCATTCGGAATTCATAGAGGGAAACTTCCTGAATATGCAGGCGCTGAACCAATTAAACAGGCACTAAATAATAATGAAAATGAGATTATTTTATCAGCACATGATCTAAATGCCCCCATAGATAAAGGTCAAGTCTTTGAAATATTTACACACCCTATAATCTATATTGATTCTATTTCAGTTAATGATAACATTCAAAAAATTCGTGATGAACTCACTTCTAAATTTTCTGCTCTAGTATTTAAAACTCTTTTAAAGTTTAATAAAAATTAAAACAAAATTAATTTTTAGAACATATTAATTATTTTTATCTTTAGATTTCAAATACTGTTCATCTTTTTTTAGAGATGAAACATATCCATCATGTTTTACATTCTTATTGGTTTCAAAGATTTTTGGTTCACTTTTATATAATTCAATTATGTCTTGAATTAAGATTGGTCTTGCAGGAATATTTTTTATTATCTTTCTTACTAATTAGAGATCTTCAATTCTGTCAACAGTATATCTAAGATAAGAAAGATCTTCATGATGTTTTGTATTAATTAAGATAAATCTATTTTGTGGATTGTAAATAAAAGGTGTTACATGTTCTCTTTCAGAAGGTTTCTTTGCATTATTCCAAGCTTTTTCAAGACTAGTAAATGAAAAAACTTCTACCTCTGTTCCATAAGGAAATGTTCGATGTAGTGTATTTGATGCATAATCACATTTATTATTATTATATTCATTAATTACTAAATCAATAATATTTGGATCAATTAATGGATTATCTGACGTAATTCTTACGATATCGTCTATTGAAAATTTTTTTGCACATTGATAATATCTATCCAACACATCTTCTGAAGATCCTCTAAAAAATTCAATTTTTTGTGAAGAAAGACTCTCACAAATTTTGTCATCCTCCGTAAGATCGGTAGTGGCAACTATAATTTTTTCAATTTTTTTAGAAAATTTGACTTGATTAATTACATAATTAAGGACGATATCTACATTGTCTATTTTTTGCATTACTTTTCCTGGTAACCTAGTTGAACCAATTCGTGCTTGAATTATACAACAAATCATTTCTATCATACATGAGTATTTGACATGAAAATACTTTTACCTACATTATTTTTTTGATGTTTTCTATATTAAACATTATTTCTAAAAATGAAGATAAAATATCTAAATAAATATTATTTACTTGTATTTAGTCTATTTTTTATATAATCTATAGAAAAAACAGGTGAAGGATCTGTTTTTGTTAAAACTGCTCTGTAAATAGTTGCATAATCAAGCATGTAAATAAGAGAAATTAATTTCGTTAAAATGTTTCCTGATACTGAGTGAATTTCTTTAAAGTTGATATTATTTTTAATGAAAAATTCTTTCATTATGCTAAATCTTTCTTTTGTTTTTATGTAATCTTCTTGCCCTTGTAATAAAATAGGTTGTACATTAGATGGCTTTTCCCATGACACTATACCATTATGACTTGATTCGATCACATCTTCTATTATTGCATGTGTTTTGGTATTTTCTTGTAAAGATGATTTGAATCTAATTGCCGATGATTTTAAACCCTGAGGATAATAAATTATGGGAATATTAGATATCCAACTGGCTAAATTAATTGCAGGATTTGAATCAGACATATTTTGAGAATAAATTTTCTTCTTCATGATGTCAAGTTCATTTATTGATTCCATAATTCCATTTTTTTTAATTGGAATAATTGAATTTAATGAATTTAGAATTGAATAAGTGAAATTAATGAACGATGCTCTTGGAGAATGAATGAGTGGTATCTTTCTAAATCTAATTTGATTTTCTTCACAAAATTTTTCCATCTTGCCCCCTGAAGAAAATGCAATAATGTTACAGTCTTGTTTTTTTGCAGAATTCAATACTGTGAAAGTTTCATCTGTATTTCCAGATACACTTGTAGTTACAACTAATGTATTTTTGTCTACAGTTTTTGGTAAAAGATATCCCTTAATTAGAGAAACATGAATGTCACTTTTTGATAAGATTGAAGAAAATAGGTCTCCAATAGCACCAGATCCCCCCATACCTGCAAAAACAATATGATCAATTCCTGAAAAATCTACAGGTTCTTGATTAACTTCAAAAGATTCACGTGCCATCTCTGGCCATTTATCATAAATTTTATACATTTTCTCCAGATCGTATTTTTCTAAATCCAAAAGATTCAATAATTTGAATTGAAAGCTTACAATAAAATATCTATCTAAATTCTATAAAATGTCATAATTTATTGAGTTTGATATTTCATGCAAATGGTTTTCTAATTTTCGATTCGTCTTTATAATTAGATTTTCTAGAATTAATGTTTAAATTTTGAAAGAAAAATTATTAATAATTGGAGGTAGTGGATTTGTTGGCAGTACATTAGCTAATTATGCTAAAGATGATTATGATGTAATTATTACATACAATAAAAATAAACCTAAAAATTCAAATCATCAATTATTTAAGATAGACTTGTTAAAAAATAAGGATAAAATTATAGAACTTATTCAAACTTTAAAACCAAATTTTGTAGTTCATACTGCGGCTCATCCAAGTGTAGATTTATGTGAAACAGATCCTAACTTAGCAAATGAATTACATATTGAAATTACAAAAGATATATCTAATATTTGTAAAAAAATTAATACAAAATTAATTTATATTTCAACCGATGCAGTTTTTGATGGAGAATCAACAAACAATTATTTCGAAGATGATAATACTAATCCTGTGAATCATTATGGTTCTACAAAACTTAGTGCAGAAAAAATTATCCTAAATTCTTCAAATCAAAATGTGATACTTAGAACTGCTGTAATTTATGGATGGGATAAAAAATCAAGATTCAGTAATTGGATAATAGATTCACTAAAAGAAAATAAAATAGTAGATCCTCATATTGATCAATTCAATACTCCTACATTAGTAGACGATTTGGTAAAATCTATTTTAAAAATCATTTCTATGAATATATCTGGTCTTTTTCATGCTACTGGAAGAACATGTGTAAATAGATTTGAGTTTGCAACTTTAATTGCAGATGTATTTAATTTTGATAAAAGTCTGATTATTCCTGTGACATCCATTCAAAAAAAACAACTTGCACAACGACCCAAGCACACTTGCTTAGATTCAAGTCTTTTAGAAAAAACAATTGATTTCAGATTTTGTGACCTTTTATCCGGAATAAAACTTCTTTTAGAAAAATCAGAAAACACTTAAGAAATTAATTTTCTGAAATAAATTATGATAATAGGTATTTCTCCAACTAGGATAAGTTTTGCAGGAGGAGGAACAGATATGCCTGAATATTATGATCAATTTGATGGTAACGTTATTTCATCAACAATTAATCAATTTACTTACTGTGTTGTTCAAACTAGGCGTGATAAATCTTTTCAAGCTTTTTCTCCAGATTTCCAAAAACATTACAAACCAACTGTTTTTAATAAAATAGCAATTGAAGATGGAACTGAAATTTCATCGTCTGTGATTAAATATCTAAAATACAAAAATGGATTAAATGTTATTCTTTTTAGCGATGTAGCTGCAGGTTCTGGATTAGGTGGTTCTAGCTCTTTGGCAGTAAACCTTGTTAATGTAATAAATTATCTTCAAAAAGAAAAATGGAATAAACAAAAAACTGCCGAAACAGCATTTCAGATAGGAAGAAAAATCCTTCATTGGCCAATTGGAAAACAAGATGAATACAGTGCTTCATATGGCGGATTAAATTTTATTAAATTTAAAAAAAATAAGGTTTCAGTTAACCCAATAAAACTTTCAAAATCATCTAAAAGTGAATTAGAAAAAAACTTACTTTTGTTCTTTTTGGGTAACACAAGAAACAGTTCAAAAATTCTAACAGAACAAATTGAAAAAATTAAAAATAAAAATCCTGAAACATTAAATTCACTTTTATCTGTAAAAAATATTGCTTTAGAAATGTATGAATCCTTAAAAAAATCTGATTTGACAAATTTTGGTAATCTTTTACATAAAGGGTGGATTGCTAAAAAACAATTTTCTTCAGGAATCACTAATGAGAAAATAGATAAAATTTACAATAAATCTCTTCAAATAGGTGCTTTGGGAGGAAAACTTACAGGAGCAGGTGGTGGAGGACACATCCTATTTTATTGTGAATCAAATAAACAAAAATCTCTAATTAAAAAAATGAATAAATTAGGATTACGTCAAATAAATTTTAATTTGTATAATCAAGGTCCTAAAATTGTTAATCCTACAGATTATTTGAATACATACAAAAAATCATGATATCAAATTGTCCTATTTGTAAGTGTAACAATCTACTAAATCTAGTATCTAGAGAAAATGTACCTGTTCATGAAAATTTAATTTTTGATACATCTGATGAAGCAAAAAAAATACAAAGAGGTAATCTATCTTTAGTAATTTGTACTAAATGTGAATTTGTATTTAATCAAAGTTTTGATATTAAGTTAATGGATTACGGAAATTCTTATGAAAATGCACAAAATTCTTCATTATTTTTTAATAAACATGTTTCAAGTTTAATAGATAATCTAATCAACAAACATCAAATACAAAATTCAAAAATATTGGAAATTGGATGCGGTAATGGTTATTTTCTTAAAAAATTGACAAGTAATGATTCTTGGAATAATTTTGGAGTCGGATATGATCCCAGTTTTAATAATTCTGAAGCAAATCTAAAGAATATTAGAATTGAAAAAAAATTTTTTGATGAAACATGTAATGAACAAGTTGATGTGATTATTTCTAGGCATACTATAGAACATATTCCTCAACCTATTGAATTTCTCAAAAATATCCGTAAAATTTCAAAATCTGAAACCCGAATTTTTCTTGAAACTCCTACAGTTGAATGGATTCTCAAAAATTACATTTTTTGGGATTTTACTTATGAACACTGTTCATTTTTCTCAAAAAATTCCTTAGTTACCGCACTTCAAATTGCAGGTTTCAAAATTATTTCAATTGATAATATTTTTGAAGACCAATATCTTTGGATAGAGGCAATTTCATCTGATTCAGAAATCATTAGTTATAATCCGAGTTTGATTGAATCCTCAGAAAACTTTCAATATTTAATAAAAAAAAGAGAAGAAGAATTTAACTTAAAAATTAAAAAATATCTAGAAATGGGTAAAGTAGGAATTTGGGGTGCTGCTGGAAAAGGAGTATGTTTGACAAATATACTTGATCCTGATTCTGATATAATTGATTGTCTTATAGATCTAAATCCCAAGAAATGGGGAAAATTTATTTCTGGAACTGGACATGAAATAATTAATTATCCTAAACTGAAAAAAAGAGGACTAAATACTGTTATTGTAATGAATCCAAATTACTATGAGGAAATAGATGAACTAATTAAAAATGAATATCCAGAAATTGATTTAATTAAGTCTGATGATCTTTTTTAAACTTAATATGCTTTATCTTTTTTTAAAAATTAATGGAGATTAATGATTCAATTAAATTTTTTCTTGAAGAACAAAGTACATCTATAGATTTTTTCAAAAATAATCTACAAGAAATTAATGAAATATGTGAGAAATTAATTTTGGGAAGGAATGAAGGCAGAAAAATTTTTGCTATGGGAAATGGTGGTTCTGGATCTACGGCATCACATTTTATTTCTGATTTATTGAAAACAGCTATATTAAAAAATGAAAAACGATTTAATGCAATTTCATTAACTGATAATATTCCTGTAATCCTAGCTTGGTCAAATGATGTTTCTTTTGAAAATATATTTGTAGAGCAATTGAAAAATTATTTTTCAAAAGGAGATATTATTATTGCATTTAGCGGAAGCGGAAATTCAAAAAATGTCCTAAAGGCCTTGCAGTATGGAAAAGAAATTGGTGGAAATTGTATAAGTTTTACTGGCAAGTCTGGTGGGCAAATAAAAAACTTCTCTGATATTTGCTTGAGAGTTCCAAATCAAAACATGTTATCTATTGAAGTACAACATGTTTTATTATGTCACTGTATAATTTCATGTATCAGAAATTTAGGTGAACCTGAATTCAAATATGATTAAAAAAAGAAAAGCAATTTTTCTTGATAGAGATGGTGTTCTCAATAAAAGAAAAGATGATTATGTTAAATCCATTGATGAATTAGTGATTTTTCCAAGTATTGGAAAATCTATAAAAAAATTTAATGACCATAACTTTCTTGTAGTTGTAATAACAAATCAATCTGCAATTAACAGGGGATTAAGTACCTTTGATAATGTTCATCAAATTCATCATAAAATTGAAGATGAAATTTTCAATAGTGGTGCTATTATAGACAAATTCTATATTTGTCCTCATAAACCAAATGAATTGTGTGAGTGTAGAAAACCAAAACCTGGTATGTTATTAAAAGCAATTAGTGAATTAAATATTGATCCAAAAACTAGTTGGATGATTGGTGATAGCGATACTGACATTATTGCAGGAAAACATGTTGGTTGTAATACAATTAAAATTGAGAATTCTGTCAATTTAGAAACAGCAACCAAAATAATTTTTAATATTTAGTGCTAAAATAAATAGATCTACCCCAAAAAAATAATGAAATTGAATATTTTTGTTACTGGAGGTGCAGGATATGTTGGTTCTGTTTTAATCCCTGAATTAATTGAAAATGGATATAATGTAAAATGTCTTGATAGGTTTTTTTTTGGAAAGACATTTCTTCAATCAAAAAAATTTGTCAACAAATTAGAATTAATTCAAGATGATATTCGTTGGTTTGATTCTACTTTTTTAGAAAATGTTGATGTAGTTTTAGATCTTGCAGCATTATCAAATGATCCAGTTGGAGAATTGAACCCTGAAAAAACTTTTGAAATAAATCATTTGGGAAGAAGTAGGGTGGCACAATTGTGTAAAGAAAATGGAGTAAAAAAATATGTTTTAGCTTCTAGTGCTAGCATTTATGGTCAACAATCTGATGTTGCAGATGAATACTCAAATGTAAATCCATTAACTGCATATTCTAAAGCAAACAGAAAAGCTGAAGAAGATATTCTAAAATTAAATGATGATAGTTTTACTTCTTGTGCATTAAGATTTTCTAGCATTTATGGAAATTCTCCTAGAATGCGATTTGATCTTGCTGTAAATGGCATGGTACTTGATTTGTTTCAAAATGGTAAAATTACTATATATGGTAAAAATAACAAACGCCCATTTATACACATTAAAGATGCTATTCAAGCCTATTTGAAAATTATTTTAGCTCCTAAAGAAAAAATTGGAGGTGAAATTTTCAATGTTGGGTCAAATGATCAAAACTTTACAATTTTTGATCTTGCAAATAAAGTTAAGAATTCTATCAATCAAGACAGTGAATTAATTGCTCAAGATACTCCAGACAATCGTTCTTATTTTGCATCTTTTGAAAAAATTCAAAAAATTTTAGGTTTCAAAACAAGCCATACTGTAGAGCAATCCTCTTTAGAAATTTTCACTGCTTTGAAAAATGGAACCTTAAATCATGATTTAAAAACAATTACTGTAAAATGGTATAAACATATTCTTGAAAATGAAGAACTAAATAAGTCTCTAAAAATTAACGGAAAATTAATTTAGATATTTTACTCTGATTTATTTTCAGTTAAATTAAATTTTTTGGGATCAAATATTTTCCACATCTTATCTTTTTCAGAAATTTCTGAAATCTCTAATGGCCATTTAATATTAAAAAATGGATCATTCCAAAGTATTCCTGAACCAAATTTTGGTGCATAAATTTGAGTCATTTGATAAAATAATTCTGAATTATCTTCTAAAGTTTGAATACCGAGTCCCATTCCTTCTGGAATATACAATAAATTATACGTTGATGAATTTAATTCTAAATTAATTTTTTCTAGAAATGTTTTAGATTCTTTTCTAAGATCAATGACAATTACAAATATACTTCCTTTAACACATCTTACAAATTTCGCTTCTTGGTATGGTTTTTTTTGAAAATGAATTCCACGTATCGTTCCTTTTTTTTTATTAAATGAAATGTTACATTGTTTAATTTTATAGTTTAGATCTTTTTCTCGAAAAATTTTTTCGTCAAAAATTCGTGCAAAAAATCCACGGTTATCAGTTTTTTTTTCAGGTCTGATGATAAATACGCCCTCTAATTTTACCTCCTCGAAAATCATGAAATTACCTCTATTTTTGGAATAAATACTAAAAACTTGCCTCCCCAATCTTTGATATTTTTCATTTGTTCCATGATTTCATCTTTTAAATTCCATGCTAAAATGAGAACATAATCTGGTTTTTCTTCAAAAATTTTTTCAGGATTAAAAATTGGTATGTGTGTTGATGGTAGATGTAGTCCCTGTTTGTATGTACTTTTATCTACAGTAAATGAAATAATGTTCTTGTCAATTTCACAATAATTTAGAAAAGTACATGCTTTTGCAGGAGCACCATACCCTACAACAACCTTATTTTTTAATTTCAATTCTTCTAGAAATTTAATTACATCTCTTTTTTTTTCTTCAACTCTGGATTGAAATTTTTCATATGTTAAAATATTATCCAAACCCTTTTCTCTTTCATTTTCTATTTTTTCTAAAACTGAATTTTCAATTTTAAAATGAGAATTTTTTGAATGTTTTATGTATAATCTTAAGGAACCACCATGAATGTTTAATTCTTCAACATCAAATATCTCTAAATTGAATTCTGAAAAAATCTTTTTGAGTGTAAGTAATGAAAAGTATGAAAAATGTTCATGATAAATTGTATCAAACTCAATATTTGAAATTAATGTTGGTAAATATGCAGAAAACTGTAATACAATTATTCCATTATTTTTTGTAATCTTTTTTAAACCTAAAATAAAATCTCTAGGATTTGGTGTATGTGGAAGTACATTAAATGCAACAACAATATCTTGTTTTTCTTTTTTAAGGATTATTTTTTCTGCCGTATCACTTCCAAAAAACTCAGTAATTGTTGGAATTCCTTTTTCATTTGCAATTTTTGAGATATTGGTGGCAGGCTCTATGCCCAAAACTGGAATTCCTTTCTTTTTAAAAAACTGTAACATATATCCATCATTACTAGCAATTTCTAAAATTTTTGATTGATTATCTAGATTAAATCTGTCTACCATATTTTCAACAAATTTTTGAGCATGTTCTAACCATTTTTCGGAAAACGAGGAAAAGTATGCATATTCTGAAAAAATTTCTTTTGGGCTCTTGAATTCTTCTAGTTGTACAAGAAAACATTTAGAGCAAACAAATACTCGTAAAGGATAAGAATTTTCTTTCTTTTCAAATTCTTCTTTTTTTAAATATGAATTTGCTAACGGAGTTTCTCCTAAATCTACAAAAACATATTTTAATTCATTATTACAATATCTACAATTCATTTTATATTTTCCATGGTGCTTTTTTTTCATTCCAAAGTTTTTCTAAATATTTTTTTTCATTAATTGTATCCATGGGTTGATAAAATCCTGTATGTTTGTATGCTGATAATTCTTTCTTTTTTACTAATTTTTTCATTGGTTCATGTTCCCATATTGTTGAATCATTTTTAATATAGTCTAAAACTTCTGGTTCTAAAACAAAATATCCTCCATTGACCCAGTGTGTACTTTTTGGTTTTTCTTCAAATTTTACTACTTTAGAATTATTTAAATTCATGATGCCAAATTTTTCATTTGGTTTACATGCTGTTACAGTTGCAAGTGTTTTTTGTCTTTTATGAAATTTAATAATTTTTTCTATGTGAAGATTATTTAATGTATCTCCGTATGTAAAACAAAATGTTTCATTGTCTAAATATTTTTCAATTCTCTTTAACCTTCCTCCTGTCATGGTTTTTTCTCCCGTATTTACTACTCTGATATTAAATGATTCATAGATTTTTTTATCCATGATTCTGTATTGAGATATTTCCTTAAAGAATTTTTTAATGATAGAAAATTTATGTCCACCACAAATAATGAAATCATTGATTCCAAATAATGAATACCTCTTCATTATGTGACATATGATTGGTATTCCTCCTATCTTTATCATTGGTTTAGGTACCTTTTTAGATTCTATGCCCATTCTTGTACCATATCCTCCTGCCAAAATTACTAATTTCATATAATTCTAATATTAGAATATGGTATATCTAAACATATTACTTGTTCTTATTTTTATACTCAAAATTCATGAATTATAAAAAAGTTAAATTGCTTTAAAATACACCTCAACATACTAGATAAAACAATTTATGATTTAATCTATAGAACAGTCTAAAGGATGATTGATTTCAAATAAATCTGTATTTACTGTATTTGCATTTAATTCTAATTGTTCTAAATTTTTACAACCAGGAATAACACATGAAATTGCACTATGTTTCAGACACCATGATAGGGCCCATTGTGCCATATTTACTCCAACTGGAACTTCTTTCTCTCTAATTTTTTTGACTTCTTCTAATTGAATTTCAGATTGTTTTTTATCATGTTGAGAACGGATATCATTAGTTGGAAATTGAAAATTAGGTAAATATTTTCCACTTAAATGACCTTTTGCAAGAGGTACACGTGCAATTACCCCAATATGATTATTAATACAATATGGTAGAACTGTTTCTTCTACTTTTTTATTTAATCTATTATACACAACTTGAATTATTTCACAATTATAGTCTCTGGATTTTTTTAATTGTGAATGATCATTTGATAAAATAGAGGAATTTACTATGGATAATCCTAATTGTTTAATTCTTCCACTTTTTACTTGATCATTTAGAATATCCCATAATTCACTTTGGAAAAATTCATCATTTGTTCCAGAATGAAATTGATAAATATCTATGTAATCAGTTTTGAGAGCCTTTAATGATTTATCTAATTGTGATAAGACTGATTTAGGATTAAAATCATTAATCAATTTATTTTCATCAATAAAATTATGTCCAAATTTTGTAGCAATAACCCAATGTTCCCTTGAATTTAAAATAGATTCACCAATTAAAGATTCAGAAGTATGATTCCCATAACATTCTGCAGTATCAATAAAATTAATACCTAATTTTTCCCCATGATTTAAAATTTTTTTTACTTCAGAGTTTGAAAAATATTTATTCCAACCTCCAGAGAATTGATCTGCTCCAATACCTATTACCGATACTTTGAGATTTGTATTACCTAATCTTCTATATTTCATTTTTATTTCTATTGTTTTGCCAAATTATATATTTACATTCCAACGTAAATTTTCAGAAATTTTTTGATGATTATAAAGATATTCTATTTGTTTTAGTCTATAAAATTTAATATTATTAAATTGTGATGAAGAAAATTCAATATCATCAAATTTCCCTATCATTTTTTCTATTCCTTTTTGTATATTCCAATTACAACTAAAATTTGGGAAAGTTTGTTTTATTTTTTTAAAAGAAATTTTATATGTTCTTACATCAACACCATCTTGAATATTTTGATCTTTAATTAATTGCATTTTATCTAAATTAGGATTTTCTTGTAAAAATTGAATTTGACAATTTTCAACTGAATTTGCAATTATTTTTGCAATATCAATTATTTTATGATTATTTTGAGCATCACCAACATTTAGAATTAGAGGTTGATTTTCATTATGATCATAATTGATTGCAGATATAATGGCATTACAAACATCTAAAATATGAACAAATGGTCTCCACGTTGAGCCATCTGAATTTAAAATAATCTTTTTTGTTGTTAAAGCCATTCCTAAAAACATGTTTATCACTAAATCAAAGCGTATTCTTGGGGACATGCCAAATAATGTAGCTAATCGAAGTATTATTGGACTAAAATCTTTATCAGATAAATTTTTCAAATCTTCTTCTATTTGGAATTTGTTAAGAGAATACGGAGTTTGAGGATTCGTGGAAGATTCCTCTGTTAAAAATTCATTTTTTCCTATACCATATACTGAACAACTTGATACAAAAATGAATTTTATATTTTTTTTCTTACAAAATTTTGCTATTTTATTACTATATTTTCTAACAGGATCATAAATTTTAGAATGCTCTAAGTTACCAAAAGGATCATTTGCAATAGCTGCCAGATGAACAACCACATCGATCCCCTCTAAATCATTTTTATCTATATCTCTTACATCTTTTAGAATTACTTTTGAATCATCTGTTTCATATAATTTACAATTTTGAAAAAGCCCAGAATCTATTCCAACACATTCAAATTTTTTTTTAATTAATTGCTGTGTTAACACACTTCCAATATATCCTAAAGAACCAGTAACCATTATGGTTTTCATTTCACTGATGATTACAATTTAGTATATATTATATTTCTTTGAGTTACTAAAATATCATTTATTTTTTGGTGACTATCATTCTATTCAATTCATACTAATTTTTTAAATATACCTTCATTATTGAAATCTTGATGGGTGATTTAATTATCAAAAACTGATCAAAATCTAAGAACAGTCGAATGGAAAAATAATAAAGTTATAATGATTGATCAAACTAAATTACCAAATGAACTTGTTTTTGTTGAATTTGATGATTTTAATCAAGTAGCAGAAGCCATTAAAACTCTTGTAGTGAGAGGAGCCCCTGCAATTGGAGTTTCAGGAGCTTTTGGTTTGGCATTAGCAGTTTTACAAAGTACCACAAATTCTAAAGAAGAATTATTATCTGATTTAGAAAAAGCTAGAAAAATTCTATTTGCAACTAGACCAACAGCAGTAAATTTGGGATGGGGATTAGAAAAAATCATGACTGTTGCCAAGACTGGAAATTCTATTGATCAAATAAGAGAATTAGTGATTTCTAAAGCTAAAAAAATGGCAGAAGAAGATATTGATATTAACAAAACTATGGGAAAAAATGGCTCTATTCTTTTTGATAACAATGATACAATTATGACTCATTGTAATGCAGGTGCATTAGCTACTGTTGCATATGGTACTGCATTAGGTGTTATTCGTGCAACTAGAGAAAGTGGCAAAAATGTCAAAGTAATAGCTACTGAAACTCGAC
>Ga0114932_10001164_pt1 | contig 30650 bp, 27 predicted proteins | sample 2SBtaG_2_FD_87286 | JGI IMG/M metagenome (GOLD analysis project Ga0114932, IMG submission 87286) | Deep subsurface microbial communities from Kolumbo volcano to uncover new lineages of life (NeLLi) - 2SBTROV12_ACTIVE470 metaG | ecosystem: Environmental > Aquatic > Marine > Volcanic ...
AGGGGACCTCGAGTCCGGCGAGTACCACGCCGCCTACACCGGCAGCTTCCAGCCAGGCGCTGGCCTGGTCGACGATCTGGACGGCGACGGCGTAGCCGATCACGTGTTGGGCGCGCCGACCGCCGAGAGCGCACGAGGGCACATCCAGCTGTGGGCCGGCCCCGTGACCCCGAGCACGAACGACCTGGGCTCCGCCATCGCCACGGGCGTCGGCGACGGAACCAACAGTGGCTACGGCACCGCCTTCACGGCGGGGGACCTCGACGGCGACGGCTACCTGGAGCTCATCGTGGGCGCGCCGGGTGCGAGCTACCAGGCCACGTCGGCCGGCACGGTGGTGATCTGGACCGGCCAGGCCAACTGGGCCGGGCGGGATCTGGCGATGGTCAACGCCGTTCGCTACCTCGATCACCAGGCGGAGCACGCCAACTTCGGACTGCGGCTGGGCTCAGGCGGGGACCTGAACGGCGATGGCCGCCACGACCTGGTCGTCGCCGCTCCCCTGGAGGCCGACGGCACGGTGTACACCTTCCTCGGTCCGCTGGAAGGCATCGGTGCCGCGGGCGACTTCCTGGTGGCCAAGACCGCGTTCTCGCGCACCGACGGGCACGTGAGCGGCGGGCTCTTCGGCCTGGCCCTGAGCTGGGCGGGCGACACCGACGAAGACGGCTACGACGACGTGGTGGTCGCGTCGCCCTACGCGTCGTATGCGAAGTCGTCGAGCTACGAGGGCACGCTGTTCCTGTTCGCGGGCGGGCCGTAGCAGGGCGGGGAGCGTCACCGCGCGACGCAGCGCGGGTCCTTGTCCACCGACTTCAGGGCCATCTTCAGGATGAAGCCAGGCAGGGGATCGCAGCCGTGGCCTGCCATGCAGACGTGGTCGTGCGTCACGGCGGGGGCATGGCACGCGTGGCAGAAACCCGCGATGTTCTTCACCTCCTCGGCTCCGCGTTCGGCGATCGACACCTGCCCCTTCCGGCCGACCTTGACCTTCAGGTACTCCCAGTCGTGGGTGGCCTCGCTCCAGCCGGGCTGGTGCTTGACCATCGCTTCGGTCGGCTGCAACACGACCACCGTGCCCGGCGGGTACACGCCCCCTTCCGGGTCGCGTGCGACCTCCAGCGCCTCCTCGAGGCGGCCGGTCACGCTCGCGTAGCGGGTGCGGCCCACGGACGGCCAGTCCTGGAGGCACGTCAGGTCCTCCGCTGTCACCGAGACCGCGTCGTCGGCGTGCACGGGCGCTGACAGAAACCACAGGGACAGCAGCATGGGACCTCGCAGGGGCCATGCTACCGAAAGCTCATCCGGGCGGCTGGCCGCCGGGACCACCGGGACCACCAGGACCCCCACCTCCGGAGGGTGCCGGTCCGCCAGCGCCCTGTCCCCCCGGCGCCGGAGCGCCGCCTTCGTTGCCCGACGGGAGCCCGAATCCGGGCCCCGGGTTGTGCCCCATCCCGCCGGTGGCCTGCTCGCCGCCGGGACCCTCGTCGTCGTCGGGCACCTCGAAGAGCCCGGCACCCACACCGCCCATGTCCACCATGTTCCGCTGGAGCGTCGCCCAGTCCGTGGCGATCTCGTCGATCGCCGACTGCACGTCGCGGGCGTCCAACAACGAGCGGCTCGGGTCGTAGCGCACCGTCTCTGCACGACCGATGCCCACGTTCTCGATGTCGGCCACGACCACCTGCAGCTGGCTCACCTTCATGTCCAGATCGTCGAACTGGCGCTCGAGCGCGTCGATCCGGGCGAGGAGCTCCTCGTCGACGGCGGGAGCGGCGGGGGCGGCGACGGCCGGTTGCACCGGGGCGGAGACGGCCTGGGGAACCTCGACCGAAGGGGTCGAGCAAGCGGTGACCAGGCTGACGAGGATGGGGCTCATGGGACCTCCAGGCTCCATCCTACCGAGGCGCGGGTTAAGCGGGCGCCCTCGGGAGCACCTCCGCATGGCCCGCCGCAAGCTGCCGCCTTGGCTGAAGATCAGCCTCCCTACCGGGGAGCGGCAGGCGCGGTACGGCCGCTTGAAGACACGGGCACGGCAGCTGAAGCTCCACACCGTGTGCGAAGAAGCCCAGTGCCCCAACATCGGCGAGTGCTGGGGAGGCGGCACGGCCACGTTCATGGTCATGGGCGACATCTGCACGCGCGGGTGCCGCTTCTGCGCCATCGACACCCGCCGCGCTGGTGCGCCCCTCGACCCCGAAGAGCCGCAGAACGTCGCCCACGCCATCGCAGAGCTCGAGCTCGACTACGTGGTGCTCACGTCGGTGGACCGCGACGACCTGCCGGACCAGGGGGCCGGGCACTTCGCCGCGTGCATCCACGCGATCCGCGAGGCGAGCCCGAAGACCATGATCGAGGTGCTCACCCCGGACTTCCGTGGCCAGAACGCGCGGATCGACACGGTGGTCGACGCGGGGCCCGAGGTCGTGGCCCACAACGTCGAAACGGTCGAGCGCCTCCAGGATCGCGTGCGCGACCCCAGGGCGGGCTACGACCAGAGCCTCGCCGTGCTGCGTCGCTTCAAGGAGCGCGATCCCGCGCGCTTCACGAAGTCGTCGATCATGGTCGGCGTGGGCGAGACCGACGACGAGATCGTGCGCTGCATGCGCGACCTGCGCGACGCAGGCGTGGACTTCCTGACGCTGGGGCAGTACCTGAAGCCCTCGGGAAAGCACCTCCCCATCGAGCGCTTCCCCACCCCCGAGGCCTTCGCTACCTGGGAGCAGGTGGGCCTGGAGCTCGGCTTCTCCTACGTGGCGAGCGGCCCGCTGGTCCGGAGCTCCTACAAGGCGGGCGAGTTCTTCATCCGTCAGGCGATCCAAGAAGCGAGGACGGCATGAGCCAGGCCGCGGTCAGCACCACGCCACGAAGCACGGCCGACGCCCTGCGCGGGGTGCTCGCAGAAGCGCTCGACGGCGACCCGCGAGTCCTGGTGCTCGGGGAATCCGTGGGCCGGCTGGGCGGGATCCACGGGGTGACCGAGGGCCTCCTGGAGCGCTTCGGAGCGGAACGGGTCGTCGACACGCCGCTCTCCGAGCGCGCCACCATCGGGCTGGCGGTCGGACTCTCGCTCGGAGGCAAGCTGCCCGTGGTCGAGCTGGCGGTGGCCGATCGAGCCTGGGCGGCCTCCGAGCAGCTGTTGCAGGAGCTGGCCACCCTCGCCGCCCGCACCGCCGAGCTCGCGGCACCCCTGGTGCTCCGCCTCCCTTGCGGCGCGGCCGCCTCGGCCGGCCCCTTCGTCGGCGCCTCGGTGGAAGCGCTGCTCACCGCCGCCCCCGGCCTCGCGGTGGTCTCGGCCTCCACGCCGAACGATGCCGCGGGCCTGCTCCGTTCCGCTCTCGCCGCCAAGACCCCCGTGGTGCTGCTCGAGCCCATGGCGCTCTACGGTGAGCGGGCGCCGCTGGCCCGCGGAGCCGTACCCCTCGCGAGCGCCCGCACCGTGCTCGAAGGGAGCCACTGCAGCGTGTTCTGCTGGGGTGCCACGGTCGCCACGTGCTCGGCTGCTGCCCAGAGGCTGGTCGACCACGGCTACAGCGTGGAGGTCGTCGACCTCCGCTCGCTCTCCCCGCTGGATGTCGGCGCGATCGCGGCGTCCGCCCGCAAGACCGGTCGTGTGGTCCTGGCGCACGAGGGCGGTCCCGCCTTTGCGGACCGGGTGCTGCGCACCGCCACCCGAGAAGCCTTCCTCTTCCTGGAGGCCCCGCCCGCAGCGGTCGGCGGCCTCCCTACCGTCGACGCGGTCGCCCAGGCCGTCGTCGACGCCGTGCAGTTCTAGGAGCCTCCCATGTTCGTCTTCGAGCTCCCCGAGATCGGGGAAGGCGTGATCGAGGGTGAGATCGTCAAGTGGTTGGTCGCCGAGGGCGATCTGGTGGCCACCGATCAGCCCATCTGCGAGATCATGACCGACAAGGCCACGGTGGAGATCTCCACCCCCCACGGTGGCCGCGTCGCGCGCCTGCACGGGGACGAAGGCGACGTGATCAAGGTGCACAGCACCCTGGCGGAGATCGAGACCGACGGGGCCGGTGCCGCGGTCACGCCCGCACCCTCGAACGGCCTGGCGGCTGCGCCGGCGCCTGCCGCACCCGCGGCGATCGCTGCCGCGCCAGCTCCCAGCGCGACCCCGGTCGCCACCCCAACCGCTCCAGCGGGCAAGGCCCTCGCCACCCCGGCGGTGCGGCACGAAGCGCGAAAGCTCGGGCTGAGCCTCCAGGGCATCTCCGGCACCGGGCGTGGCGGCCGCGTCACCCGCGACGACCTGGCGCGGGCGAACGCTCCCGCCCCGGCGGTGGCGCCCGCCGTGCCACAGTCCAACGCCGTTCCGAGCGGCCACGAGGAGCGCATCAAGATCATCGGGCTCCGGCGGAAGATCGCCGAGCAGATGGTGAAGAGCCGCTTCACGGCACCCCACTTCACCTACGTCGACGAGGTCGACGTGACCGCGCTCTGGGACATGCGCAGGCGCTTGAAGGGGTCCGCGGAGGCCCAGGGCGTCAAGCTCACCTTCCTGCCCTTCATCATCAAGGCGCTCTGCCTCGTGTTTCGGGAGTTCCCCAACGTCAACGCCAACGTCGAGGAGGACCCCTTCACCCTGGTCGTGAAGGGCGACGTGAACATCGGCATCGCAACCGACACCGAACGCGGGCTCTACGTGCCGGTCGTGAAGAACGCCGAGCAGAAGTCCGCGCTGCAGCTCGCGGCGGAGATCGCCGACGTCACCGACCGCACGCGAGCGGGCACGGTCAGCGCGGACGAGCTCTCCGGGGGAACCTTCACCATCACCTCGGTCGGCAGCATCGGCGGCATGTTCGCCACGCCGATCCTGAACCACCCCGAGGTCGCCATCCTCGGCGTGAACCGCATCCACGAGCGGCCCGTGGTGCGTGACGGCGCGATCGTCGTCCGGCGCATGCTGTACCTCTCGAGCTCCTTCGACCACCGTGTGCTCGATGGGGCCGTGGCGGCGCGCTTCACCACCGCGCTCAAGAAGGTGCTCGAGAACCCCGAGCGCCTCGTGCTGGACCTGCGCTGATGGACGACATGGTCCGCCAGCTGCACGAGGCCGACGCGGCGCTGTGCGCGCTGGACCCCGTTCCCTTCCCGCTTCCGCTCGGGCGGCGCGCGGCGGCCGTGGCGGGGGCCTGGTCCGGCCTCGAGGCGAGCGACTGGGTCGTGCCCGGGCTTCGCGAGCGGGTGGGCGCCGTGCTCCGAGGGTGCTCGGTGGAGCGCCTGGTGGATGGGCACGCAGGAGCACGCCCGTACAAGGTCGCGCCGGTGTCGGCGTCGCCAGCCGCCCGCATGCTGCACGCCTGCGGCCTGGCGATGGCGGACCGGGATCGGGCGGTGCTCTGCTTCCTCGGCGAGGGCTCCGCGAGCTACGGCGAGCTGCACGAGGCGCTGAACCTGGCCGCGCTGCATCAGCTGCGGGTGATCTTCCTCGCCGTGCGCGAAGACCTCTCGGCAGAGGGCAGCCCCCTCGCCCCTCAGCTGGCCGCCGATCTGGTGGAGCTGGCACAGGCCTACGGCGTGCAGGCGCGCGGCGTGGACGGGGCAACGCAGCCCAGGTGCGCGCCGCGGTGAGCGAGGCCCGTGAGGGCCGTGGACCCTGGCTGATCGACGTTCGGAGCTGTTGATGAAGACGCTGTCCTACCAGGCCGTGGTCGTGGGCGCCGGCCCCGGCGGCTACCCCTGTGCCATCCGCCTCGCCCAGCTCGGGGTGAAGACCCTCTGCATCGAGAAGCAGTACTGGGGCGGGGTCTGCCTGAACGTGGGCTGCATCCCGTCGAAGGCCTTGATCACCGCCGGCAAGCGCGTGGAGGAGATCAAGAAGGCCGACCTCATGGGCATCTCGGTCCCCGGCGAGCCGAGCGTCGACATGGAGAAGCTCCAGGCGTGGAAGGGCGGCATCGTCAAGCGCCTCACCGGCGGCATCTCCACGCTCTTGAAGGGCAACGGCTGCGACCAGCTCTTCGGCACGGCACGCTTCGCGGGTCCCGGCATGCTCGACGTGGAGACCGACGACGGCACAGTGCGCGTCGAGGCGGACCACATCGTCATCGCCACCGGCTCGCGCCCGATCGAGGTGCCCGGCTTCTCGTTCTCGGACGCGCGGGTGCTCGACAGCACCAAGGCGCTCGACCTCGCCGAGATCCCGAAGCGCCTGGTCGTCATCGGGGGCGGCTACATCGGCCTCGAGCTCGGCCAGATGCTCCAGAAGGTCGGGAGCCAGATCACCGTGGTCGAGATGCAGGCGAGCGTGCTCCCGGGCTTCGACCCCGATGTGGTCAAGCTCGTCGCGCGGAAGCTCAAGAAGGCGAAGATCAAGGTCCACACGCAGACCAAGGCGCTGGGATGGGAGGAGGCCGGGGACTGCGCCAAGGTGCGCATCGAGACCCCGAAGGGCGAACAGACGCTCGAGGCCGACGCCATCCTGGTCACCGTGGGGCGCTTCCCGAACACCGAGGACATCGGACTCGACAAGCTCCCCGGGCTGGTGCGCGACGGGCGCTTCGTCGCCCACGACGATCAGCTCAAGACCAGCGTTCCGGGCGTCTACGCCATCGGAGACGTGGCCGGCCAGCCCATGCTCGCGCACAAGGCCACCCACGAGGGCGAGGTCTGCGCCGAGGTCATCGCCGGACACGACGTGGCCAACCAGGCGCGCACGGTGCCGGCCGTCGTCTTCACCGACCCGGAGATCGCCAGCGCCGGCCTCATGGAGCACGAGGCGAAGGAACAGGGCTTCAACGTGAGGGTGGGCAAGATGCCCTTCGCCGCCGTGGGGCGCGCGATGACCACCGGCGAGACCGACGGCTTCGTGAAGGTGGTGACCGACGCCGACGACCACCACCGGGTGCTCGGCGTGACGATCTGCGGTCCCCACGCGAGCGATCTGATCAGCGAAGCCGCGCTGGCCATCGAGCTGGAGGCGGAGGCCCTCGACATCGGCCTCACCATCCACCCGCACCCCACCCTCGGCGAGGCGGTGATGGAGGCCGCGAAGCACGCCCTCGGCGAAGCCGTGCACGTGATGAACTGAACACGCGGCGATGGTGACATCGCGCGGCGCATCGGCCGGGATCCGAGCTACTCGGCCACCAACCGCAGCATCGTCCAGTGCTCGGGCGCGTAGAAGTCGGACGCGAAGGCGTTGACCTCTTCGAGGCTGAGCTCACCGGCCCGCTCGATCTGGTAGCTGCGGAAGCCCTCCGGTAGGTCGTGCACCTTCTCCCAGAGGGCGCGGTCGAGCACCTGGCCCGGGCTCTGGGAGCCGAGGAGCTGCTCGCCGCGGAGGCTCGACACGGCCTCGTCCAGCTCTTGCTGGGTGATGCCCTCGGCGGCGAGCGTGCTCACGGTCTCGACGAGCTTCTGCTCGGTCGACGCCTGGTTCTCGGCCCGCGTGAAGGTCCAGGCGCCGTAGGCCAGGGGCACGTGCCAGGGGTCCCCACGGGTGCCCGCGCCGTAGGTGTCGCCGTCGTCGTGACGCAGCGCCACGTAGAGCCGGCTGAAGAAGTGCCCGCCGAGCACGTGGTCCGCCACCAGCCACGCCGGGAAGCTCGGGTCCTGCCAGGTGATGCCCTCACGGTGGTAGCCGAAGTAGGTCTGGGTGAGACCGGGCAGCGTGACCTCGCTGGACGTGCGCTCGGTGTTCGGCGCGAGGTACACCGGCTCCAAGGTCAGCGACGGATCGGGGCTGACCACCGTGGGCAGCAGGTCCGCCGCCAGCTCCTCCACGTCGTCGCGGGTGAGGTCGCCGCCGAAGCCGATCAGGCGACCCGGCATGCGCACCAGCGTGGACCGCGTGGACAGGAGGGTCAGGTCGTCCTTGACGACCTTGGCGGGCTCCTCGTAATCACTGCGCCGAACATCACCTTCTGCGAAGAGCGAGAAGAGGACCCCCTGCTCGAGCTTGAACATGAAGTCCTTGTTGCTCGACTGCCAGGCGATCTTGCGGTTCTGCCCCATGCGCTTGAGCTCGTCCGGCGAGAACGAGGTGTTGTCGAGCACCTCGTCGAGCAGCTCCAGCACCTCCGGCAGGTCCTCCTTGAGGCACCGGACCGCCAGGTTGGAGCTGTAGGGGTCGACGTGGAAGCTGAAGCTCGCGGCCAGCTCGTCGGCGCGCTGGCGCAGCGCGGAGTCCTCGTCGTAGAGCTGGATCTCGAAGGCCTCCGCGCCGCCGTTCTCGGCGAACCACGGCGACCAGGACCCCACCGGGAACCACACCCGCACCTCGACGAGGGGCACGCGGTGGTCCTCGACGAACACCACCTCGGTGCCCTGGTCGACCTCCCAGGACACCGGATCAGCGGGCCAGCCGGCGAGCGCGACAGCAGGGAGCAACAGGGACATCACTTGGCCTCCTCGGCCTTGCCGCGGGCGATGAAGATCTCGACGGGTTCAGCACCCGCGATGTGGTCGTTCCACGCAGCGTGGACCTGCTCGAGCGTGACGGCGTCGATGGCCTCCGCCGCCCCGCCGAGCGCGAGGCTCTCGTCACCCCACCAGTCCGCGTAGATGCCCACGGCGTGGGCCTGGTCCTCCGCGAACCAGGCGGCCTCCAGCTCGGCCTGGAGCATGCGGCGCTTGGCGGTCTGCAGGCGCTCCTCGGTGGCCCAGTCGAGCTGGTCCAGGTGTTTCCGCGTGGCCGAGAGCAGCTTGAAGGCCTTGGCCTGCGACCGGAACGGCAGGCTGACCGACGCGAAGCCGGCGATGGCGCCCGCCTCGAGCTCCTCGTGGAAGGTGAGCGCTTCGATCGCCTTGCCCTGCTCCTCCACCAGGTGGTGGCGGAAGAGGTCGACCTCGCCACCGACCACCATCTCCATCAGGAGCGCCGACGCCCAGTAGCCCTGCTCGGACGGAGCCGGCAGCGGGTAGACCTGGGCCGCGAGCTTGATGGGCGGCAGATCCTCCTTGAGCACGATGCGGTCGTCGGGGAAGTCCCAGGCGCTGAGCGCTACCACCTCCGGCGGCGTGGCCGCGTCGGCCGGCAGTCCACCGAAGAGCGCCTCGATGGTTGCCAGCGTGGTGGGCCCGTGCACGGGACCCGCCACGACGAGGTGGAGGTTCTCGGGCCGGTAGTAGCCGTCGTAGAACTTGCGCACGAGGTCCAGGTCCGCGCCAGCGATGTCGGCCTTGGTGCCTGCGGGGGAGTGTGCGTAGGGATGGTCGCCGAACAGCGCGGCGAGCCCGCGCATCGCCACCCTCGAGAAGGGATCGTTCTCGGTCGAGATCCGCAGCTCCTCCGTGACGATCTTCTTCTCGTTGTCCAGGTTGTCCTGGTCGATGAGCAGCTTCGAGAAGCGCTCCGCTTCGAGGGCCAGCAGGGCGTCGTGGTGCTCCGGGGCGATCTCGGAGAGGTACACGGTGTTGTCGAACATCGTGTAGGCGTTCTCCCGCCCGCCGTTGACGGTGTGGAGGCGGCTGTAGGCCTCCTTGTCGTGCAGCTCCGTGGCGCCGAACATCAGGTGCTCGAAGAGGTGCGCGAAGCCCAGCTCCGCCTGGGCCTCGTGGGCCGAGCCGACCGCGACCCAGATCTGGGTGGCGACGACCTTGTGGTCGGGATCCGAGAGCACCGTGACGCGCAGTCCATTGGCCAGGGTCGCGGTGAAGTGGCCCGCGGTCACCGCGGGCACCGCCTCGACGACCGACTCGCCCGGCAGCGCCTCGCCGGCAGCGGGATCGACCTCGTCCTGGGCGAGGGCCATCGAGAACAAGAGGGTGAGCAAGAGAACCTCCGTCGGGGCGATTCGTAGCGCGTTCGCGGCTACCTTGGGGAGGTGTTCTGGTGGACCCTGCCGGCCTTCGCTTTCGATCGGGACGTGGTCACGCTGGTCTGGGCGCCGTACGACAGCGACCTCGGCTTCGCCGGGGCGGAGATCCTGGCCGCCGCGGAGCGTTCCGGCGCGGAGGTCGCGGTCACGCTCGACCTTCCGGGGGCTGGCGGGCTGACGCGCCACGCCTTCGGGGCGCAGCCCCTGCAGACCACCCTCGCCGACGACGACGCCACCGACACCCGGGCACTGCGCGACTTCTTCGCCTGGGCGGCGGAGCGCTACGAGGCCGAGCGCTACGTGGTGGCGGTGCTGGATCACGGCGGGCGGGTCGGGGAGCTCGCCCGCGACGACCACCCGGCGGGCTGGCTGGGCACCGACGAGCTCGGGGAGGCGCTGCGCGCCTTCGACGCGAGCGAGCGGGGTCGGGTTGGGCTCGTGGTGCTCCAGGTCTGCGGCAAGGGCACCCTGGAGGCGGCCTGGGGCCTTCGGGGAGCCGCCGACGAGCTGCTGGCGTCCGCCACCGTCATCGCCGCGCCCAACACCTGGTTCGCAGCCTTCGGTCCCGGCCCGCTGGCGCCCCAGGTGGTGGCACGCATGCCCAGCGACACGTGGATGCGCTGGAGCTGCGTGGACCTCCGGGCCGCATCCGAGCTGCCCGCCAGGCTCGGGCCGGTGAGCCCGCTGAGCGTGGACACCGACGCCCTCGCGGAGCACACGTGGACCTACGCCGGCGACGCCTTCGTGGACCTCGCCCACGTGCCCCTTCCACGCACCCTTCGCGCTGGACCGACGAGCACCTGATGTGCGGCGAGTGGACCAGCCCAGCGCCCGATGAGCGCTTGACCGAAGGCTACCCGAGAGGCGGGGCGTCCCTGGGCCTGTGGCTCCCCGACGACTCCCTGCCGGTGGAGCCGCCAGACCTCTGGCGCCGCGTCGGAGCGGCCACGTCCCGATGAACGTGGCAGACTCCGGCACCGTGCTGCTGTTCCTCCTGCCGCTCTTCTCGACCGCCTGCTTCCCCGACTTCCCGGGGGTCTCCGGTGACAGCGCCGAGCGGTCCAGCCCCGGCGACACCGACGAAGCCGACGACCCGACCGGCGAGGAGCAGCCCGAGGACACCGCGCCGAAGGACCGAGGCGACAGCGGGCACCAGCCCTGGGACACGAACACCTGCATCGGCTTCACCGACGCCGACGGCGACGGCTTCGGCGGCAGCGAGGGCCAGCTCGTCCCGTGCGATGACCTGCCCCTCGGCGTGGTCGACAACGACGACGACTGCGACGACACGAACGACGCTGTGCACCCCGACGGCGTCGAGGCGTGCAACGGCCTGGACGACGACTGCGACGGCACCGCCGACAGCGAAGCGGTCTGCGGCTGTCCTGTGCATCCGCGCGAAGGGCGGCCGTACCTGTTCTGCGCCGACAACGCCAACTGGGAGAAGGCCGTCGAGGCCTGCCGGAGCTTGGACAGCTACGACCTGGTGGTGATCGGCAGCGAGCAGGAGCAGGCCTTCGTGTTCGACGCGGCCAGCCGCGTCGACCATGGCGACTGGTGGTGGATCGGCTTCCACGACCGGAACGCGGGTCCGGAGCTGGAGCCCGACGCCGGGTGGGAGTGGGTGGACGGCAGCGCCGTGCTCTACACGAACTGGGCGACGGAGGCCGGCCAGCCCGACAACGCTGACGGCGACGAGGACTGCGCGCACCTCTACGACGGCTCGGGGCTCTGGAACGACCTGCCGTGTGGCACCACGGCCTACCACGGCACCCAGATGCACTTCATCTGCGAGACGACCCGGTAGCGGGCTCAGAACCGGCCGCGACCCGTCCAGATGCCGATGGTGCCCGCGTCGGCGGTCGCCTGGGTCTGGTCGGTGTAGCCGGGCGACGGGCTGTCGCCGCAGTGTCCCACGATGACGTCGAGGATGTAGACCTCCTCAGAGCCCTCGTGATCGCCCGACCCGTAGTGGTAGTCCACCACGTCCTGGCTGGGATCCCCCACCACGCCGCGCTTCCAGTTGTAGCCCCACCGATCGTCGTACAGCCGCAGCCGGTCCACCACCTCGTCGAGGAACTGCCAGGTGCCGCCGTCGTCCTGGCAGCTGTCGGCCAACCAGTCGGGGTGGTCCGCAGCGACCTCGTCCACCACCCAGGCCATGTCCGGGAGCGGGAGCGGAGCGTCGGTCTCGTCAGCTTCCTCGTCGTTCGCCTCGTCGCACGTCACGGGAACGCTCAGGCCGAAGCTGTCCCCGAACCAGGCGACGTGCTCGTGCACCATCTGCCAGTCGGTCCAGGCGTCGGTGGGCGCGTCCGGCGCACGGAGGGGCACGTTGAAGGTCCAGCGCTCCCCCGAGGCGACCTGCTCGTCGTCCTCGAGCCAGACCCGCACATCGGAGGTGTCCAACAGGGGATCCTCGTCGCCGATCGCGCCGAGCTTGTAACCATCGGCTCGCGTCCACGTGGCCTGGCCGGTGTTCTCCAGGGTCACCAGCGCCGTGGCCGTGGCCCCGCACGCGAGCTCGCTCGGGAAGCTGAGGTCGATCAGCGCCGCGGCGTCGGCGGGGTCAGCGTCGTCCATCGACCCCTCGCCTGTCTCGGAGCTCTCGTCCACCGGCACCTCGTCCGAGGCGACCGCACCGCGTTCGCTGGGTGCAACCACCGCTGCACATCCGAGCCATCCGATCACGCGCACCTCCGTCGGCACCTCTTGTTGCAAGCAGCATGCCGCCATCGATGGGCCCGAGGACCGGGAATCCGGGGACGTAGGCGTCGCACCGTGCGCCTCTGCCCAGGCTCACGGGTCGCACGGCACGGGTACACTCGCCGCACGTGGCCCGCGCGCTCCGAGAACTGACCCTCCGGGATCTCGGCCTCCACGCCGTCGTCGGCGCCGTCGCGACGTGGCCGGTCGCGCTCACCCCGCTGACCCGGCTGGCCGGACACACCGACGGCGACGTGTGGAACCACGCCTGGGGAGCCTGGTGGTTCTGGACGCGGCTGAGCTCGGGCGAGCTGCCGTGGCGCTGCGACGAGCTCTTCGGCCCGGAGGGGGGCACCCTCTGGTACATCGACCCCCTCGGCGCGGGCCTGACCGCCGTCCTCGTGCCCGTGTTGGGCGCCGCCGGAGCCTGGAACGTGCTCCAGTGGGCCAGCGCCGTGCTCGCCTCCTGGGCCGCCGCCCAGCTCGCCGCACGGGTGGCCGGTGAGGGTCCCCATGTCTACCTGGCTTCGGCCGCCCTGGCACTCGGGCCGTACCTGAACGGCGAGCTGCACAACGGCATCTCCGAGGCCTGCAACGTGGGCCCCGGGCTGCTCGCACTCACCCTGGCGGACGCTGCGTTCCGCGAAGGTCGCGCGCGGCACTGGATCGGCGCGGGGCTCGCGCTCGGCGTCACCACCCTGGGCACGCCCTACTACGCCCTCGCGGCGCTCCTCTGCGTGGTCACCTGGTCGATCCCGTGGCTGTGGCGCCGACCGGCCCTGCCACAGCTCGGCGGCGCCACGCTGGCCGCTCTCGCGACAGCGTCGATCGCCGTGCCCGCTGGGCTTGCGGTCCAGGCCTCGGTGCACGCCTCCGACGCGCTGGTCCACCGCTCGAACCCCGACGCCGTGTCCGGGCTGCTCCTGCACAACGGCGTGGACCCGAGGACCTTCGTCGCCCCCCTCGGCTTCACCTCGGTCGACTACGCGGCCCTCGGGGAGGCCTTCGTGCACTCCGGGTACCTGGGCTTGGTGGCGCTCGCGCTGGCGGCGCGTGGGTTGCGGCGCACCGGCCGATGGGGCTTTGCGGTCGGCGGGGTCGTCACCCTGGCCTTCGCCCTGGGCCCGTGGCTCTTCTGGAACGAAGGCTGGGCGCTGTTCGGAGGGAGGCGGCTGGCTCTGCCCTACAAGGCACTGGAGCTGCTCGTCCCTGGAGCAGCGATCACACACCCCCTCCGTCTCGCGGTGCCCGGGCTCGCCGTGGTGGGGGCCCTCGCGGCGGCCGGGGTCGCCGACCTCGCCGTGTGGAAGCGGCGCCTGGCCATCGTCCTGGTGGCCGCTGACATGCTGGTGTTTGCACGTCCGGCCTGGCCCCTGTCGCGCACCGAAGCACTCGATCTCGAGGCGGCACACCACCTGGCGAAGCAAGATGCGCAGGTGGTGCTCGACCTGCCCGGCGCCGTCGGGAGCACGATGGCCACCAGCCGCTACCTGGTGCACCAGACGGCCCACGGGCACCCGATCCCCTACCGACCCGACGCCCGAGCTTCGAGCGCCAGCCTGTTGGGCACCCGGGCCTTCACCCTCTTCACGATGGCCTCGGAGACTCGCGAGACCCACAGGGAGATGCTCATCCACCAGGCCCGACGCGTGCGGACCGTGCGACGTGGGGAGCTGCGCGACGCCGGGGTCTCGCACGTCGTCGTCCACCGGGAGTTGGAGCGCGGCCGACAGGGCGTGGCCGCCACCGAGGACCTCCTGCAGCTCTTGTACGGCCCCCCGGAGGTGTTCGGCCCCCACGCCGTCTACAAGGTCGCCGGAAGCGGCGTGGTCGTGCTCACGCCGGAGCTTCACCACAGCCTGCTCCACGCCGCCGAGACCCCGTCGTCGACTCCGGACCGTGCAGACGCCGTGCAAGGGGGTCCCTAGCTGTCACCGCCGCACGCAGACCCGCGCGGGCCGGCGTTACAACGCCGGAGCGATGGACGACCTGCTCGACACAGCCGCTGACTGGCTCCGCGACGCGACCAGCGTGCTCGCGATCACCGGTGCGGGGCTCTCGGCCGACTCGGGCCTGCCGACCTACCGCGGCGTCGGCGGGATCTACGAAGACCGCGACACCGCCGACGGCGTGCCGATCGAGGTCGCGCTCTCCGGCTCGATGTTCCGCCAGGATCCGGCCATCACCTGGCGCACCATCCGCAGGATCGAGGGTGCCTGCCGAGGGCGCGAGCCGAACGACGGGCACCGTGCGCTGGTGTGGCTGGAAGACCAGAAGGACCGGGTGTGGGTGCTCACCCAGAACGTGGACGGCTTCCACCGTGCAGCCGGCAGCCGCCAGGTGATCGACATCCACGGTGACCTGCACCAGCTCCACTGCACCGCCTGCCGATGGAGCGAGACCGTGGCGGACTACAGCGGACTCGACGAGCTCCCCGTCTGCCCGGACTGTGGCTCCGTGGTGCGCCCCAAGGTGGTGCTCTTCGGCGAGATGTTGCCGCCTGCCGCCCTCGCCACGTTCCAGCGCGAGCTGGCGCGGGGCTTCGATCTCGTGTTGTCGATCGGCACCACCAGCGTCTTCCCCTACATCGCCCAGCCGGTGCGCCACGTGGGCCTCGTGGGTGGGAAGAGCATCGAGGTCAACCCCGGTGTTACCGAGGTGAGCCACGCGGTGGACCTGAAGATCCCCCTGGGTGCCGCCCAGACCTTGCGTGCCCTGCGCGAACGCCTCGCGCCCTGACGGAGACGACCTTGAAGAAGCCCCTGACCCTGATCAAGGACGGTGTGCTCAACGGCCTCGGGTACTCGATGGCCGTGAGCGCGGCGCACCTGGCCTACGGCATCGTGCTCATCATGGCGACCAACATGCCGCCGCTCACCTGGTTCGCCTTCCGGTCGTACCTGCTCGAGGTGCCGATCGGTGCGGTGCTGGGCCTGCTCCTGTGCCCCTTGTTGTTGCTGCCGCGCGGCAAGTGGGCGCACGCGGCGGGTCTCACCGTCGCGTGGTGCGCGATGGAGTACTCGGTCACCATCGACCCCAACACCATCGCCCTGTGGACCGCACCCTCCGTCATCGGCCTGGTGCTCTACGCGGCCGGCGTGTGGCTCAACGCCAGGAAGCCCGGCGCCGGTCCAGTGGGCGGCGTGGCGCTGGTCGGCGTCATCCTCGCAGTGCCGCTGCTGCGCACGGCGATGGTCGGCGGGCTCGCCACGGTCGACACCTCCGAGCGTCCGGCCGCACCGGCGGGCGCACCCGACGTGGTGTTCGTGGTGCTCGACACCGTCCGCGCCAAGAGCATGTCGGCGTATGGCTACGAGCGTCCGACCTCGCCCAACTTCGACGCCTTCGCCGCCGAAGGTGCGCTCTTCACCAAGGCACAGGCGCCCGCCACCTGGTCGCTCCCCGCGCACGCGAGCCTGTTCACGGGCCACTTCCCCAGCTCGCACAACACGCACCTGGAGCACCGGTTCTTGGACGACCGGCTCCCGACCATTGCCGAGGCCTTCCAGCAGGAGGGCTACCAGACCCTCGCCTTCACCGCGAACACCCACATCAGCGACAGCTTCGGCCTGACCCGTGGCTTCGACTGGACCGACCAGGCATGGATCACCGGTGCCGGTGGCCGCGGCTTCACCTTCATCTACCGCCTCGTCGACGCCATGGGCTACGCGGCAGAGGACAAGGGCGGCGGCCAGGTCGCAAAGAACGTGCAGGACTGGATGGCCAAGCGCGGCGCCGACGACGGGCCCGCCTTCGTGTTCATCAACTTCCTCGAGGCGCACTTCCCCTTCCACCAGCTCCCCGACGAGTTCCTGTGGAAGTTCACGGAGCACTCCGAGACGGAGCTGCGCGAGGCGAGCGAGGTGGCCTTCGGGGCGATGTTCGGACGGGCGCTCACCGACGAAGAGCTGCACGAGATCCACTCCCCGATCATCGACATGTACGACTCGGGCGTGCTCTACAGCGACCACCTCTTCGGCGAGGTGCTGAAGGCCTACGACGGCGCAGGGCGCCTCGACGACACCATCATCGTGGTCCTCGGCGACCACGGCGAGATGACTGGCGAACACGGCGGCCACGGGCACGCCATCGGCATGTACCAGGAGAACCTCCACGTGCCCCTGGCCATCCGCTGGCCCAAGGGCATCGAGCCGGGAACCACGGTCGATCGTGTGGTCAGCACAGCCGGCGTCTACCCCACGCTGATGGAGCTGATCGGCTCCGAGCCGCTGGGCCCCACCCAGGCGAAGAGCCTCGTGAGCGAGATCGAGGGCACGGCCACCGGGCCGGACTGGGCGTTGTCGGAGCACTTCGAGGAAGACATGCTCCTGCGCCGCTACGGCGACGACGTGGTCGACGCCATGGACCCTCTCATCACGCCCCGCGGGCGCCATCGGGCGTTCCGCCTGGGCGACTGGAAGCTGGTGCAGACCACCGCCCGCGACACCTACCTGTTCGATCTCGACACCGACCCGGCGGAGGAACGGGTGCTGCCCGGCACCCACGAGGAGGCCCAGCGCCTGGCCGACGAGCTCGACCTGCTGGCGATGGGCATCGCCGTGCCGCCGCTGGATGCGGACCTGGAGGGGGGCGAGATCCCCGAGCTCGACCCGGCCGCCATGGAGCAGCTCCGAGCGCTGGGCTACATCGAATAGTCAGGCGCGCGTCGGTAGGTCTGCCACACCCAGGCACTCTCGAGACAGCCGCAGCTCCCCACGGCCTCCTCGACCACCTCGACTCCGACCGGACCCGCTCAGCCCAGGTAGTCCGGGTCCCTCTTCGCGCCTTCCTTGGCCTCGAGGATGTTCTCGTTGATGTCCCGCTTCTGCAGCCCCGCCCGCCAGATCGGCGGGTTGTTCGACAGCAGATCCTGAAGCTGCAGGTTCCAGGGCGCGCGCCAGTGCACGCCGGGCGAGAGCCAGCGCACGCTCACCGCCACGGACTCACTCAGGTTCTGGACGTCGTGCCACATGTACGCCGGGTTGTAGAGCACGTCGCCCGGCTCCAGCACGCCCTCGAAACGATGCACGTGGTGACCGACCTCGTCGGGCGCGAGGTGCTCGGGCCGCACCTCGAAGTTGGTCGTGTAGCTCAACGAGCTCCGCTCCAGCAGCGGGTCGAAGAGCACGCGGTACGCCGGTGGGAACAGCATCCAATGCTTCCGGCCGTGCACCTGCACGAACAGGTTCGGCGGCATGTCGCAGTGCAGCCGGGTGCGTGACCCCCCGCCGCCGAGGAACGCGTACACCCGGTAGCCAGGCGCGAGCGGTCCGAGCCGTGCCCGGAGCCACTCGAAGTCCAGCTGGGCCGCCAGCTCCGGGCGATCTTCGATGATGGGGGAGAAGCGGATGTAGGTGCCGCTGCCCCCGCGCATCTCACCGATGAGCGTCTCGAAATCCGCGCTCCGCACCTGCTCGGGCTCACGGGTGCCGCGAAAGCCCGAGGTCGTTCGGGCCTCGGGCAGCACGACCGCTTCGGTCGCCCCATAGGCCTCGGAGAAGGTGGACAGGCTCCACTCGCGGCGGCAAGGCCAGTCCGCCGCAGCACCGGCGAGCACGACGGGCGTGCGGTTGCGGAGGTACCGGGACACGAAGTCCCGGGGCGACAGACCCTCCACCCGCTCGATGGGCACGACCTGCCCGACGTCCTCGCGCAGGCGAGCGAGCAGTCGTGCTCGTGCCCGTGCCCGCCGCTCGCCGAAGAGCGCGTCCACGCGCGCCCGACCGAGGAAGTGGTCGAGGCCGTAGAACCAGTCGTAGGACCTGAGCTCGTCGGTCCGGATCTGCGAGGGCAGCTCCCGAGGCATGCGCGATGCTACTCGAGCACCAGACCCCACGCCTGTTCTTCCTGCTGCCACCCCTCCTCGGTGGCCCGCTGCTGCCAGGACGTGTTCGGCACGGTCCAGGTCTGACCCGTGTACTGAATGAGCGTGACCGACCACTCCCCGTCCGGGACCGCGTCGCCGTACACCACCTCGTCGGGCACGGCCTCGCCGGCGCTGTCGTAGGTGTAGCGCTGGGCGGCCTGACCGAAGATGGCGTTGAGCGTGGTCAGAGGCGTGGGCACGCCCAGGGCCGCGCCACCGCTGAGCAGCACGTCAGGGTAGACGGCGGCCTCGCTCGCATAGAGCACTGGTCCGTTGGACTCGAAGGCGGTGTGCGCCAGGTAGATGCGCGGCCAGATGTCGTAGGCACCGGCCGCAGCAAGGGCCTCGTTCGGGTGAGGATCGGGCAGCCCGTCGGCATCGGCATCCACTGCGTAGTGCACGAAGCTCGTCATGCAGGGATCGCTGCCGTCGTAGGGGCCCTCGAGCGTGACCTGGTCGGTGTAGATGCCCGTGCTCTTGAGCTGGAAGACCTGGGTGGTTTCCGCCGTCCTGCTCACCGACTCCGTGGCCAGGTAGAAGCCCGGACGCTCCACCTGGAGCTCCGTGGCGATGGCGATGGTCACGTCGTCCAGCCAGTCGTGTTCAGCGAGCTCGAAGGTGGCGAGCTGCGGATCGAGCACGTCGTCGACGAAGGCGCCGACCAGGTCACCGCAGGTCGAGCCCGCGTTGGTGTCGACGAAGGGGTTGAAGTCCCCGTCGGCGTCCATCACGCCGGTGACGTAGTAGGTGCCATCGTCGAGGCCCGTCACGGACCAGGGGGCGCTCTCCACGCCGTCGCCGCCGGTGAACGCCCCGGCCGCCACCGACGCGAAGTTCACGGGCGACCCGGTCCCGTAAGGGGGGCCGGGATCGGTCGCGTCGTAGAGCAACACGAACACGTTGGACGCCTCGTCGACGTCGTTGATGACCACGGTGCCCGAGACGGTGTTGCCGCGCTCCTCGGCGTCGACGTCCACCGGCACGGCGTAGCTGCAGGCCAGAAACCAGATCACCGGTCACCTCCGAAGCGGTAGGTCGCCGAGCCGAAGGCGCGGTAGCCCACGACCTGGCCCTTGGGGTGTTCCCGGAAGCCCTCGGCGCCCATCAACCCGGCCAGGTTCCAGCCGGAGAGCGCCAGCTCCAGGGCCTCGTCGGCAAACGGTCGCACGGCCACCCGGGCCGACGTGATGGTCCGCGCGGGCACCTCGGAGCCCACCAGCTCGATCTGCCCGGCGGCGTCGAACTCGCGCAGCTGCCAGGTCTGCGAGGACACGTGGTGCAGGTGCACCGAGAGGTCGGAGCGCCACGGCGAGCGGAGCATCGCGCCGGCGTTGACCTTCACCCGCGAGGTCGACTCGTCGGTCGTGGGGTCCGCGTCGTAAACCAGGATCTCGATGTCTTCGAGGGCGAGGTTGGCGTAGAGGTCCAGGCCGCGGACCGGGTAGGCCTTCACCTCGGCTTCGAGGCCCGTGGCCACGTAGATCTCGTCCTGGTTCGCGAAGCTGGTGCTGCCCGCCGTGAAGCCACCCTGCTCGGCGTCGAAGCCGCTGGCACCGCCGTCGGGGCTCACCGGGTCGAGGAAGATGAGGTCGGTGACCACGTTCCGGTACACGGCGAGATCGGCTTCGTGGAAGGTCGTCGAGTTGTCGTGCAGCCCCGCCTCCAAGGTGGCCACACGCTCGGGGACCAGGCTCTCGTCGCCAAAGGTGTCGACGTACACGCCTTCACGGGTCGTGGGCTGGGCCAGGTCGGTGTAGTTCTCCATGAAGGTCGGGTTCCGAAAGGCCGTGCCGGCGGTCACGCGCACGGAGGTCTCGTCGAGCACGCGGACGATGGCCGCAGCCCGCGGCGAGAGGGTCTGCTCGATGGGGACGAGCGGGTGCTTGTCGATGCGCAGCGAGCCGACCAGGCTCACGGGGTGCAGGCGCGCCTCCTCCTGCACGAAGGCGCTGGTGTGCAGCTCGTCGAGCGGCTGTTCGCGCAGGTAGGTCCAGTCGACCAGCTTGTAGCGCAGTCCCACGCCCGCGTTGAAGCGGTGCTCCACCGGGCCGGTCTCGAACTCGACCGGCGCCTCGAGCTCCACGTCGAAGATGTCGGCGTCGACGGTGGTGGGGAGCACCTCGGCCCCGCGGGATTCCGCGTCGTAGTACCAGGGCTCAGCGGACGACTCGAGCGAGGTGTACCAGCTCCGGACGTGCACCGGCCCGTAGGCCAGGTCGCCGCGAACGTGCCACTGATCGAAGGTGAAGGCGTAGTCGCCCAGCGTGCCGATGGCGTAGAACTCCAAGAAGCCGCCTGCGTAGCCCACGTCCAGCGAGGCGAAGCCCTGGTCGAGGAAGCGGCGGTCGAAGCGCACGTTGGAGCGGACCACGTCGAGTCCCTGGTCCTGGTCGAGCACGTTCGAGCCCACCGCGCCGGTGTCGGTCGGGTAGGCCTCGGCGGACCACCGGCCGCTCTGGTGCAGCCCCGCGGACGCGCGCCACGCCAGCTCGTCCTGGCGGCCCGTCATGCGCGTGTAGGCGGCCGCGTACCCCGGATATCCGGCGGAGAAGGAGACCTCGTTCTGCCCCTCCCCAGGGCGCCGCGTGATGATGTTGATCACACCGGTCATCGCGTTGGCGCCGTAGACCGCCGAGCCCGGACCTCGAATGATCTCGATGCGCCGGATGTCGCCCATGCTGATCGGGAAGGTCTCCCACAGGGGGTTGCCGAGGAAGTCCGTGTACATGGTGCGTCCGTCGATCAGCACCAGCACCTTGTTCGACAGCTCGCGGTTGAAGCCACGGATGGACACGTCGGGCTGGGCCGAGGACAGCTGCATCACGTCCACGCCGGCGACCCGTCGCAGCAGGTCCGCGATGTTCGTGGCGCCGGAGAGTCGGATGTCCTGCTCGGTGAGCACGGCGAGCGTGCTCGGAGAGTCCAGGGGATCCTGGCCATAGCGGCTGGCCGTGACCACGGTCTTCTCGTAGGCGTCGGACAGGAAGTCCGCGGGCTCCGGCCGCGCTTCGACCGGAGCCGACTCCACGAGCTCGCCCTCCGGGATCGGACCCGCGTCGACCGCCCCACGCTCGCCGATGGCACGGCTCAGGGCGGCCAGCTCGTCGGCGATGGCCTGCAGCCGCGCCAGCTCGTCGCTGGTGGCAGCTCCGTCCAGCGCGACGCTCGGGGCGGGAGCTTCGGCCTGCGCGAGCATGGCGTTGACGCTGGCGACCAGCGGGGCGACCTCCTCGGCCTTGTCGGGGGCGGTCGCCGCATACAGCTCGAACCACTCCAGGCTCACCTCGAGCGCGCCCAGGTCGTAGTAGGCCCGCGCGATGTTGTAGACCGTCGCCGGGTGGGGGTAGATGTCCTGGGCCTCCAGGAACTGATCGAGCGCCTCGTCGTAGGCGCCGTCCCGGGCGTTCTCCAGCCCAGCGAGGAAGAGGCGCCTGGCCTCGTCGCGCGGCTCGGCGTACGCCGTAGAAGGAACGAACAGCGCGAGCGCGAGGAGCCCCCCCGCCGCGCGCATGACCTGCCTCTTCATGCTCACCACCGGATGCGGGGGCATCATGCCTCACCGCGCGGTGCAGCGCGCCGGTGCGGGCGGCCCGGTGGTGCCTAGAAGTCGTCCGGGAGCGGCATGTAGCCCTTGGGCGCATCGTCCTCGACCACCGCCTCGCGTGCGGTTTCGGGGGCGGACTCCACCGCCGGCACAGCGTCGACGGCTGGCTCGGAGACCGGCTCGGCGACCGGTTGGGGCTCGGTCACTGGAGCAGGCGTGGCTGGCGCCGGTACGGCGGGCGCGGGTGGGGGCTCCGGCGGACCGGCGGCTTCGACATCAGGGGGGGCAGGCTCGGCGGCTTGCTCGGGCACGGGGACCGCGACGGCTGGCTCCGGCTGTGGCAGGGCGGTGGGCACGACCCGATCCGGGACGTCCACCGGCGCTGGCGTCGCGCCTCGCTGCCCGTACCAGTACGCGGCGACGATCAGGGCCAGCACGATCACGAGCCCCGCCAGCCGCAGCTGGTTCTGGCGGTCGGGCTCGGCGCTCTGGGTGATGGTCGAGATGCGTTCGCTCAGGCTGGAGCCGGAGATCGCCACGGACTCGAAGGCCTGCGACGGCACGTCGAGGCACGACTCCAGGTCCCGCACCAGAGACATCACCTCGGGGTAGCGCTTCGCCGGGTCCTTCTGCAGGCAGGTGCGCACCACCTCCTCGAGGCCGGCCGGCACCATGAGATCCGGGCGCACGCTGTAGAAGCTCGGCGTGGTCTCGTTCAGGTGCGCGATCATGGTCGCCGCGCTCGAGTTGCCGTGGAACGGGAAGGCACCGGCGACGCACCGGAACAGCAGCACGCCGATGGCGTAGATGTCGGCGCGGTGGTCGACGTCGATGCCCTTGATCTGCTCCGGGGCCATGCAGTGGGGCGAGCCCAGGATGAGGCCCGCCTTGGTCAGGCCCTGGTCGGACTCCGTCAGCTTGACCAGCCCGAAGTCCACCACCTTGACCACCTCCTCCCCGTCGTCGCGGGTCTTGATCAGGAGGTTGGAGGGCTTGAGGTCGCGGTGGACCACACCCTGCTTGTGAGCGTAGCGAAGCGCCGCACAGACCTGAAGCATCAGCCGGATCGCATGCCGAGGCTCCAGCGGCCCCTTGCGGATCATGTCGGTGAGCCTCACTCCGTCGATGAACTCCATCGCCAGGTAGAAGCTGCCCTGCTCGGTCTGCCCGTATTCGTAGAGCGTGACCACGTTGCGGTGGTCCAGCGCGGCCAGGGTCTCCGCCTCCAGCCGGAACCGGTCCTCGAAGGCGGCACCGTCGTCGGCGTCGGGCGGGGGGGCGAGGATCTTGAAGGCGACCGACCGCCGCAGGTTGGTCTGCTCCGCCAGGTACACCGCGCTCATTCCGCCCTTCGCCAACAGCCGCTCGATGCGGTACCGCCCGTCGGCGACCAGCTGTTCGCCGCGGATGTCCAGCGGAGATCGGCCACCGAGAGCGGGCGGCGGTGGCGCGCCGGGATTCTGGATGGACACGGGCTTGGCTTGCGGTGTTGCGGGCGAGCGAGCGTATCATGCGCGCCGGACGCTCTGGAGCGCCCGACTCGCCCACAACCCGCCTCCAACCGACCACGTTCCGGAGTCCCCAGATGCTCGTGCGCCAGGCCATGACGCCGGATCCACTCACGGTGCCGCCGGACGCCACGCTGCAGGACGCGCTCGAGCTCATGCTTCGCTTCGACATCCGCGAGCTCCCGGTCGCCGACGACAGCGGAGGTCTGGTGGGCATCATCACCGATCGCGACGTCAAGACCCAGCTCGGGCCCGCTGGCCGGGACATCGACGAGGGCTTGATCGACGACGCGGTCCTCGAAGGCCTCGTCGAGGAGGTGATGAGCCGGGACGTGGAGACGGTCTTCGACCACACCGAGATGAGCACGGCCTGTCGCATGCTGGTCGAGCTCCGGATCGGCGCCCTGCCGGTCGTCGAGGTGGGCGGTGCCCTGGTGGGCATCCTGAGCGTCACCGACTGCCTGGAGCAGGCCGCGAACCTCTTCGAGCGACTGGATGCGTAGCTGGAGCGCCCTTCGCGTGCTCAGGCCTTGCGCCGACGCACAGCCAACAGCCCGAACAGGCCCAGCCAGGCTGCGCCCGGCGCCGGCGACGCGCTGCAACCGCAGCCGGCCAGCCCGGTCCCCTCGTCGTCTTCGTCCGACGCGGCGACCTCCGCAGCACGGTCCTCGATGGCGTAGGCGTAGCCACCGGAGTTGCCGTCCAGCGGCGCCACGACCAGCCAGACCTCGTCGTAGGCGCCGTAACCCTCGAGGCGAAGCTGCCCGTTCTCGCGCGCACCCTCGGGGACCTCGAGGGGGATCTCCACCGCGGTCACCAGCTCACTGTCCACCACCCCGACCAGCTGGACGAGCCAGTCTCCGCCCTCGTCGCCTTCGAAGGCCACCAGCAGGTCGGGCTTCTCGGGGTCGACGTCCTTCACCTTGAACTGGATGTAGTTGGCGCCCAAGGCTTCGGGCTCGGTCTTCGAGGTGCTCGAGCCCTGCACCGGCAGGCTCTTGTGGGTGGCTTGTTGGGCGACGCTCCCGAAGTAGCGTTGGTCCTCGAAGTCCATCACGGTGTTGTTGGCGAGGAAGCCCGCGAACACCTCGCGGAAGTCGTGGCCCAGCGCCTCGAGCGTCTCGTCCATGCCCACGCTGTACAGGCCACCCTGGTCGTCGGCGTAGTCCCACGTGGCCTGCACGAGCTCGTGCCCGCCCACGTGTTCGTCCAGGTAGAAGGCCCAGATCGCCATGCCGTACATGTGGTAGAAGACGTCGTAGTCGGACTGGCTGTAGGCGTTCAGCGCGATCTGCGGGTTCTGCGTGTAGCCCGAGATGTACGAGGACCACCAGTTGTTCTCGGGGTTGACGTACTCCTGGATGTAGGTGGCCGAGGCCTCCCACCACCAGAACTCGGTCGCCCAGCCGTAGCTGAACTGCACGGCGTGCTTGAACTCGTGCACCGCCATGTCCTGCCACCAGTTGCCCGACGAGAAGGAGCCGTTGCCCGCCACGATGTACGGGATCTCGTCGCCACCGCAGCGGCTGACCGTGGTGTAGGCCCCGGCGCCGCCTTGGTTGACATACGCCATGATCAGGTAGTCGTCGCTGCCTGCAGGCGCGTTCCAGCCCAGATCGTCCACCTCCACGTCCCAGCCGTGCTCGAGGTACTCGAGGAAGTTCGCGGCCTGCTGTTCGGTGATGCGACCCTCGTCCCACTCCACGGAGAAGTGGTCGCCCAGGATCCGGTTGTCGGCGTACTGACCCCAGCAGGTGTCGGATCCGCTCGGCGGCGGCGCCGCGTGCTGGATGGGCAGGGGGTCGTCGAAGCGCTGCTTGAAGGGCTCGAGGGTCGCCGAGACGTGCTCCTGCTGCTCGGCGGTCAGCAGCTCGAAGTCCGCCTTCAGGGTGGCGACGAACTCGGTGGCGCAGTGCCAGGGAAGCTGGTCCGAGCGCCAGTCCTCGTCGAGGGTCGAGGGCTCGAAGTGGGCGAGGTAGCCCAGCCAGAGCGCCTCACCCGCGTCGATCCGACCCTCGTCGAGGGCCGCCTGGATGGGGGCGTGGGTCGGCTCGGCAGCGCCGGCGAGCGCGACGATCGTGAAGAGCGACATGGAGACTCCTGGGCGGCTTCCACACCTACCAGCCGGCCCAGGCGGGCTGTGTCAAGGCTGTGTGTTCGGGCTGTCGAGGGTTAGTGTGCGACCGGAGGTCCGATGCTGTGGCTCATGCTGGTCGCCTGTGACGGCGGCACCGACGCGAAGTCGACCAACGACAGCGGCGGCGGCCCCTCGGGGGACGACACGGCCTCCTCGTCTTCGAGCGAGGACTGCAACGAGAGCTGGGACAGCTCCGCGCCCAGCGGGGCGAGCTGCACCAGCGGCGAGCTGCAGTGCGGCGACGTGGTCGAAGCGTCGACCGCGGGCGGCGGGAGCGACGGCGACACCACGCTGTACGAGTCGGCGTACTGCTTCGTGCCGGACCACGACCACGACGGTCCCGACCGGTTCTACGTCTTCGACGCCGCCGAGGACTCCACGTTCCAGGTCACCCTGGAGCGCCCATGCGAGCCCCTCAGCCTGGCGGTGATGCGCTGGGACGACGCCGAGTGTCCGGTGGGCAACGCCCACAACATCGGCGTGTGCGACGGCAGCGAGGCCACCACGGGCAGCGAGACGCTCGACATGTACACCGTCAACGCGGCCCGGTACTACGTGGCCATCGACGGTCAGGGCGGGGTGGAGAGCAACTTCCGCTTGAGCATCACCTGCGACTGACCGACACGGGCACATGGTCCCCCTGCCCTTTCGCCCCAGGTCGGCCGAAGAGCGACTCGCCCTCGCTGGGGTGCTGGCAACCGGTCCCGCGCGCGTCGCGCTGATCGACGACGACGGGTGGGCGGCTTCGGCCCTCCGCGTCGCCGGCAAGGTCCCGGTCTGGCGCTCCGGAGACGCCACGCGCGCCGCCACCACCCTGGACGCCCTCGGCCTGCCGGGCCTCGAGCGTGGCGCCGCCGACGCCACGCTGGGCGCCGACGGCCGCCTCCGGGGAAGGGCACGACCGGGTTCCGCGGGCCTGAGGACGGTCGATGGCCCGCTCGTCACCATCCTCATCTGCACCTACCAACGGAAGGACCTGTTGCAACAGGCCATCGCCTCGTCGCTGGGCCAGTCCTGGCCTTGCGAGATCGTGGTGGTCAACGACGGCAGCACGGACGGCACGCGCGAGGTGCTGGATCGCCTGGCGGAGCAGGTCGGGCTGCGTGTCCTCCACCAGGCGAACGCCGGCAAGCCGGGCGCGCTCAACGCCGGGATCGCCGCCGCGCGCGGCGAGGCCATCCTGGTGCTCGACGACGATGACCTGCTGCTGCCGGGAGCCGTGGAGGTCCTGGCACGGGCGCTCTTCGCACGGCCGGAGGCGGCCGCGGTGTACGGGGACACGGTGCTCTTCGACGGACGCAGTGGACAGCCGATGAAGGTGCGGCCGGGCTTGCGGCTCCCACCCTCCGCCGTGGCACGCGCGCTGCTGGCGCAGGTTCCCTTCGCGACCGGCTCGGTCTTGGTTCGAACCTCGGCCCAACGACGAGCCGGCTCCTACGATCTCCGGCTGGCCCGCGGCGAGGACATGGACATGTTCCTGCGTTGGTCGAGGGTGGGCGAGCTGGTCGGGCTCCCCGTGCCCGTGTTCCTGTGCCGCAAGCATGGCGGGGCACGTGGAAAGGTCGGCGCGCGCTTCAAGAAGACCGACCGCGACGCCGACACGCGCTTCCTGGCCTACGCGCAGCAACCCTTCCTGGAGCGGTGGCGCGCCGAACGGCTGGCCGCCGACCGGTGCACCAGCCACGCGTGGGCGCTCGGGCTCCATCTTCGGGGCCTCGAGGCCGAGGCGAGGGACGAGCTCGCGCGCTGGACCGGGCCTCACTCCCTCCAGGAGGCCTGGGTGCGGCAACAGGCCGGCGTGACCTCCAAGTTGGACCCGACCCGGGAGGCCCTCGTGGTCATCGACGACGGCCCGGTGGGGGCCCTGGAGGTGTTGCTGGAGGAGGAGGCCGCCGGACGCGCGCTCTGGATCTCGTTGCGCGTGCCACGCGAGCCACTCGGAACGCTGCAGCTGCACTGGCCGGGCCACTACGCGAGGCAGGCCAGGTTGCGTGGCTGGGTGCAGCACAGCGGGCCCGTTCACGTTCGCCGGACCAGCGATCCCACCTGGCGGCCTCCGGCCACGGTCAGCGCCGCCCTCTGATTCAGGGCTGGAGCAGGTTCCTCACCGCATCGGGCACGCTGTGCAGCGGCTGGTGCAACGCGGCCACCAGCCGCTCGTTCTGACGCCTCAGCGACGCCACGAGCAACTCTCCGAGGCGCAGCTCGAAGTCGATGGCCAGGAAGGGGTAGCGGGCCCAGAGCGTGTCCAGCCGCTCCCGGTGCAGCAACCCGAGCAGCCCACCCGAGGGCGTGCTCAGCCGACCGGTGTAGGGCTCGCCGGTCAGGAAGCTCGTCAAGCCGACCACCTCGCCTGGCAGCACGGGGAGCAGCTCGGCGTCCACCTCCCACACGAACGAACCGTCGAGCACGACCACGAGCACCTCTCCTGGGTCGCCTCTCTGGAACACGTGGCCGCGGGCTGGGATGCGCAGCGTCTCGAAACGCCGGCGCACGCGCCGCACCACCTCGGGGTGGAGCCCCACCAGCAGCTCCGTGTCGGCGGGCCTCATCGAGCCACCGAGAAGAACGGGAGCAGCTCGCGCCGCCACGCGTCCGGGCCCTGCTCGACGTGCCCCAGCTCCGCGAGCCGCGCGTCGACCCTGGCCTGCTCCTCGCCGGCGAGCGCGTCGCGCACCAGGGCCACCCGCGCCTCCGTGGCGCGGACCCGCTGGGCGAGCCGCCGGTTCATGGACCGCAAGAGCGCCATCGCCGCGCGGTCGCCGTGGGCCAACGCATCGAAGAAGGCGTCCCGACCGAGGGCCAGAGCCACGGTGTCGGCACGGGTGGAGAGCACCGTGGCCCCGCGCACGCCGCCGCTCAGCACGCCGACCTCTCCCACGAAGTCGCCCGCGGCCACACGTCCGAGCTCGACCACGTCGCCAGCCAGGGATCGGCGCGTGATGGCGACCTCCCCGGCCGCGAGCAACATCACGGCGTCGCCCGGTTCGCCCTCGAGGAACACGAGGTCGCCGACCGGATGAGCCCGCCTCGCCAGAGCCCCGAGAAACACACGGCGCTCCGCCCGCGGAGCTCCATCGAGCGCCGCACCATCCAGCAGGGCATCGAGCTCGGCCACAGGCATCGCCCCCTCTTCGGCCCCGTCCCACCGACCTTCAGGGAAAGGTCCCGGCGAAGGTCTTGACACGTCCAGAGCGATGCGTGATGGTGATCTCCCCCCATGGCATCCCCTGCCCCCGAGGACCCCATGCGCAACGACCGCTACCGCCCCGATCAACCTCCCTTCCTCCTCTACGGCCTGCTCGGCGCGAGCCTCGTCACCAACCTGTTCCTGGTGCTCGACAAGGCCGCCGGCGACCGCTCCTCGGCCGGCGACGAGGTCGTAGCGGAAGTCGTCGCCGAGCCCCTCGACGCCGTGCAGACACCAGCCGCGGCGCCCGTCGCCCCTGCTGCGCAAGCGGCCGCACCCGACCTTCGGAGCGTGGCCCTGACCACGCCGGTCGTCGGCATCACGGACGTCGCGGGCGACACGAGCCGTCCAGGCGGCTGGCAGCTCGTGCGGACCCACGTCGAGAACAACCTGGCCTACACCTTTGCGCAGGTCCTCGACGACGGCTCCGACGCGGTCACGGCCGTGTTCACCCGCCAGTTCGTGTTCGACCTGGAGATGCGGCGAGACCTGCAGCGCGGCGACGAGGTCGTGGCGCTGTTCAAGACCGACAAGCACGGCACGATCGACATGCCCGTGGCCTGGCTCGAGAGCAAGAAGCACGGCACGACCTACAAGGCCTACCGCTTCCAGGCACCCGGCGACGCGTTCGCCAGCTACTGGACGCCGGACGGCATGGAAGTTCCCCTCCGCCTGGTGGGGGGTCCCATCGAGGACTACGAGCAGATCACGTCCCTGGTCGGAGATGGCCGTCGGCACGCGGGCATGGACTTCAAGGCCCCGGTCGGCACCGACGTCGTCGCCCCCAAGGGCGCCACGGTCGCGCGGGTCAACTGGAACACCGCCGCCAACGGTCGCTGCGTGGAGCTCCGCTACGCCGACGGTGTCGTGGCCAAGTTCCTCCACCTCGAGGACGTGAGCGTCAGCGCTGGCCAGCACGTGCGCCCCGGACAGGTGCTCGGCAAGAGCGGCAACACGGGCCGCAGCACGGCTCCGCACCTCCACTACCAGCTCAACAGGGGCAAGAAGGTGGTCGACCCGCTGACCTACCACGACACGGTGCGCCGCCAGCTGGCGGCGGCGTCGATGGACGCCCTCCAGTCCGAGGTCGCTCGCTGGGACGCCTTGCTGGGTGGAGAGCTGGCGAGCCTGTAGCGCTCGGAGCGCCGATCAGGCAATCGAACGGAGCAGGCGCCGCGCAGGCTGGTCGGGGCTGGCGAGGGCCCGCAGCGCGGGCGCGGTGCCGGCGACGAAGGCGTGCCAGGGGCACGTCGAGGAGGCGGGACGCCGGCCACGGCCGGCGGGCGCAAGCATGCGACTCGAGATTGCCTGAGTGGCGCTCCAGGCTACCTCCGACGGCGCCAGACGAGGCCAAGGCAGAAGACGGCCATCGCGAGGCGCCAGCCGGGCCAGAACACCCTGCGGTGGCCGTGGGTGGCGCACGAGGCGCCCTCGCAGCCGCCCTTCTTGCTCTTGCTGTCGCAGCCGCTCGCGCAGTCGCCACCCTTCTCGGACGAGCAGCCCAACAGATCCTCGAAGCCGAGCGAGGTGCCGCCCGTGTCGCCGGACTCGAAGCCGTCGCAGCCGAAGCTGCCCCCGCTGCACCCGGCCAGCTCCAGCGGCTCCGCGCCCGAGACATCGAGTACGAAGAAGCCTCCTTGCCACTGTTCGTCGTCGCTCGGGAGCCACCAGACGCCGTCGAGTCCGATGCCGTTGAAGCTCGGGATGGCGAAGCTGCCGAGGTCGGTGGGCAGGAACGAGTCCACGACCACGGGGACGAGGCCGCCCAGGCCTTCGGCGTAGCCCGCATCCACCAGCTCGTTGTAGGGCTCCGTGAAGCTCAGGTCGTCCTCGTCGAGGAGGATGGCGGGGGCGAGGGCGTCGAGCGAGATGCCCGGGTCGATGCCGACCTCCCCCTCGATGCCGACCTGCACGATGCGTGCGTCGCGC
>Ga0114932_10001168_pt1 | contig 30574 bp, 29 predicted proteins | sample 2SBtaG_2_FD_87286 | JGI IMG/M metagenome (GOLD analysis project Ga0114932, IMG submission 87286) | Deep subsurface microbial communities from Kolumbo volcano to uncover new lineages of life (NeLLi) - 2SBTROV12_ACTIVE470 metaG | ecosystem: Environmental > Aquatic > Marine > Volcanic ...
CACGGGTCATGACGACCCAGGCGATCCGCGCCGCCTTGTTGGCCATGGCGACGGCAACCAGCTTGTTGGGCTTGCTCGCCAACAGGCCGGCGACCCAGGGGTAAGCGTCGGGCTTGCGCCGCGTCGATTGAAGCTGTGATGTCATCCCGTTCACCAATAGACGGCGAAGATAGCGGTCCCCCATCTTGGAGATGCGCCCCATCCGTTCCCTGCCGCCGCTGCAGTTGGCTCGGGGCGTCAACCCCAGTGAGGCGGCAAACTGTCGCGCCGATGTGAACCGGTGCGGATCGGTGACCGAGGCCGCCAGCGCCGAGGCGGTGATAAACCCGATCCCCGGAATGGTCTCGAGCCGTTTGGCCAGTTCACTGTCTCGGAACCAGGTCTTGATCTCCCCTTCGAGCATGGCGATGCGGGCCTGCAACGCGCGGATCTGCCCGGCCAGGGCAATGATGATCTTGCAGGCCAGCGCGGGAATGTCCGGCACCACTCCTTCGACAAGCTGATCGACGAGCCTCAGCGCGTGGTGAATGCCTTTGCCCAGGACGACGCCCAACTCGGCCAGCTGGGACCGGATCATGTTGACCAGCTGGGTGCGCTGGCCGACCAGCATATCCCGTGTCCGATGCAGCGCCACGACCGATTGCTGCTCGGCCGACTTAATCGCCACAAACCGCATCGTCGGTCGCGTCACCGCTTCGCAGATCGCCTCCGCGTCGGCGGCGTCGGTCTTGCCCCGCTTGACGTAGGGTTTGACATAGGCCGGCGGCATCAGCTTCACCTCGTGCCCCAACGCGGACAATTCCCGCGCCCAGAAGTGGCTCGTGCCGCAGGCTTCGATACCGATCAGACAGGGCGCCAATTTGCCGAAGAACGGCATCATCTGACGCCGGCGCAACGACCGGCGGACAGTCACCCTGCCGGTGTTGTCTATAGCGTGGACTTGGAAAACGTTCTTGGCCAGGTCGAGGCCGACAGTGGTAACATTCATGGCGGATGGCTCCTTTTGCTCGTGGTCCTTGATGAAAACCACACTTTGGCACATTGCGATGCCGGGAGCGGGAGCCATCCACCCCATCTGCTTTTGCGTACGAATGCTGACTTCGGTGTACTTTCGGACGAGACCGAGGCGGCGTTCAAATATCCTCCCTCCCATCCCGACCGTCCCCCACAAGGAGACCTCTGCAAATCTCAGCAAGTTGTGAAATTTGCATCCAATATTGTTTCCTCCCCCCTCGTGGGGGAGGGTTAGGGTTGGGGGGATGGAAGCGCCGTCTGGCGCGGAAAAGCTGCCTTTTCCCCTTCCGGGCACGCACCCCCACCTCGATCCTCTCCCATCAAGGGGGAGGAAGAAGATTAGCGGTTTCGCGGAATATTTCTCGTTTGCAGAGGTCCCCACAAAGGGGCGGAGCTAAATACGGATGAACGGGCGGATGGACGGGCGGATGGATCAAATGACGAGAGCCACCACCGCGGCGGTTAAGGCGGTCGCGCCCGCCCCCGCCGCAATGGACTTGAGGCCAAGCCCGACGATATCGGCGCGGCGGTGCGGCGCCATGGTGCCCAAGCCGCCGATCATGATGCCGAGCGAGCCGAAGTTGGCGAAGCCGCACAAGGCATAGGTCATGATCAACTTCGAGCGCCCGTCGAGCACGGTATCGGCCATGCCGGCCATGCCGGCGTAGGCGATGAACTCGTTGAGGATGATCTTCGTGCCCAACAGGCCGCCGGCCGTTGCCGCCTGCTCCCAGGGGATGCCGATCAGCCAGGCCAGGGGCGCCAGGATCCAACCCAGGATGCGCTCCAAGGTCAGCGCCGCGCCCATGGTCTCGGGCAACAGGCCGAGCAGGGCGTTGACCAGCGAGACCAGCGCCACCATGACGATCAGCATGGCGATGACGTTGATCAAAAGTTTGACGCCGTCGACCGTGCCCTGGGTGATGGCGTCCATGGAGCCGGTTGCGGTTTGCGGCAACAGCACTTCGGTGACGTCGTCGGTCTCGTCCGCCGCCCCCTGCCCCCCGGGCGGCACCATCAGGCGCGCGATCAACACGGCCGCTGGCGCGTTGATCAGGCTGGCCGTCAGGATGTGGCCGAGCGCCTCCGGGATGACGCCCCCCAGGATCGTCGCGTAGACCACCATCATGGTGCCGGCGATGGTCGCCATGCCGGCGGTCATGACGACGAACAGATCGGCGCGGCTCATGCGGTCGATGTACGGACGGATGAACAAGGGGGCTTCGACCATGCCGACGAAGATGTTGGCCGCCGTGCCGACCCCGGCCGGGCCGCCCAGGCCCAAGGCCCGGTTCAGCACCCAGGCGAAGCCTTTGACAACGGCCGGCAGGATGCGCCAGTGATACAACAGGGCCGACAAGGCGCTGACCACCAGGATCAGCGGCAGGGCTTGCGTCGCCAGAATGAACGCGGCCCCCGGATAGGGCTCCTTGAAGGGCACCGGGCCGCCGCCCATATAGCCGAACACCAGCGAGGTACCGGCCTTGGTCGCGTGCTGCAGGGCCAGCACGGCGTCGTTGAGGCCGAGAAAAACGCCGCGTGCCGCGGGCACCTTCAGCAACACCAGGGCGATGGCGAACTGCAGCACCAGGGCGGCGCCGAGGCGGTGCCAAAGCTGGCGATCCACCCGGCCGCCGCCAGCGCGCCCCGCCGCCCAGGCCAGGGTGATGATGACGATGATGCCTAGTAAACTCTGCATGTTGTCGCTCCGTTGGCGCCCATTATGTACGAGCCTACTCGGTCGGGCCCGGTCGGGCCAAGCCCGCTCCCTTGACGCCGTCAACGCCAACCCTTATCTCCAGCCTCTGAGAGATACGAAGGAAACGACCGCATGGCCCTGATGCCGGTCATCATCGCGCCGGATGCGCGCCTGAAGATCAAGACCAAGCCCGTTCGGGCGGTCGATGACGCGGTGCGCACCCTGATGGCGGACATGGTGGAGACCATGTACGCCGCCAACGGCATCGGCCTGGCGGCGCCGCAGGTCGGTGATGAGCGCAGCGTCATCGTCATCGACTGTTCGGGCAAGGACGAAGAACCGGCGCCCCTGAAAATGGCCAATCCGGAAATCATCGAGGTTTCGCCCGACGACATGAGCCACGAGGAAGGCTGCCTGTCGCTGCCCGAACACTATGCCGAGGTGGTGCGGCCCGACGGTATCCGGGTGCGCTATCTCGATGACAGCAACGAGACCCGGGAACTGGACGCCGACGGCATCCTGGCAATCTGTATCCAGCACGAAATGGATCACCTGGAGGGTATTTTGTTCGTCGATCACATATCGGCCCTGAAACGCAATATGATCCTGCGCAAGTTGAAGAAGACGAAGAAACAGGCGGCCGAGGATTGACGGTGAACCGGGCCGGATCCTATTTGTTATTGCCGCGGCGCCGGGCGTCCCGATGGGTGGTCGGCGTCCCGGGCTCCGGCGGCATGGACGGCTTTGATGCGGCCGGCGCGCAGGCGGCTGAGAGCCGATGATGGGAAACGACGGCGCTCTCAGGCTGGCGTTCATGGGCAGTCCGGATTTTGCCGTCCCGGCGTTGGCCGCCTTGATCGAGGCCGGTCACGACATCGCCGCGGTCTATGCCCAGCCGCCGCGTCCCGCCGGGCGCGGCCACAAGGAACGGCCCTGTCCGGTGCACGCCTATGGCCTGCAAAGGGGGCTCGACGTCCGCACCCCGGAGAACTTCAAGGACCCGGAAACGCGGGCCGCCTTCGCGGCCTTGCGCCTCAATGCCTGTGTGGTCGCCGCCTACGGATTGATCCTGCCGAAGGATGTCCTGGAGACGCCCGCGCTTGGCTGTTTCAATATCCATGCCTCGCTGTTGCCGCGCTGGCGCGGCGCCGCGCCGATCCAGCGCGCCCTGCTGGCCGGTGATGCGAACACGGGCGTCACCATCATGGGCATGGACGAAGGACTCGACACGGGGCCCATGTATGTGACCGGCGAGGTCGCCATGACGCCGGCGACCACGGCCCAGGGCCTGCATGACGCGCTTGCCGAATTGGGCGGCCGATTGATGGTCGAGGCGCTGGCCGGTATCGCCGCCGGGCGGCTGAGCGCCGTCCCGCAGCCGGCCGCCGGCGTCACCTATGCGGCGAAACTCAGGCGCGAAGAAGGCCGCATCGACTGGAGCCAACCGGCGATGCAGATCGAGCGCATGGTACGCGGTCTCAATCCCTGGCCCGGCGTCTGGTTTGAGATGGACGGTGAGCGCATCAAGGTCTTGGCGGCCCATATAAGTGAAGGCGCTGGCCAGCCGGGCACCGTCATCCGCGCGCCCCTGGACATTGCGTGCGGCGACGGCGCACTGGCCATTGACCGTCTGCAGCGGCCGGGCAAGGGTCCGCTGGATGTCGATGCATTTTTGCGGGGCCATCCGGTGGCGCCCGGCGCGCACCTCCGCTAACCGGCGTCCAACGCCGCCAGCATGGGGGCGTCGTCTTCGATTTTCTGAATCCGCGCCATGCCCTGCTTCAAATCGCTCATGATGAACTCGGCCTTCTTGCCCGGCGCGCCCATGTTGGGATCGGGGAACAGCCGGTGCCAAGCATCCATCTTCACCGACAGGGCGCAGAGCACGCCGCCGATGGTCGTGTGATAGCTGGAGATGACGCTTTCGACCTTGCGGAAACGGTCGGCGGAGATGTTGTCCCACATGTGCTTGGTGCCGCGTTCAAAATTTTCAAACCGGCCCGTGACCTGGGCCATGCGTTCGTTGATCACCGATTCCAGCATGTCGCAGGTCTGCATCAGGCCCAGTTCATGCTTGAACTGAAAATTGCCGCGCAGATCATCAAGGGCGAACAAAAAGCCGGTGATGATCGGCTCGATATCGTCCAGACACTGGCGGTAGTAGGAAAGCGACAGAAAGATGTCGCCGTAATCTTCCATGAAGCGGGGAATTTCCTCGGGCTGGATTTCCAACTTGTTGGCCATCATCCGGATCTTTTCCAGGGCCTTGCCGACGTCCGGGTCACGGAACAGTTTGACCACGTCGCCGAAATCCTGGATCTCCACCTCGCCGCCGCCGTAGATCTGGGAGATCAGCGGCCGGGTGAAATCCTTCATGTAGTCGGTCAGCCGCTCCGTCATGTCATCGGAGAGCTTCAGGGCATCGACGGAATTCACTTCGATGCCTTGCTCGCGAAGAGAGACACGAAGGCTGTAGACATCATAACTCGGCAAATAACCCAGCTTCCTGAGCATGACCAGGTCGTCCGGCGCCTCAGTCAGGGGCCAACCGAATTCCTGGGACAGATCCTCAATTCCCAGTTGGCCGCTGCCGGCGTCTTCGTCGTTGAAAACCTCGACGACGCTTTCCAGGCGGACGTTCTTGATCAGCCGTGCCGAGGCCAATCCGGGCGTATCCATGGGGATGTCCGCAAGCGGCAGAATGTGCAGCGAATCCCGGTCCAAATTGGTCTTTTCAGCCATGGCGCGCCTAGTCATCCACCCAAAGCATCTGGATTTTGGGGAAAAAAGGTCAATACTTCAAACTGTTGGGCCAGGATAAAGGGAAACCGGCGGCTTGAGAAAGCAAAAAGCCGTGAAAATATGTGAACGAGTCATGAACCGATATAAACTGACAATTGAATATGACGGCCGCTTTTTCGTCGGCTGGCAGCGCCAGGACAGCGGTCTCGGCGTGCAGCAAGCCATCGAAGACGCCGTCAGGGCGTTCTGTGGTGACGCGGCATTGGTTCAGGGCGCCGGCCGTACCGATTCGGGCGTCCATGCCCTGGCCCAGGTGGCGCACGTGGATCTGGCCAAGGATTGGCCCACCGATACGGTCCGCGACGCCCTGAACGCGCATCTGAAAGGCCATGCCGTGAGCATCCTGAGCGCCGAATTGGCGGATCAGGAATTTCACGCCCGGTTTTCCGCCGTCGAACGCTCATACCGGTATCGGATCATCAACCGCCGTCCGCCGCTGACCGTCGATGCCGGTCTGGCCTGGTGGGTGCCGTCAAATCTGGACGCCGAGGCCATGGCCGAGGCCGCGCCCGGGTTGCTGGGGACGCACGATTTCACCACCTTCCGGGCCAGCGAATGCCAGGCCAGGTCGCCGGTGAAGACGCTGGATGACCTGACCGTCCAGCGCCTCGGCGACGAGATCACGGTGAGCGCCCGGGCCCGGTCCTTCCTGCACCATCAGGTCCGCAACTTTGTCGGCGCCCTGGCCTTGGTTGGTGAGGGCAAGTGGAGCGCGCGCGATCTGGCCGGCGCCCTGGCGGCCCGCGACCGCACCGCCGGCGGCCCGACGGCGCCGGCCGACGGATTGTATCTGGTCGGCGTGACATATCCCGAGAGCGAGGCCTGACCGCCGCCGCGCCATTGTCAGCCCGCACCGCCGGGCTTATACAAGGAGCGTTCGCGCAACCCTGGAGCCCCCATGAGCAAGATTCCCCTGAGCTTCAACGAGACCGACGGCCGCTCGGAAAACGCCGGCGCCAATGGGGCCACCGAAGGTGCCCCGGGTGCCCAGACCGCCCAAACCGCCCCGGCCGGGGCGAAGACGCCGGTCATGGGCTGGGCGGCGGTCGGCTTCGGCCTGCTGGGCATTTTCACCATCGGCTTCGTGTTCGTGCCGCTGGGACTGATCTGCTCCGTCGTGGCCCTGTTCATGGGCCAGGTCGTCTGGGGCGTCGTCGGCCTGATGCTGGCGGTCGCCGGCTTCGTCACCTCGCCGAAGCTCTGGCTGATCATCGGCATGAGCGCCTTCTGGGCCATGTTCGACATCGACGAATGGCTGAAGCCGCTGATGGATTTCCTGAATTCCATCGGCATCGGCGAGACGACGGAAGTTTAGCCGGCGCATTTTAGCCGGCAAAGTCTAGGCGACCCGGTTGGTCACGGTTTCGATCAACACCCCCAACAGCAAATCCATGACGACGATGCCGGCCGTCGTCGCCGCCGGCAACTCCAGGGCCTTGCGGGTGACGAAGAAGGTCAGGCCCAACACCCACAGGAAGACAACCAGCGCCATCATGTTGGCCAGGCCGTCGCCGAGCGCTCCGGTGATGCCCAAAATGACGATCGGCATATAGACGGCGTTCTGGACAACCGAAATCCAGTTGAAGGCGACCAGGTAACGGACCACCCGGTCTTCGCGGTCGAGCGGCCGGGCCAGGTTCAACATCACCAGCGGAAAGGCCAGCCAGGCGATCGCGTAGGCCAGCAGTTCGATAATCAGATAATGAGCGAAGCTGTCGACATGGTCGGTGCTCAGATAGCCGACGATCAGATAGAGCACAAACAGCGGCGCAACCACCCAGGCGGCCAGGAACGAGCGCCAGAAGGCGTCCGTGGTGTCTTCGAAATAATCGAACCCCGACGTGTCCAGCTTGGCCAGCCGCACCGCCCCGGCCAGGCCGACGGTGATCTGCGCGAGCGCGCTCATCTCACCAACGTCTTGAAGGAATACGGCGGCGCCGAAACGGCGTGCCGGCGATGTTGACGGGAAAGGCCCGCGCCCGCGGCGGCAGTCCGAAAACGTGACCCGGCGCCACTCAGCGGACCGGCGCCGGCGCCTGCCGGTTTATCGATCCCAGGGCCATCAATCCCAGGGCCATCAATCCCAGGGCCATAAATCTCAGGAATTTCGTTTCCCTTAAACATGTTCGAGGCCGAAATAGCCCGCGAGAATGGCCGCGTAGATATCGGCCAGCGCGCGGATATCGCCGAGGCGCGCGTTTTCGTCAACCTTGTGGGCGGTCTCGTTGATCAGGCCGAGTTCGACCACCGGGCAATGGTCCTTGATGAAGCGCGCGTCAGACGTCCCCCCCGTGGTGCTCAGCTCCGGCACCCGGCCGGTGACGGTTTCCACGGCGCCGGCGACCAGGGCGCTGAGATCGCCGGGCGGCGTCAGGAAGGCCTCGCCGGAAATGGAGATCGCCATCTCAACCGCGCCGCTGTTCGCCGCCACCTCGGCCCGCACGCCCTCCAGGTAATCGCTCAGGCTGGCGCCCGTGTGCCGGTCGTTAAAGCGGATGTTGAGCCGCGCCGAGGCCTTCGCCGGGATCAGGTTGGTCGTCTCGTTGCCGACATCCATGGTGGTGATTTCCAGGTTGGTCGGCGGGAAGTGGTCGGTGCCGTCGTCGAAGACATGATCATCGACGGTCTTCAGGAATTGCAACAGGCGCGGCACCGGATTGTCGGCGAGCGCGGGGTAGGCGACGTGGCCCTGCGTGCCATGCACGGTGACGGCGGCGTTCATGGAGCCGCGCCGGCCGATCTTGATCATGTCGCCGAGCCGCTCGGGATTGGTCGGCTCGCCGACGATACAGGCGTCCAGCACCTCGCCCCGGTCCGCCAGCCAATCGAGCATTTTGACCGTGCCGTTGATCGCCGGGCCTTCCTCGTCGCCGGTGATCAGCAAGCTGATGGAGCCCGCCAGCGCGTCTCCGTGCGCCGCGACGATGCGCGACGCCGCGGCGACAAACGCCGCGATGGCGCATTTCATGTCGGCCGCGCCGCGCCCGTAAAGCCGCCCGCCCCGGACCTCCGGTTCAAACGGATCGCTGGCCCAGTCGCCCGCGTCGCCCGGCGGCACCACGTCCGTGTGCCCGGCGAAACAAAGGTTCGGCCCATTATTCGAATCCCCTGGGCCGAACCGCGCATAGAGGTTGTCGACGTCCGGGGTGCCGTCTTCGGAAAAGGGCAGCCGGTGGCATTCAAAGCCCAGCGGCGTCAGGTGATCTTCCAGCACGCCCAAGGCCCCCTCGTCCACCGGCGTCACGCTGGGCCGGCGGATCAGCGCCTCCGATAGCGCCACCGGATCGTGGACCTGGACGGCCACCCGGCCTTAGTCCCTGAGCAATTCGTTGATCGAGGTTTTCGAGCGCGTCTTCTCATCGACCCGCTTGATGATCACCGCGCAATAGAGCGACGGGGTCGGCGTGCCGTCGACGACAGGCCCCGGCAGCGAGCCCGGCACGACGACGGAGTAGGCCGGCACCCGGCCGTAATGAACGGTGCCCGTGTCGCGCTCGACGATCTTCGTCGATTGCCCGATGAACACGCCCATGGACAGCACCGAGCCTTCCTCGACGACGACGCCCTCGACGACTTCCGAGCGCGCGCCGATGAAGCAGTTGTCCTCGATGATCACCGGCCCCGCCTGCAATGGTTCCAGCACCCCGCCGATGCCGGCGCCGCCGGAAAGGTGACAGTCCTTGCCGATCTGCGCGCAGGACCCGACGGTCGCCCAGGTGTCGACCATGGTGCCGCTGTCGACGTAGGCGCCGAGATTGACGAAGCTCGGCATCAGCACGACGCTGGGCGCGATATAGGCGGACTTTCTGACGATGCAGTGCGGCACGGCGCGGAACCCGGCGTCGCGGAACCGGGCTTCGTCCCAGCCGAGAAATTTCGAATCCACTTTGTCCCACCAGGGCGCCCCGCCCGGCCCGCCATCAATGGCGCACATGTCGTTCAGGCGGAACGACAGCAAAACAGCTTTCTTCAGCCACTGATTGACGACCCAGTCGCCGCCGGTTTTTTCGGCGACCCGCGCGGTGCCGGAATCGAGCATGTTAAGGGCTTCGTCGACGGCCTCGCGGACCTCGCCCGTGGTGGCGGGGGAAATGGCGTCGCGGTCTTCCCAGGCGGCGTCGATGACGGAGGGTAAGTTAGACATATCAAAAATCCTATTGGCATTTTTGGGGGCGGCGGGCCGCCGGAAATTCGGTGGGGAATGTGGGCTACGAAGGCGGATGCGTCAACCCGGAGGAACGTAGGATGAGCCGCCCTAAAGACGCGCGGGCGGGAAGGCGGGTCGGCGCCCGCGCGTCCCCTCGTGGGACCTCCAAGCGGCAAGCCGTCGCCTGTCGAGGGGACGTACAAGTTGAGAACTCCCTCCGGGGGATAACCTGGGCTTACGCCGCGCCACTGGCGCGACGGTCCCAGAACATCATCCCCAGACCTCACGCCTTGATTTGCCGAAAAGCCCGCCAGATAGGTACGCCAAAGTCCGCATCGGTACGCAACGGTACGCATGCGCCGCTCATCCGCCGGGCCCGACCGGCCTCAAGGCCGCGGCAGCGCTGGGTTTCGCCAATGCGAACCTTTGCGGCGGATTTTGCGGTACGGGCCGCAAATCATCGCCTGCGGTGGACATTTCCGGGGCCGGGCCCGCCGGCGCAAGGCGCCGGCGTTCACGCATGATCTGCGCCTGCAACTGCGCGGCCCGCGCGGCGGCGTAGAACTGATGGTCTTGCAGGGCGCGGCGGTAAACCACCTCCAGCTTGCCGATGATCGCCGCCTCGGCATCATCGTGGTGATTGTCCAGCGCGACCTGAATTTCACGGATGCGCGCCTGGATGCGCTCGGAGCGCAGCAGCCGCCAGCCCTGCTTCTTCGCGGAGCGCGGCGCATAACCGGCTTCTGACGCCGCGGTCGTGGCGGTGCCGTAATGAACGAACGCCTGGCAGAAGCGTTCCTGACGGGGGATGAGGGGCATGGCTATTGTTCCCTTATTGTTCAAAATTCAAGGATTTATAACCTAGATATAGACAAATGTCAAGATATTTATTAAAACTGATCGGGTTGGGAGGCCGGAGACCCGGTCTGCTCCATTACAGACAGAGGCGTTCCAAGCCAACTTTTCAGACGATATCCGGCCGAGATGTTGGCGGAGCGCCATCGGCGGGCTTGGCGATCATCAGATAGAGCGTCGTGAACGGGCTGACGATGGGGATGATCGTCAGATAGACGATCAGCTTGCCCATGCCGGCGTCGCGGGCGCGCCGCACGTAGTGGCGATACAGCGGGATCAGCAAGATGAAAACGACCGGCAGCACGATCAATGCAGCGGTCATCGGATGGACGCCGATCAATTCCAGAACTTCGGGCAAGGCGATGGAGACGGCCAGCACGGAGACGACCCAGATGATGAAGGTCTGCCGTGATGTCCGTCTCTCCGATCGTTCCGTGGCGATCGCCGTGACCGGCACCGCGAGGGCGATCAGGACGATCAGCCAGTGCCAGAGGGAAAACGCACCCATGGGGGATCTCCTTTGGAGGTGGGCTGGGAGTGTACCACGGTTTTCGGCGGGCGGTGGGGTTGAATTGGCGGGAGGGGGTGGAGGGATTGGCGGGTTTGCTGGTTTTGTCGAGGCGGTGATCGGCATTGGGTTCGGGGGAGGTCGCATGAGGTTGGGGTGGGGTGTGGGGGTAATTCACAATTTGAAATATGGCAGCAAAAGCTTGAGTTAACTCCCATGATAACCCCAATCCTCGGTTATCTGGGACAGCCCCAATTCTATTTACTCCCATGGAGTGCGATTTTCTCATTGTTTCATAACCATTAAACATCTCGATTAACTGGATCTCCCGCAATGAAGGGTCTGTTGGCGGCGCTGCTGTTTTCGCTCACCGTGATCGCCATGCCGTTGCTTTTGGACAAGGACATCGACTTCTTCACGGCGATGATCACCAGCGTCAAAACGGTTCAGCGAAGCCCCGTCGTCATGTTGACCTGGGGCGCCGTGATCGGCGGATTGACCCTTGTCGCCATGGCGCCGATGTTTTTCGGCGTGATCGTCATCTTCCCCCTGCTCGGGCACGCATCCTGGCACCTCTATGAACGGCTGGTGTCGGCGTCGTAAGGCCCGGGGACCATGCTGCCCATGGACTTAAGAAGCAGCAACAAGATGTGGGCTTAAGATGTTGTTTTAAAATAGGCCGCAGCCGTCGAAGGCCGCCCGCGTTGCTTCTTTCTCGGCCTCGCTGAGCGGCAACAACGGCCTGCGCACCGGCCCCCCCACCTGCCCAAGCAATTCCTGCCAATACTTCTGATGGGCCTGCGGCTTGTCCTTCGGGCGGGTGGATTTCAGCGCGTCGCGGACGGGCTGCAGGCTGTCGCGGACTTCCCGGGCGGCGTCCACGTCGCCGGCCATGGCCAGGTCCGTGTAGTCCCGCATGCGCTGGTCCGTTTTGGTCTGCATGAGGAACGGCGGGGTCGAGCAGAGGTAGAGCTGCCAGCCCAGCTCGACGATGTTTTCCAGCCAGACGTCTTCCGCTGACGTCGAGACGATCAGCTTGTCGCCGGCCAGGCGGGTCAGCTCGGCGTAGAGATCACGCGGCACGGAGTACTTGATGGCGACGATGTTGGGCAGCTCGGCGATGCGGGCGCACAACTGGGGCGACATGACGTAGTTGTAATCGGGCTGGTGCCAGATGGCGATGGCGATCTCCAGCTGTTCGGAGATGTGGCGGTAGTATTCGTACAAGACCGCGTCGACGTCCGTATGGAAGTACAAGGGCGGCGCGTGGACGATGACGTAGTCGGCGCCGACGGCTTGCGAATGCCGCGCCAGCTCCAAGACCGTGTCCAGATTTTCGTCCGAACACGAGGTGATGATGCCGCTTTTGGTGCCGGCGGCTTCTTCCACGGCGATGTTCATCAGCCGCTTGCGCTCCGCCAGGCTCATGGAAAAGTATTCGGCCTGTTTGCCGCCGACGAAGATGCCGCCGAGCTTCAGGTCGTCGATCCAGTGGCGCAGGTTTTTACGGAAGCCGGCCTCGTCCAGGCTGAGGTCTTCGTTGAAGGGTGTCAGGTTGGCCGCCCACAGGCCGCGCATGTGCTCAAAGGCGTAATCCTTGGCCTCGCGCTTGGTGTAGTTCATGTCGTCTCCCGGGGGGCTCCCGATGGTCAGCGGATTACGGTTGGGCCGATTTGCGTACCCATGAAGGACCGCGCGGGCGCCAACCCTCCCTCCGGGGGATAACCTGCGCTGACGCGGCGCCCCCGGCGCCACGGTCGCAGAACATCATCCCGCCCGCGCTCAGGCGGTCAACTGCACCAACCAATGCGTGAGGTCGTCGATTGTATGATGCACATGCCCCTCGTCATGCCCATGCATGGCCCAATCCGAATCGGTGCGCACCCACACGCAGGTCATGCCCATGGCGTGGGCCGGTTTCAGGTTCTTCGCCATGTCCTCGACCATGACGGCGGTTTTTGGATTGATATCGTGCGCGGCGACGAATTGCTCATAAACCGCCGGCTGCGGCTTCGGCCGGTAGTCCGACGCCACGATGTCGAAGATGGCCTCGAAATGATGGGCCACGCCCAGCGCCCCCATGACCCCTTGCGCATGCCCCACGGAGCCGTTGGTGAAGACGATCTTGCGGCCCTTGAGTTTCGCCAAGGCGGCGTCCATGGCGGGGTTCTTGGCCACCGGGGACAAATCAATATCGTGGACGAACTCCAGGAATTCCGCGGGGTCGGCGCCGTGCAGGGTCATCATCCCGTTCATGGTCGTACCAAACTGGCGGAAATAGCCCTTCTGCAGGGCGTAGGCCTCGTCCCACTCGATGTCCAGGAATTGCATGATGAACCGCGTGATATTCTTGTCGACCTGGTCAAATAGCCGGCACGATGCCGGATACAGCGTGTTGTCGAGATCGAATATCCAGGTTTCGGCCTCGCGCAGGGGCGCGGTATTGGTCTTTCGCAGGGGCGCGGTATTGGTCTTTCGCAGGGGCGCGGTATTGGTCTTTCGCAGGGGCGCGGCATCGGTCTTTCGCAGGGGCGCGGCATCGGTCTCGCCGAGGCCGGCGGGAGAGCTTGTCAGCTTGCTGTCAGGCTGGGCGTCCATGAAGGACATAGGGACGCCTCGCGGGGGATTTTGCAAGGGCCTTGACCGGACGCCGTGACGGCGCATTCCGGCCTTTCAGCTTTGCCAGGGATTCTTTACACTGGGGCGGCTTAAACTTGGCCCGCCGGAGGTTTCGGCGTGGACCGGGGACCTGAGGGAAAGAATGACGTGCCGATGAATGATCGCGGGGTATCAGAAATCTCAGCGCGCGATGGCGCCGGGGCGGATGAAGATCCGGCACCGATGAGCACGCTGGCGCTGCTGGACGGCTATCCCGGCTCGGCCTTGCGGGTGAGCGCGGCCGGCGACATCCTGGCCGGCAATTCCCGCGCCACGGGGATCGCCGCGCTGCTGCGCAATGGCGACCTGCCCGACGTCCTCGATCTGATCTCGGCGGCCCGCCAATCGGCGGCGATCGCGGCCGGCACCGTTTCCGTGCCCACCGACCGCGGTGACATTCTGCTGGAGATCACGATCGTGCCGGAACAGGGCGCCGAGCATTTCCTGATGCTGGCCCGGGACCTGACCATGGAGCGCAACCTGCGCAGCGCCCTGGTCGAATCGCGCCAGCGCTACAAGGACCTGGTCGAGGTGTCCTCGGATTTCTACTGGGAAACGGATCCGGAAGGGACGTTCGTCTTCGTCTCGCCGCGCGGCGGCCTGGGCTATGCCACCGATGAGTTGATCGAACGCTCGGGCGCCGACTTCGTCGTCGATCCGGAATCCTTCTCGCCGCTGCCGTTTGTCAGCCAGCGGCCCCTGGAAGACGTCGAAATGTGGCTGCGCGCGAAGGACGCAGAGACCGTCTGCATGCTGGTGTCGTGCGTGCCGCTATACCGCGAAGAGGGTGAGCAGCGCGAATGGAGCGGCACCCGCGGGGTCTGCCGCGACGTCACCGAGGAACGCTCCAGCGAAGCCGCATTGTCCAGGGCCCGGCACCGCGAACAGTTGCTGGGCTATATCGTCTCATCGGTGCGCGATGAGCTGGACCCGCAACAGATGCTGACCGCCGCCGCCACCACCACGGCCCGGGCCTTGGGCGTGGCGGGCTGCCGGATCTACCGCCAGACGGAGCCCGACAAGGTTCTGGTCGCCGCCGAATACGGCAACACGGAAGACCTGGACGAACTGGACCAGACGATCCCCGGACTGAGCTCGGGCATCGAAGTGGTGCCCATGGAAATCGGGCCCTGGCAGGTGCTGGCCGTGGCCACCCAGTACCGCCAGACGGTGAACGGCGCGATCACCATCTGGAAAAGCCGGAAGGCGGAAAAGTGGGACGACGACCATCTGATCCTGATCGCCGATATCGCCAACCAATTGGGCATCGCCAACGAACAGGTGACCAACCACGAACGCATCGTGGCGCTGTCGCGGACCGACAGCATGACCGGCATGCTGAACCGGCGGGCCTTTTTCGAGGAAGAACTGCCCCGGCGCGTCTCGCGGCTGGAACGCAACCGCCAATCGGCGGCGCTGTTCTACGTCGACATGGACAACTTCAAGCGGGTCAACGACGTGCACGGCCACCAAAAGGGCGACGACGCCATCATGATGCTGCGTGACATGCTGCTCGACTTCTCGCGCCCCGGCGACGTCATCGCGCGCTTGGGCGGCGATGAGTTCGCCATGTGGCTGGACGGCATTTCGGCGGAAGTCGCCGAGGTCCGGGCCGGCGCCCTGATCGAAAAGAGCCTGCCCATGCGGGCCCTGTCGGGCGACGACGACAACCCCTTGGGAATCTCGGTGGGCATTGCCGTGTTCGAGCCCGATTCAAAGGAAAGCCTGGACGATTTACTTGCCCGTGCGGACGGTGCCATGTATGCCATTAAGAACGCCGGAAAAGGTGGCTTCCACATGGCACTGCCGGCTGGAGAAGCGGGCGACAACAGCGCCTAGTGGACAGGGATCAACGAACGAAAATCTGGGGCCGGTATTCGTGAACGTCGACGTCAACAGCCCGACAATCACCTATGATGAGTCGAAAGAACTGGCCCGCAATCCGGACCCGTCGGTGCGCGCCCAGCTTGCCCGGCGCGCCGACATCAAACCCGAAATTCTTTATTTCCTGGCCGAAGACGACGACGCCGACGTGCGCCGGGCCGTCGCCAACAACGCGGACGCGCCTGGCCCGACGGATATCCTGCTGGCCCGGGACGCGGATGTCGCCGTGCGCTCCGACCTGGCGACGAAGATCGCCAACGTGGCGCCGGAATTGTCGGCCGCCGAGCAGCAAAAGATCCGCAAATCAACCCACGCCGCCCTGGAGATGCTGGCCAAGGATCAGATCGACGTGGTCCGCCAGGTGCTGTCCGACGCCCTGAAGGACGTCGCCGACGCGCCCGCCGGGATCATCAGGACCCTGGCCCGGGATATGGTCGCCGAGGTCTCGGGACCGGTGCTCGAAAACTCGCCGGTGCTGACCGACCGCGACCTGATCGAAATCATCGAGGACGCGCCCGTCGACGGGGCGCTCAACGCCATCGCCAAGCGCAGCGAACTGGACGAGATGGTCGCCGACGCCATCGTCGCCACCGACAATATCTCGGCGATCACCGATCTTTTGGACAACGACAGCGCGCAAATCCGCGAACAGACCCTGGATGATCTGGTCGAGAAAGCCGCCGGGGTCGAGTTGTGGCACAAACCCCTGGTCGCCCGGGCAACCCTGCCCAGCGGCGCCGCCGAACGCATGGCGCGGTATCTGGCCGGCAATCTGTTGGCCGAATTACAGCAGCGCGCCGACCTGGACGCCGCCGCCCTGCAACAGGTCCAGTCCGTGGTCACCGAGCGTTTCGGCGACGCGACGACGGATCCGGACATGGACGGCGGCGCCGCGCCGGCCCAGGATTTTCTGCAGGCCGACCCGCCCATGGACATGGTCATGCGCCTGTACAACGCCCGCAAGCTGGACGCCAAAATGGTCTCCAAGGCGATGATGTCCAGCGACCACGGTTTCGTCTTCGCCGCCCTTCTGATCCGCGCCGGGCTTGAGCCGGACGTGGGCCGCAAGATGTTCCGCGAAAAGAACCCGAAGGGCATCGTCTCGCTGTGCTGGAAGGCCAACCTGCCGATGGCGCTGTGCGTGCAGGTGCAGCAGCGCCTGGGCCGCCTGCCGCCCGACCAGATCGTCATGCCCGGCGAGGCCGGCGATTATCCGCTGGCCGACGACGAGATGGAATGGCAGCTTGAATTTTTCCGTGACCTGACGACAAAAGCCGGTGGAGACTAAATATGAAGGGCCTGATCAACAAACTGTTCGGCGATGCCGGCAAACAAGAGATTTCCTATGACAAGGCCAAGGAACTGGCCGGCCATGACGACGAAGAGGTGCGCCTGGAACTGGCCGAGCGCCCCGACGTGCCGCCGGAAATCCTCTACTTCCTGGCCGAGGACAAATCGCCGAAAGTGCGCCGCGCCATCGCCGACAACCCACGCACCCCGCACCATGCGGATCTGGCCCTGTCGAAGGACAAGGACGAAGCGGTGCGTGAATCCCTGGCCCAGAAGATTGTCCGCCTGGCCCCGGAACTGAGCGCCGACGACCAGAACAAGGTCAAGCGCATGGCCTACGATGCCCTGGAGACGCTGGCCCGCGACGAGCTTACCCGGGTGCGCTTGATCTTGGCCGAATCCCTGAAGGACGTCGCCGAGGCGCCGCCGGCGGTGATCCGCAAGCTGGCCTTCGATACGGAGATCGTGGTCGCCGGGCCGATCCTCGAGCATTCACCGGTGCTCACCGACCAAGACCTCATGGACATCATCGAAAACGGCTCGGCGACGGGCCGGTTGAGCTTCATCTCGAAGCGCGCCGAGGTCAGCGAACAGGTCTCCGGCTCCATCGCCGCCACCGGCGACCGGGACGCCGTCGCCCTGTTGCTGGCCAACCCCAGCGCCCAGATCCGCGAAGACACGCTGGACGAGATCGCCGACCAGGCCGCCGACATCGTCAGCTGGCATGCGCCCCTGGTCTCGCGGCCGCAAATATCGAACTTCGCGGCGAAACGCCTGGCCGGTTTCGTCGCCGCCAATCTGATCCGCATTCTGTCGATCCGCCAGGACCTGGATCCGAAGACCCTGGAAGAGGTCAAGAAGGCCGTCGCCGAGCGCATCGAAAAAGGCGAGGAGGAGTTGCTCGGCGCGGTCGAGACCGAGGACGTCGAAACGCCCCTGGAGATTGCCATCGCAAAAGTCGGCAAGCTGCAGGAGAACGGCGAATTGAACGAAGCCGGCGTCAAGAAGATGCTTGGCGGCGACGGCAACGAGATGGTCATCGCCGCCCTGGCCGCGCTGTCCGAGATTGCCGTGCCGGCCGTGCAGAAAACCGCCCAGACCCAGAACGTCAAGGGCGTCGTCTCGATCTGCTGGAAGGCCGGCCTGTCGGCGAAAATCACCGAGCGGGTTCAGAGCGCGCTCTTGGAGGTCGCCGACGACGAGATCATGCGGGCCGACGCCGGCGCCTATGCGATGAGCGAAGACGATATGGAATGGCAGTTCGAGTTTGCGGCGGACATGGGTTGACGGGCGGAGCGTCAAATCAACGCGTGAGGTCTGGGGATAGCCCGACCGAAGTGTCCTTACCAAATTTGTTGTTAGCAACTGTGCTCCCTCCGGGGGTCGAAATCCGACCCTGGCTCCGGGGGAGCCGGGCAAGCGGTTGTAGACCTGGGCATGTTCTCGCCTTCCTGATATGGCCATTGACGTAAATTGCAGCGCCGGTCACATAAGAACCTGGGCACCGTCATTGGCGAAACCGATGGTGCGCGCGGCACCGGCAATTTCGGCGCCTTTGATGAGGTCGTCAGCACCAATATCCCGAGCGCCGGCGCATACGGGACAGACCCAAAGCTGGCCGCCGTTTTCCAGGAAGCTTTCGACGAGTTCGCCGATCGGCGGGTATTTCTCAAGTTGCAGGCCGTCGGCGCCGCCTTCAGTGGCCAGCTGAACCGAATCGCCCGTCATGAACACGGCTGTTTCGCCGTCCATCGCTGCCGCTGCTCCGGCGACGATCATCGCGACGGTCGCCTTTTCCAAATCGTCGTTTCCGTGCTGACAATTGATAAGGAATTTGTCCGACATTGTTTGGTCTCCCTTTATGTCATGTTACGTCGAAATTTCACCGCATTCGCAATGGCTACAATAATTCCGCCAACATTGTGGCGGCACGCGTCTCGCCATCGGTTTCCACGTCTCGGAAGCCAACCGGATTGTCGATCTCCTCGACGATTGCCTGGGCAATTGCATCGGGATCGGCGGCGGCGTAATCCATTCGCCGGCCAGCACCATATTGTTGCAAGCGGTGATGGACGTGGAAATTTTGTTCGCAGTGATTGTGCAATGGGAAATAGATAAATGGGGTCCTGGTTGCCGTAAGTTCCATGCTTGTCGTCAGGCCGCCCTGCACGAGGGCCAAGTCGCAAGCCGCCAAATGCATGTGAAGGTCGGGAACGAAGGCCTGCACGTCGACGCCCGGCGGCGCGGCCACCGAAGCCGGCTCGATCCGTGGCCCAGCGACAACGATCATCCGCAGTTCCGGCAGGCGTTTCTTGGCGGCTGGATAGGCATCAATGATCCGACGCAGCAAGTGCCCGCCGACGCCGGAGCCGCCGACCGTTACGATGCAGACCCTCTCACCGTCCCGATAACCAAACTTTTCGCGCAGTTCCGCCCGGCTCCCAATATCTTGTGGGTCGAAACCTGTGACGTAACCGCAGAAATCGAAGTGCTCCTCGGTCCAATTGCGAATCACCGGAAGGTCGGGGCCGAAGGTACCGGGCACGATGTCATTCGGGCCGCCCACGAATATCGCCCGGTCACGCAGTTGCGGCGAGCGTTCGATATGCATGATCATTTCCGCGTTATAATCGCTTGTACGGTAGGCTTCGTGCGTGCCGCCGTCGGGCATCGGCAAAAAAACCAACAAAATCGGTGAACCAGGCAAGCTGTGCCTTTTTCAGTTCCGGGTGCTCATGCCAGTAGTGATCCACGTCCCACGCCTCGTCGGCGACCACCAGGTCGTAGTGCTGTTGTTCCAGGACTTCTTGAAACACCATGAAGTTCGCGATCAGGATTTCGTCCATGCGGCGCAACGCCTGGAAGCAGTTGAGCTCGTGCTCGCCGGCCTCCGATTCAATATGTGTCGATTCGTTGGCCAGCAGGGCACTGGCCGGATGGATCGCTTCGTCGTTGGCATCGAGAAACCGGGTTACCGGATCCTGGGCGAGCCAGTCGATGCGTATATCGGGGTATTGCTTGCGCAGTTCCCGGGTTATCGCCAAGTCGCGCCGGCCATGGCCTAAGCCGACGGGCGAGGACAGATACAGTACCCGCTTGCCGGTATGCAGCCGACCCGGTCCCGATTTCGGAATATGTGAGCGAGGCACAACATCAAGCTTACCGTCACAGTAGCGTGAAATGTCTCATCCGGCGCTTGAGGTGGATCAGTTAATAGGGTTGGGTGTTATTTCAGATGGTTCGAGGAAATCGACAATCCATCCACGGGCAGGCGAAAAAGGAAATTTGCAATGTCAAAGCTACCCGTCAGTGATTTACAGGTCATGGACGAACAGTCGGCGACAGGCGAGGTGAAAGATATTTTTGACGACGTACGGCGCACACTGGAAATTCCGTTCGTACCCAATATTCATCGCGCCGCCGCCGGTGCGCCAAATGTTCTGGCCGCCACTTGGTCGGCTGTCAGCAAGGCGTTCCTGTCCACAAGCCTGCCCATGCCGCTGGCCAGCATGATCCTGTATTCCATCGCGAAGGCCAAAAATTGCCAGTACTGCAGCGCCGTCCACCAAATCACCTGCAATAACCTGGGCGTCGAGGAAGAAACCCTGGCCATTATCGACAGCGACCTGGACGGTCTGACCCCGCGCCGCGTCCAGGCGATCATCAAGTTCGCTCAGAAGTGCGCCTTCGATCCGCAATCGCTCGACGCCGCTGCCTACGATGCCGTGCGTGGCGAAGGCATCAGCGAACAGGAGATCGTTGAGATCATCGGCCTGGCGGCGCTCGGCAACTATCTGGATACCTTGGCTGATTCCATGAAAGTCGAGGTTGACGACGTCTTTACGGAAATCCTCGGCGGCTAAACCAGCATGGCAACGGACGTATCGGGTACGGCGCAAGAGGAAGCCTGGCACAAGCAGAAGGCGCGCTTTGCCCTGTTGTCGGAAGTTGTCTTGCTGATTGCCAAAACGCCGGACCTTGATCAGTTGCTGGACGGTGCCATCAATAAACTCAAATGGGTTATCGACTTCGAGCGGTGCTCCCTGGCCTTGCTGAATACCGATGCAGAGAGTTACGATCTGCGGACCCTGATGGAAGCCCGGCGCGATGTTGAAAAGACCGATGCCGGCGATGTGCCGCTATCCGACGGTGTCGCCGGCGCGGCCATCCGCAGCCGCCAAATGCAATTGCTGAGCGCGGACACGGCCAACCGGGAGAACGCCTCGCCGATCGTCGACATGGCCATGGAAGGCCCCGACATGGCGGCGGTGCTGTCGGTGCCGCTGCATGCTTACGACAAAACCCTGGGCGCCATCACCTTCGGCACCGTCCGCGACGACGGCTTCGGCGCCGAAGATGTCAAAAGCGCGACCGCCTTCGCCACCCACCTTTCGCTGGCCATCGAGCGCTGGCGCGTCGAACAGGCGTTGCGCGATGCCAAGCGCGAGGCGGAAGAGGCGACACAGGCCAAGAACCTGTTCCTGGCCAATATGAGCCATGAGCTGCGCACGCCGCTGAACGCGGTCATCGGCTACAGCGAATTGCTGTTGGAGACGGCCGAGGATGAAGGATGGAACAGCGCCGTCGCCGATTTGGGGAAGATCCAGGATTCGGGGAAACATCTGTTGTCTTTGATCAACAATGTCCTGGATTTGACGAAGATCGAAGCCGGCAAAATGGATATGTTCCGGGAAACGTTCGGCGTCAGGGAACTGGTGGACGAGGTTGCCGGCATCATCCAACCCTTGGCCGATCAAAACGGCAACGCCCTGGAGGTGACCTGTCCGGATGACGTCGGCGAGATACACAGTGATTTGACCAAGGTTCGTCAAACCCTGTTCAACCTGCTTTCCAACGCCTGTAAGTTCACCAAAGACGGTCGGGTGTCGCTTGAGGTGTCGCGGGAAAATGCCGCAATGGTCCGTTTCGCGGTCACCGATACGGGCATCGGCATGTCCGCCGAGCAAGCCGAAATCATCTTCGACGCCTTCGTGCAGGCCGCCTCCAGCACGTCCGGGGAATTTGGCGGCACGGGCCTCGGTCTGGCGATCACCCGGCGTTTCTGCCAGATGCTCGGCGGTGAGGTGTCGGTGACGAGCGCCGTCGGGCAGGGATCGACCTTCATCGTCGAACTGCCGGCGGATATATGACGGCATCGTTATCCCACGGAAATTTACACAGCCATGCCCATACGATAGCTTACATAAAGAGCTTATCGTTCGTTCAGTTTTTCATTCGCTTGATTTCATATCGGCATGGAGGTCGGGGTGCCAAAAATTCTCCTCGTCGAAGACAACGAGATGAACCGCGACATGCTCTCGCGGCGGCTGGCGCGCAAGGGATATGACATTGTCCTCGCGGAAGATGGTCAACGCGCCATCGACATGGCCGCAAGCGAAAGCCCTGATTTAATTCTGATGGATATGAGCCTGCCGGTGGTTGATGGATGGGAAGCGACCGAGCGAATCAAGGGCGCGGCCGACACCCAGGCAATTCCGATTATCGCCCTGACGGCCCATGCCATGGAAAGCGACCGGGAAAAAGCCATGGAAGCCGGCTGTGACGATTTTGACACGAAGCCTGTCGAACTGGCCCGTTTGCTGGGAAAAATCGAAAAACTTCTCGGATGATACAAAATAATTTAATTGAAATTTGGGACGACGACCTGATGTTTGTGCCACTGCCCTTCCGGGTGCCGACGGGAAAAAGCAAATAATGCCGTTGCAAGGAGAACAACCGATGCGCAAATACCTCACCGCGACAATTGCCTGCGCCATTGTCCTGTCGGCCGGCTTGGCTGGTGCGGCGGAACTCACTGTCTCGCAGAAGAAACGGCAATTCAAACCAAACGTTCTGAACGCGAAGCTGGGCGATACTGTGGTTTTCATGAATGACGACCGTTATCCCCACAATTTGTCGTCCAAAACGCCGGGCTTCGAATTCAACGTCCGCAAACAGATGCCGGGTGACAAGTTTGCCATGAAGCTCGACAAGCGCGGCAGGTTTCAAATTGACTGCGTCATTCACCCGCGTATGAAGATGACGGTGAACGTGGAATAGCGGATACAGGAGACGACCGGACGGTAACCGGCATGAAATTACGTCACCAACTACTGATCGCGTTTCTCTCGCTCACCGCGCTGATCCTGTTCATGGGATCATACAGTATCTTCAATTTGAACCGGATCTATGAATTCACGCGGGCCATGTATGACGGGCCGTTGATGTCGATCAACTACGCCCGCAGCGCCCAGTACGATTTTTCGCAAATCGAAGTGGCGCTTTCCGATCTGGCCTCCACGGCTGGAGAGAAAAAACGCGATGCCCTCATCGCGAAGATCGGAGACTACCGAAAAATCATCGCCGAAGATCTCGCCATTGCCAAGGAGCGCACAAAAAGTGCCGACGGTCAGGACGCCATTCGGCGCATCGACGCGGCCCTGGTGGTTTGGGATGCCGCGTGGCGGGAATTGGAAGACGCCTATGCACATAATCCCCTGACAGCGGAAGCGCGCCGGCAAGATCTGGTGATCAATACGATCCCGCCCGTCAACGAGGAGATAGAGGTGTTGGTCGAGTTCGCCGCCCAGGAAGGCTATGACTTCCGCGGCATGGCCCTGGACCAAAGCACCAGCGTCATTCAGCTCAACTGGATTATCGTGATTATCGGCATCCTGGGCGGGATCATGTTGAGCCTGTTGATGGCCTGGCGGGTTGTCAACCCGACCGTGCGCATTACCAACACGCTCAGGGATTTATCCGCCAACGAACGGGATATCGATATCCCCGAAACCGGCCGTCGCGATGAAATCGGCGACATCGCGCGCGCCGCCGCGACCTTCCAGCAGACGATGATCGATTTCCAAGACAATTTGCAGAAGGTCAATGCCGATCTGGAAGAGGCCGCCGAAGGGGAACGCCAAGCCAATCACGCCAAATCCGATTTTCTGGCCAAGATGAGCCATGAGCTTCGCACCCCGCTGAACGCCATCATCGGTTACAGCGAGATGCTGCACGAAGAGGCTGAGGATTTGGGTGACGAGGCCTATTTGCCCGATCTGGTGAAAATACAGTCCGCCGGAAAGCATCTGCTCGATCTGATCAATAACGTGCTCGATCTGTCGACGATCGAAGCCGGTCGCGTGAATTTTTATTTCGAGAGCTTCGATGTCCGGCAAATGATTGATGAAGTCGCCAGTACGATCATGCCGCTGGCGACAAAGAACGGCAACCGGCTCGATATCAAATGCCCCGATGATGTGGGGGCCTTGGTCAGTGACATGACCAAGGTTCGCCAGATCCTGTTCAATTTGCTGAGCAATGCCTGCAAGTTCACCGAACAGGGCGTGATTACACTGGAAGTGGCCGAGGGCGCTGAAAGCGGTAAGGACTGGATCGAATTTAGCGTTGCCGACAGTGGAATCGGCATGACGCCGGAACAGCTCCAGAAGGTGTTTGACGCTTTTACCCAGGCTGATTCCACGACGACCCGCAATTACGGCGGCACGGGCCTGGGCTTGGCGATCACCAAGAATTTTGTTGAGATGCTGGAGGGTAACGTGACCGTCACCAGTGAGCCCGGTCAGGGTTCCACCTTCACCATCCGCCTGCCGGTACGGCCTACGGAACAACAGGTGGCGGCATTGAGTGAAGACCGGGGGGATGAAGACCAGGGGAATGAAGACCAGGGGAATGAAGACGGGGGGGTGAGCGTTAAACCTGACGACGGTCAGGCGGCTTCAGGCGGCGCGAAAACCATCCTGGTCGTTGATGATGACGCCGGCGCCCGTGATCTGCTGCGCCGCCATTTGGGCCGCGCCGGTTACCGCGTGGAAGAAGCGGAGAACGGCGAAGACGCCTTGCGGCTTGCCAGGGAGATTTCACCGGATGCCATCACCCTCGACGTCCTGATGCCTCAAATGGATGGCTGGGCTGTCCTGAGCGCCTTGAAGGAAGATCCAGAACTCGAAAATATTCCCGTCACCATGCTGTCCATGGTCGATGACCGGGGCATTGGCTTCACGCTTGGCGCTTCGGAATACCTGACCAAGCCCATCGACCGGGATCAGCTGCTTGCCGTGCTCGCACGGGTGTGTCCGGATCATGATGGCGTGCGGGTGCTGATCATCGAGGATGATGCGGCGACCCGCGAACTGGTGCGCCGCACGCTTGAGGCACGCGATTGGAGCGTTGCGGAGGCCGAAAACGGTGTAATCGGGTTGCAACGCATGAACGAGGCGGCACCCGACTTGGTGCTGCTCGATCTGATGATGCCGGAAATGGACGGCTTTGAATTCCTTTCACATGTGTGCCAGGACGAACGCTGGCGCGATATTCCGGTGGTCGTGATGACCGCAAAGACACTGACGGACGAAGACCGGAGCCGCCTCAAAGACGGATGCGTCGTGAAGCTTTTCAACAAGACCGAACAAAATTTGGAAACCCTGCTTGTGAACCTGGACGAAAATCTGGTGGCGCGGGCCGGTCCGGATCGGGTCTCGGAATGACCGGAACCGAGTCCCCGCAGGACGATCAACGGATCAGGCGCGCGCAACTGGCGATCATGCGCGTCGAATTGTTGGCCCCGGCCAACGCCATTGTCGACTATGGGGAGATGCTCCGCGATGAAGCCGCCAGTGCGGGTTATGGCGATTTCACAGAGGATCTCGAACGCATCGGCGCTTCCGCCAAGGCGCTTTTTGACTTGGTCGAAAGCCAGCTTGGCGATGCGGCCGCGTGGGACATCATTAAAACCGATGACGCGGACGCGGCGCAGAAGACCCTGCGTCATGACCTCCGCAATCCACTCAATGCCATCAAGGGTTATGGCGAGATGTTGATGGAGGATCTGGAGGATTTGGGCGATGAGGCCCTGATACCTGACCTCGATAAACTGCTGGGCGAAGTGAACCGGTTGCTGGCGCAACTGGACGATATCGTCGATTTTTCCCGTACCAGCGGCGGTGCCAAATCGACAGAGACGGCCGTGCAGAAAAACGACATGCTCCTTGGCCTGTTGAACGACATTCGTCCGGTCAGCGACGTCCAGAACACGGTGGCGGGACGCATCTTGGTCGTTGATGATATTGAGGCGAACCGGGACCTGCTGTCGCGCCGCCTTAGCCGCGAAGGGCATGATGTGGCCGTCGCCGGCGGCGGGATCGAGGCGCTGGAAAAGTTGCAGCGCCAGGAATTCGATCTGGTGCTACTGGACCTGATGATGCCGGACATGAACGGCTTCGAGGTGTTGGCGCGGATGAAGGAAGACGACGTCCTTCGCGACATCCCGGCGATTATGATTTCCGCCATCGACGAAATGGACACGGTGGTTCGTTGCATCGAGGCCGGCGCGGACGATTACCTGCCGAAACCCTTCGATCCGGTGCTGCTTCGCGCCCGTATCAACGCCGGCTTGGAAAAGAAACAGTGGCGCGATCAACTGGCGTTGGAAAAGGCGAAAAACGAAAAATTGCTGCTTTCCATTTTGCCGCAACAGGCGGTCCAGCGCCTCAACGCGGGCGAAACGATCATTGCGGACCGCTATGATGAGGTCAGCGTGCTGATGTCCGATCTGGTCGGATTTACGGAGTTTTCCGCCGTCACGCCGCCGGCGGATCTGGTTGAATACCTCAACTTACTGTTTTCCCAATTCGACATACTGGCCGGTGAGCTTGGGGTCGAAAAGATCAAGACGATCGGCGATGCCTATATGGTTGTCGCAGGCATCCCCGAGGCGCGCGCCGATCATGCGGACGCCGCGGCGCGCATGGCGCTGGGCATGATGGAGGTGCTGAAAAAAGTCAACGCGGAGAACGATCAAAAATTCCAGGCCCGTATCGGGATCCATTCGGGGCCTGTTGTCGCCGGTATCGTTGGTACCCACCGTTTCGTTTACGACGTATGGGGTGACACCGTAAATGTCGCCAGCCGGCTGGAGAGCGGCAGTCTGCCGGACCGCATACAGGTATCGGAAAGCACGTCTCGCCAATTGGGCGATCATGCCGATCTGGAGGCCCGTGGTGACATTGAGATCAAGGGCAAGGGCCGGATGAATACCTTCTTTCTCACGGGGCGGCGTTAATCCGCCGGATCGTTGGGCGTGCCGCCGACGCTAATCTCCGGTGCCGGCCAATAGCTGGTGCATCTTCGCCATGCCGCCCCCCCCTGAAACCGATCCCGCCGGCTGATCAACGCTGGGCGGATAATAGAACGAAATCTCAGCCGCCAGGCAATCTTCGGCGGTCCAACCCGCACGTTTAGGTCATCGCGTTGCCCCCGTCTTGCCATTCGTCACCGACAACAGATTTCCCCCAGATGGAGAAACAAGCTAAATTGCCCCATGAGCTTGGATATCCAACCCCTGCACGCCGATTTCGCCGCCCAGATCGGTGGCGTCAATATTGCCGAGGATTTGAGCGCGCCTCAGCGCGACGAACTGCGCGCCGCCGTCGAAAAGTTCGGGGTGGTCGTGCTGCCGGACCAGCCTTTGGAAAAGGCGGCGCAAATCCGCTTCAGCGAACGGTTCGGCCCCTTGGACATCGGCTTTAAGAAGGCCTCGAAATCGCCGTCACGGCTCGACTACGAAGAGCTTTTGGACATGTCGAACGTCGGCGAGGACGATGAAATCGTCGCCCGTCATCACCGCAAAATTGTCGGCAATATCGCCAATCAGCTCTGGCATTCCGACAGCTCCTTTCAAAAGCCCGTATCGACATTTTCATTCCTGTTGGCGGTGGTGCTGACACAAAAGGGCGGCGAGACCGAATTTGCCGACACCCGCGTCGCCTATGAAACCCTGGCGCCGGATCGCAAGACCGAATTGCACGGCCTGGTGGCCAAACATCATCCGCTGTATTCCCGCCTGCAACTGGGCGATACCAGCTATTCCCCCGAACAGCGTGACGCCATCGCGCCGGCGGAATGGCCCCTATTGCGCGCCGGTCATCCCAGCGGGCGCACCGGTTTGTTCATCGGCGCCCACGCCCACGAAGTCATCGGCATGACCGTGCCGGAGGGCCGCATGCTGTTGGCCGATTTATTGGAACACACGACCGCCCCGGAGCGCGTTTACCGCCACCACTGGCGCCTCGGCGATCTGGTGATCTGGGACAACCGGGTGACCCTGCACCGGGGCCGGCGGTTCGATTTCAGTGAACGGCGCGAGCTTCGCCGGACCACCGTGTTGGAGATCGATGCCGTGCTTAGCGACAGCACAGCGGCATGACGACCGATCTCAGGACAGGAGAATAAGGCCCAGGATACTGGCGGTGAGGAAAGTGATGCCGGCCATTTCCTTTTTCGTCATTTTCTCTTTGAAGAAGTGATATGACGCGGCCAGCGAAAAGATCACCTCGACCTGGCCGACGGCGAAAACGTAAGCAGCACTTTGCAAGGTAAAGGCCGTGAACCAGCAAAGACTGCCGGACATGCCGGTGATGCCCATCCATATGGCCGTGCGCCTAGCCCCTATGACACGGCCGATCTCGCCCTTTTCGCGCCAGGCCAGCCAAGTTCCCATCATCAAGGTCTGTGCGACGGTGGCGATGGCCAGGGTGACGGACGAGCGCATCAAGGGGTCGGCGCTGGCGATCTCCAGCGTCGCGCCGCGGAAACCAACGGCGGAAATGGCGAACATGGCGCCGGAGATAATCCCCAGACCCGCGGCCTTGTTCCAGAACCGGTTGAAGATGGAGCCTTCGCCAGTTGCGGTGTCCTTCGGCGCGTCGGACAAAATCAACACGCCGACAAGCCCGATAAGTATCGCGGACCAGCCCACCGTGCTGACCTGATCGCCCAGGATCACCAGCCCGAACAGCGCCGTTTGAATAACTTCCGTCTTCTTGAAGGTGATGCCGACGGCGAAGTTGCGTTGCGCAAACAGGGCGACGACGCACCAGGTCGCCAAGATTTGGGTCAGCGCGCCGATCAGCGCGAACGCCCAGAAGGCGCCGGAAAGCGCCGGCATGGGCTCACCCCGGTAGAACACATAGGCCGTCGTCAGGGTGACGATGATGGGTGCGGAATAAAAGAACCGGGAAAAGGTCGCGCCGCCGGTCGACAGCTCACCCATGCTGAGTTGTTTTTGCAGCATGAACCGCAAGGTCTGAAACGCCGCGGCGGCAACGGAAAATATTATCCAGGCGTCCATGGGCATCCCTTTAATTCAAATCCGATCCGGGCCGACATCCAGCGCCGCGCCTATTTTTGCCGCGCCGCTGCGGTTGGCCCCGCAAGCCGCCGCTCGCGGTGCGCGATGAAGACGCCCGACCCGACAATCAAGGCGATGCCGGTCCAGGTCAAGGCGTCGGGCAAAGTGTCGAAAACCAGATAGCCGATCAAGGCGGCGAAGATCAGCAGGGAATAGGCGTAGGGTGATATCACGGCCGCCGGCCCGAACTTGAAGGACGCGATCATCATGCCCTGGCCGGCGATGCCGAGGATGACGATAAAGACAAGCTTGATGTGAAGCGTCTCCGCCACCGGCACCCAGACCACGACCACCAGGGGGCTCAGCAGCAGCGCGCCGGTGAACGCGTTGTGGGCGATCTCGAGGATGATCGGCTGGACGCCGGCGAGGCGCCGGTTGGCGACGAAATAGCCGCCCAGGAACAGGCCCGAGGCCAGGCCGAAATAATACCCCAGCGGCTCACCGGCGAAGCCCGGCCGCAGGATGACCAATACACCGCAGAAGCCGACGGCGACGGCTCCAACCCGCAACAGGCCGATCTTCTCGCCCAGCACGACCGGCGAAAGCAGCGTCGCCACGGCCGGCGCGAACAACAGCATGGCCGTCGCGTCGGCCAGCGGGATGTACTTGAGCGCCCAGTACATGGACGTGATGGCGCTGACGTTCATGGCGCCGCGGAGAAACTGCCCGGCCAGGGGCGCCGGCCGGCAGACCCGCCAGCCATGCTTCGGCAGCGACGCCAGGGCGACAACCACGAAGGTGCCGGCGAACTGGATCCAGATAATCTGGAAGGGCCCGATCTGATCGAGGAATGTCTTCGCCAGACCGTCCTTGCTCGACAGCGCGGCCGACGACAGCACCATCAGCAGAATACCGATCAGGGTATTGTTCCTGGTCATGGGGCGCGGCCTTGGATGGTCAGATCACCGCTTCGACGACATAGGGCCCTTCGACCGCCAGCCCCCGCTGGAACGCCTTGATAAAGCTGTCCGTGTCGTCAACCCGTTCGCCGTCGACGCCCATGCCCTTCGCCAGGGAGACCCAATCCAGATCGGGCCGGTCCAGGCCGAACATGTCGCGGGCCACGGGCCCCGGTTCATCAATGCCGACGGCGGTCATCTCACCTTGCAGGATGCGGTAGGCGCGGTTGGCGTAGATGACGATGGTTGCGTCGACATTCTCACGTGCCATGGTCCACAGCGCCTGCAGTGAATACATGCCCGACCCGTCCGCCTGCAGGCCGACGACTTTTCGCTCAGGACATGCGATGCCGGCGCCGGCGGCCAGCGGCAGGCCGATGCCGATGGCGCCGCCGCAGATGCTGAGCCAGCTGTGTGGCGCCGCCCCGGCGGTCTGCCAGTTCAACTGGCGGCCCGACGAGACGCTCTCATCAATCACAATGGCCTCTGCCGGCAACAGCGCCGCGACGGTGGCGGCGATGGTGTCCTGGTCCAGCGCCCCCGTCGGCAGATCGGCCTCGCGGCGTTCCACCACGTCGGGGACCTCATTGTGGGCATCCAGGGCGTCGAC
>Ga0114932_10001169_pt1 | contig 30555 bp, 27 predicted proteins | sample 2SBtaG_2_FD_87286 | JGI IMG/M metagenome (GOLD analysis project Ga0114932, IMG submission 87286) | Deep subsurface microbial communities from Kolumbo volcano to uncover new lineages of life (NeLLi) - 2SBTROV12_ACTIVE470 metaG | ecosystem: Environmental > Aquatic > Marine > Volcanic ...
GAGTCTAGTCTGCTATTGGTAATGGGTTTACCGAAGACCAAGACTACGATAGTCCCGAGGGGTCCGAGCGAGAACAGATTGAAGTGAGAGGGGCTTGTGAAGGGGGGTGATGGCCATGCTATCGATTACCCCGAAGGCGCGCGAAATGCTCGATTCTTTCGCTGAACAGGCGGATGGAGGGGAACTTTCGCTGCGTGTAGAAATCATTGGCAGAGGGCCAAAGGGATTCCAATACGACTTACAATTTGTCACGGCCGATGGAGGTTCGACCGATGACCTCGTCGTCGAAGTCGAGGGCATGAAGGTCCGTGTTGCTGCACGCAGCGCACAATATCTCGATGGTTCAACTCTCGATTTCAAGGAGACGCTGATGGGCGGCGGTTTCGCCTTTGACAATCCAAATCCGCTCTGGGTCGACGAACTCTCAAAGAAAGTCGCTGAGATCATCAACAATGAAGTCAATCCTGCAGTAGCAAGCCACGGCGGCGTTGTCGAACTTGTCGGCGTCGACGAAAACAAGGCGATTATTGCCTTTGGAGGCGGCTGTCAAGGTTGCGGCATGGCCGATGTCACCCTCAAGCAAGGCGTTGAAGTGATGATCAAGGAGAAGGTACCTGAAATCTCAGAGGTCATCGATTCTACCGACCACGCCGCCGGAACAAATCCGTTCTACTGAGGCGGCTATATCCAGCCGATTCAACGGCTCAGTATACCATTCTGACTTCATCGTCGTCGCGATCATCATCGGGTGCTGGTAGAGCATTCGCCTGAGCCCGCTCGAAAGCTTCGCGCACACGTTCCTCGATGGCCCGAGCATCCTCTAGCAGACCTTGAACTGGAATCTCCATGTCGAGTAAGTCGGCAACGCCTTCGATTGCGAGAAGAGCGGCACGCGCATCTGGATACATTGGATTACACTCAGCAAGAAGAGCGGTGACATCGAGCCCGCGCCGCTCACCTTCTGCAATCAGATAACCAGAAATTCCTGAGACAATTCCTTGCTGAATCCGCCGAATCCCAGAATCGTCAAGCGCATCACGACCGATCGCAGTCGAAGAGACTCCCCAGAGGTCGCTCTCCTCCTTGATTCCCAAATCATTGCTAACGACCCCGTCGATGACAATCAAACGGTCGAACCCTCCTTTGGTGAACCATTCTAGAACCGTCTCTCCAAAGTGCACATCATTCTGCGGCGGAAATTGAATTTCGGCGATGAAAACGCCCATTCCTTCGCCTTGGTAGACGCGAACGGGGTGCTTAGGGACTGAATCGTGGATGAGTGCGATAGCAGGAAACTCTGGATGGAGCACCGTTCCCATCGGGTGAAGACCCATCGTTTGGATGATATGCGACATCGCAATTACCCCTACAGAACCGACTGTAGAGAATCCACAAATGGCGGTACCACCGAGCCTAGTGGGGTCCGCTGCGGAGTGCAGGACCAGAGGGTAACCTGAGCTGCCGTGTTCGACCATTGAATGCTGGTCGTCACCGCTGTGTCTTGAATCAAACGGTCACCCGAGATTCATAGTGGCTTTACCTCGCGCGCCTAATGTAATGATACAAATCACGAGTCGATTTTATCAGAAGGTGGCTTGTCCTCGTCTCGTTAGCATGTCTGAAGAGGATAACGGAAACATCGGAAGAATTTGGATTCGTGTAGGTTCAACCGAGGTCGATTTGACAGGATCAGCCCGCGAAGTCAACGATTCTTGGCTGAAATTGAAGGAACAGGACACTTGGGCTTCTGCTCTCTCAAAGATTCGAACCGCGCGCCAAGATGCGATAGAAGCGGCTCGGCAATCGATTAGTGAAACGGGAATTCCAGAGCGCGGCTCGGCATTCAGGCGTTTGCTCGAGAATTGCAACGTCTACCGAACAGGAGACGTGATTCTCGCTGCTATTCACTATCTGCGCTCAGTCGAAAAGGAGCACGATACGCCTCCTCGAGCCGTCAAGAGACTAATCGGAGATTCTGGTCGATGGACCGATGCTGAACTCGAAAAGTGGAATCTCTCGCTCTACATCAACCGAATGCTCGATGATTCCTCATCGCGGGGTCGCCCAGCATTACTTGCATACCCCGCGGGCAAGGAGAAGAATCGCTACGTTGTTGTCACCGACGCAGGTCGCGACCATCTCGAGAGGCTATCCTCGTGAGTGACGAAGGTGCAACGGCCGGAACAGAGGCCGAATCTGAGGATGATTCAGAGGGACCGAAGGACTGGTCTTTCACTTCTCACGTCGGTGCAGACCTGCGTGGAATCGATCTTTCAGGGGCAAATCTACGTCGTGCGGTTTTCGATGGGGCTGACTTAGAAGGAGCAGACTTGTCTGGTGCGGATCTTCGAAAGGCCTCCTTCAAGCGAGCTAATCTAATGAAAGCGGCATTCGATGATGCCGATATGCGAGGCGCGAGTTTTGTGAAAGCGCGAATGAACTTGTCAAACTTCCAAAGATGTCGCCTAGATGGTGCAGACCTACGTGGAATCCGTGGACGCTATGCCATTTGGAGAGATGCTAATTGGTGGGAAGCCACCATGGATGATAGTCTGCGGAATGCTCTGGGGAAAAAATGGCCTCAGAAATAATTGGATTATTCCTGCATTAATTTGGAAAGGCCTTCGCGCATCCAGTCTGGTACGGAAATCTTCCGTTTGACATCACTCATATCGACACAAACAGTCACTTGGTCAGCGGTCCAACAAAGGGTACCATCTTGGTTTCTGAACTCTATTCTCCAAGTGATTGAGGTATCTCCAATTCGGGGCACAGTAATAGTGCAATCAACGGTATCACCGTAAGCCAACGGATGATGGAAATTTGCTTCTGAATGAACAAGTGGGAATCCTATATTGTGCTTGACTAATATCTCATTGTAATGCATCCCGCACGAAAATTCCCATGACTCCTCGTAAAATCGGTGCGCCAAATCCCAGAATTGAGGGTAGTAAACAATCTTTGCAATATCGACCATCGGGAAGTCAACGCGCCGACTCGAAGTGAATGCCATACCCTCCCGTCGGGGCGCTTCTGCTTGAACGCAACGATGAGAAATTGGCGGACCCACCGCGATTCGAACACGGGTTTGAGGCTCCGCAAGCCCCAGTGATATCCAGGCTACACTATGGGTCCAGCGAGCCGCTCGACCTGTGACTTCGGTTTAATCCCGACGGTTTCAGTGGGACTAGAGAGTAAGCGGCAAGACGGTCTTCCAGCGAGGCTCTGCGAGCTTCTTGGCATTAGGGCCAGTTTGGACATTCTTGGTCTTGTGAGTAAGTACGCCGTGCATGCCATCAACTGAGAATTTGACGCGCAACTCGACCATGCGATCGCGCTCGGCGGCGTTCATCTGATCCTCGTCGAGGTCGATACTTCCTCCTGCATCAGCGCCGGCGTTGGTGATACTCAAGCTGTTACCATCCATACTCGCGCGTGGTGAGAAATCGAAGTCGTCCGGTTCTTTCATGAAAACGTCGACATCGACAATCAATCGGTCTCGCACAGAGGCCTTCTTGATCTCAATTGAGCGCACCATCGAAGCATTCCACAGGCTCCGAGTTGAAAGGCCTTTGCGCATCCATCGGAGACTTACCCAATCAAACAAAACGCAGGGCCATAGAGACGGAATCAGGCTCCGACTTCACTGACTCTAGGGATCAGAATGATGTAATCGATGGTCAGAGTCCAATCATTGCCAGTATCAGGATCTACTCCATCGATTGGGATATCTGGGTCGCACTCGTCTGCCGTTACCGTCCAAATCCATTCTCCTTGGCCAAACCTCGCTCCCGCTTCGTTGAGCAGGCTTTCAACGAGGCTTTCGGACGAGTCCGAACTTACGGTATAACCACTCTCGGGCCACGGATTCATCCCGCCCCGGTCAATGCGAGCAGTCGCATTTAGTGTGACATTTTCCTGAGTAGTCTGCGTGCTCGTCGTCCAACCGGTCATAGGTACATTGACTCGCAGAGTGAAATTGTCCTCTGGCCATTGGAATGGCAGTAGGTCTCGAGCCAAAGTCAGCGTCGCGTTAACTTGGATGATTCGAGCCCCGTCTCCAGGGGTGTGCTCGTGGATTGTGCTCTCACCCTGTTCGGTGTGTCCGTTCCATTCGAAGCTGACGTGCTGTTCTTCCCAAACGACGTTGAACATACGATTGACGACCATCAGACTCCAGGTCTGAGTGGTCGTCGCACCATTGTCGTCGATGAGAGTGAGCATTCCTGTCTGATTACCCGAGTCGGCGTACATCACTTCGACAGATGATGAGGTTGCGTCGGCGTCGTTACGAGGGTCACCATCGCCGTTGCGGTCGAAGCCGAGGTCAAGGTCCCAGATGTATTCGACACCGCCGCCTTCGGGATCATAGGAGGAGCTGGCATCGATGGTGGCGGTCTCGTTGGTTCGCACATATCCAGGCATATCGAGGACGACGATTGGAGGGGAATTAACGAAAATTGCAATCGAGGCGCGATCGCTCTCACCCTGATCATTGAAAACTTCGACTTCGACGTCGTGGTTCCCGGCCTCTGTGAAAGTGTGGAAAGCAATTCCAGTAGTTGTAGTGCGCTTCTCAGCTTCGCCGAAATCCCAGACATATTCGTCGATTATTGTCGGCGAAGGAGTAGTCGAACCTCTAGCGTCAAAATTGACGGTCTCGCCGACATTCACCGTTGTGCGATCCGCGGTAATATCTGCAATCGGAGTGGTCGAGGCGAGCCCAGTGCAACCTGCAAGTGCGGTGGTGAGGAGAAGGAGTGAGAGCATCTTTGCAGTCGCCTCGGTCCTGTTCATCAGAGGATTGGTAATGAGACGCGCAAATAGGCATGACGGGTTCAACCCCGTCACCACAGAAGTTCATGGGGGGCCTCTTGCACGTGCCGTCATGGTCGGAGGGATGCTCGCTGGATACCGCGTTCTAGGCTTCGACTTGGAGACTACTGGACTCGATCCACGTAGTGATAGAATTGTTCAATATGCGCTGATTGGGAGCGACGAGGATGGATCTCACATCAATCAAACTTCACTAGTTAATCCTCGTCGACAAATTCCTGATGCTTCTTCTCGTGTGCATGGCATCATGGATGCGGATGTCAAAGGAGAGAAGGAATTCTCCGAGCACCTACCAGAGTTGAGCAGATTGATTTCGGGCGCGGTAATAGTCGGTCACAATGTCACTCGATTCGATTGGAGATTCCTTGAACTCGAGTGTATGCGCGCGGGCTTCGAAGTGCCTGTCCCGCGCGCCATCATCGACACACTGACGCTAGCGCGCAAATTGCGAATTCCTGGGAGGCATGCGCTGGGGACGCTTTGCGCGCGTTACGATATCAGCATCACACGCGCCCATACAGCTGATGCAGATGCGGGCGCGACACTCTTGCTGCTTTGGTCGATGATGCAGAGTCATCCGAAGGATTTCCGCGGTGACCTCGACGAATTACAAGACATGCTCTCAGGTAACCGTGGGAGCAGCGATCGCCTTGGGCCTGGAATGGTCGACCTCGAGCCTGTAGAAGGTACAAACGGTAAACTGCGCCACTCAGAAAATGGTGTAGTCATCGCCTTCGGCAAGCACAAGGGGCGTACATTAGAGGAATTGGAACGAATCGACAAGCGCTACTTGGACTGGCTTGCCTCGCCATCTTCGCCGATTCCATCGAAGACTGTGTCAGAATTGCTACGCAGCCAGCGCGAGTGATCGCGCGCGTGACCCTCATTCATTGGACTCCAAGGAATCACTTCGCACCAATCCCCAAGATGAGCCACGCGGCCATCCATCCGTGCGCTACCAATGAATATGGCACCCTCGTGACCAGAGTCAAGCAATTCGGATAATTGAGTTAGGGCTTGGTCACGAATCACAGCACCAAATTTGTGGTCCGAGGGTGCCAATTCACCCTCCTCTCCGACAGGCGGCATTCGCTGGAAAAGCGCGGCTCCTGCCTCACGGTCGAAGCGCACCACCTGAACCACCTCATCGCGGAACATGTGCCCTGGCGAAAGAAGTCCATCTCGGCGAGCAGCCCACCAAATTGGACACCATGCCTTCCATTCACACCAGCCGCATTGCTGCTCACCGGGATTTGCCGGCAGAGGTGTGGCGGAGGGGCGCATTCCTTCCCACGCCTCAAGCGCTGCCTCAAGCACATCCGGCCCATCGGCTTGATGCACTGTCTGATTGGCCGAATACCAACCCTCAGCAACCACAGGGGGATGATTCGGGTTGTTCTGCTTCAGCAAGTCGCGATAGAATCGCAACTGTCTACTGACCTTCTCATTCAACATTGGAGATGGTGGGCGGCCAGTTTTCAGGTCGGCGACAATCCATCCACGAGATTCACCATTTTCATCCAAATCAGCAACTAAAAGATCCAGCCGACCCATCATCCGGCCGCACTCGGAGACAAGAGTCCCCTCGTTTGCCAAAACAATCGATTGTACCTCTCTCCAAGTCCCAACTGTAACTTCCGAGAGATTCTGAACATCGATATTTGATTTACTGAAGAGGATGTTTAGAGCGCCGATCAATCCATCGTGAGCCTTGGTAATCTGTTCTCCCTTCCAACGAGGATGGCGAGGGGTTTCGAGGAAGTTGTCCTTCTCTATCTGCCAGTGTCGGTCGAGGACGGCCTTGGCAGTGGCCGGAAGCCATCCGGACTCATCTTCATCGCGGCCAGTGAGATCTAGATTGCAGAGGTCCTCAACCGAATTATGCACTGCATTTCCCATCGCTGCTGGCATACTCGCCTTGCGCGGGAGTCCTTGTCGCGAGAGCCAGTATTTGCGGGGGCATTCTTCGTAGCGGTTCCACGAAGATGGTGAGAGTTGATGGGCGATGAAACCGTCCTCGGGCTTTGCCTCGGATGGAGTATCTTGCGCCGCCAAATCCTCTGCCTCTGCCTCAGACACGGGCTGTCTGTGGGGGCCAATGATTAACAGCATCTCGGTCTGTTCCGTACACATGAGTGGAGCCCCTGTGGTCGCGGTCGACGAGAGTTTGAACGTAGAAGATGCACTTGTAGTGACCTGTTTTCCGTCGGCTGGATTTGTTAGTAGCATCGTTGCTCACTATCTTGTCGACCGTTTGGGGCTAAGCTTCGTAGGCGGTGCCAGAGGCGCAGGCCTGCCTCCGGTTTGTTTGGTGCAGGAGGGCAAGCCTCTGCCTCCCCTTCGATTCTATGCGGGTGAGCCGATATGCCACATGGATAGATGTGACAAGGTTGTGCTGATTGCTTCGGAGATTCAAGTTGCTTCGGAATTGAGTTTGCCTCTTGCTGATTCAATCTTAGATTGGGTAGAGGCAAATGGGGCGAGTCAGATGATGATGATTGACTCATATTCACATGGCCCTGATCAAGCTCACTCAATCTTTGATGATGATGATTCGACCGAGTCGATGCTTGGTATCGGTTCGACTGATTCTGCTCATGAAAAACTCGGCGAATTGGAAGTTCCAATGCTGAAACACGGAGTTGTGGGGGGCATGACTGGTGTCATGCTCGGTGAGTGTCGACGTCGTCGTATCGATGCAATGGCAATTCTTGCTGAGTCGGGTGATGACTTGGCTAACGGAGCGATTCCAGACGCTCGGGCAGCTGCGCGGATTATTGGGCGGCTTGATGGCTTGCTGCCGGCAATCAAATTGGATCCTGAGCCGCTACTCAAGGAGGCTCAGCGAATTGAGGAGCAAATCCGCGAGATGATGGCTGTCCAACTGAATCAAATGCAGAATGAGAACTCTGGCGGTGAGAGTTCTGCGATGTACGGTTGAGTTCTGATTCGGTCTGAGGAGTCTGTATGACCATCATCGACCCAGACATCCGCAAAGCTGAGACACTCCCCTCCAGATTTTACACTGAGACCAAGACCTTCGATTCAGTCACCTCGTCGTTCGGTCAGAATTGGCACTTTGCTGCGCATCGTAGCCAATTGTCTACGGCTCAACCCATTGATAATCCTCTGAAAGAGCCGATGCTGCTTACACAGAGTGAAGGTGAATTACACTGCATCTCCAATGTTTGTACACATCGAGGGATGCTTGTCTGTACGGAATCCTCAGAGGCAAAGCGATTGCAATGTCCCTACCACGGACGCGTCTTCAATTTAGATGGACAGTTTCGTAGTATGCCAGAATTCGACACCGTGGAGAATTTTCCTACCGATGCAGATCATCTTCGAACATTCCCTTTAGCAGAGTGGAAAGGCTTGCTATTCAACACAGTCTCAGCTGATGATTTTGATTCCTTCATCGCCGAAGTTGAGGCACGAGTCGGATGGCTATCTATCGAAGCGTTCACACATGATTTGAATCGCCATCGAGAATATACAATCGAATCCAACTGGGCGCTGTATGTGGACAATTATCTGGAAGGATTTCACATTCCATTCGTCCACGGAGGATTGCATGACGTCCTCGATTATGATGCATACAGTACCGAGCTTTTCGATGGCGGTGTACTACAGATTGGAATTGCAAATGATGGAGAGCCTTGTTTCGATTTACCTGAAGAACATCCTGACTTTGGCCAGAACATCGCCGCATACTACTTTTGGTTACATCCTGGTCTAATGCTGAATTTCTATCCGTGGGGTCTCTCGGTCAATCTTGTCATCCCTGAATCGGTAGACAAGACCCGCATCGTATACCATGGGTTTGTCGGCGATTCAGCCATGCTTGCAAAGGGTGCCGGGGGCGACTTGGACAAGGTTGAGGCTGAGGACCAATTTATCGTCGAAGGTTGCCAAAAAGGCGTCTCGTCAGTCGCCTATGAACGCGGCCGATACTCTCCGACCAAAGAGGCTGGAGTTCATCACTTCCATCGAATATTGACACAGTAATTCAGAGCCTTGTAACTTAGGGCTATTCTACTGGTTCCGACGAACCGTAGTCGCCGAGGGACATCTGCTGTGGGCCGGCGTCGGCGACAATTTCTCCTTCCGCTTCGTCGACGCTTCCATCGTCTAGAGTTGATTCGCCGGCGAGCATGGCTTCAAGGTCAATTTCGCTGAGGACGTTGACTGAGAGCCTATTCGCCTTGTCCAACTTGGAGCCAGCCGAGTTTCCGGCGACGAGGTGGTCGAGCTTGCCAGAGACTGTTGAGACAACTTTCCCTCCTGCTGCTTTGATCATCAGAGCGATTTCTTTTCGCGGACGGCCTAGGGTGCCTGTGATACAGAATGTCTGACCAGTGAGAGGGCCGTCCGCCTCTTCAATCACTTGTTCTGCTTCGATTAGGAGGACGTCCACCAATCCTTCGACGACGCTCTTGCGTTCATCTAAGCCTTCGAGGAATGAGCGTGCTACTGTTTCTCCTACGCCATCGATTGTGACCAGTCGTGGGATGGCTTCCTCCGGTTCGGCTAACAAGTCAAACAGAGTGGTTGCTTCTCCTACTTCACGTGCGAAGGCACTTGCTAATTCTGGGCCTATTCCAGGCAATCCTAGGGCTGAGAGGAAGGATGAGAGGTTGAGCGAGCGGGTTGAATCTAGTTGAGTGACGACATTGGTTGCTGATTTCTCACCCATGCGCTCGAGGCCTACGAGATCTGAGTGAGTCAGTGCGTAGAGATCGGGCAAGCTCTTGACGAGGCCTTCCTCACAGAGTTGTTCTGCGAGTTTCTCTCCGATGCCGTCCATCTCAAGCGCTCGACACCAGTAGAGAATTGCACGCTCTAGGCGCGATGGGCAATCAAGGTTGAAGCAGCGGATGAAGGCACCGTCCTGCTTCAGTTGTGTGCCACATCGTGGGCATTCGTGAGGAATTGGGACGGCTTGGCGTAGCGGTAGCGGGTCGCTGAAGGCAGTACCATCCGCACGGAATCTATTGTCGAGGTCAGTTTGGTCTGCGGGCCCGAGAACCTCGATTATTTTGGGAATCACATCGCCTCTACGGACAATTCGGACTCTGTCGCCGATGCTGATTCCCAATCTTTCAATCTCTCCGGCGTTGTGCAGTGTCGTGTTTTCGACAGTTACGCCGGAGACTGTTACCGGTGCGACTCTCGCCACAGGGGTGACCGTGCCGGTCCGACCTGTCTGCCAATCGACTCCTAGCAGAACTGTCGATGCCTCCTCGGGAGGGAATTTCCACGCTAGTGCCCATCGAGGATGATGTGCGGTCTGGCCGAGGAGACTTCGCTTTGCAAGGTCATCTAGTTTGATGACGACTCCGTCGATCTCCCACGAGGCGTTTTCTCGGTGCTCAGTCCAGCGCTGAGTGACATCGAGAATTCCATTTGTAACGGCCTCATCGTCATCGCCTTCGACCACATCGTTGCCAGCCACTTCGATACCGTTTGCAACCAACCAATCGATCTCTTGCGAGTCGAAGGTGAAATCTGGTGGAGAGGGGCTGTCAGGGTGTCGGTCGGCAAGTTCGGGGAACATCACATCATAGGCGTGGAATACGAGGTCAGCTGCGTCTCCTTTGCCGGCATCGGCACTCTTCTGCCGTAAGCTGCCGGATGCGAGATTGCGCGGATTTGGGGCGATGTTTGCGTATTTCGAGCGGAAAATATCGAGTGGCATCACCACTTCTCCTCGTACGTGGGCATCACCATCCCAAGCAAGTTGTTCTGGAATGTTTGAGATTCGGCGAGCGTTTGCTGTGACATCTTCGCCACGCTCGCCATTTCCGCGCGTGGCCGCACGGACTAGACGGCCTCGACGGTATTCCAGCGATAGGGCTGAACCGTCGAGTTTGGGTTGGCAGACAAAGCGGCGGCCGTGAGCAGTGGTTTCTGCAACAAAATGGATGACTTCCTCGGCCTCAGTTGCCTTATCGAGACTACGCATTGGGAACAAGTGGTCAACCTTCACAGATCCTGGTGCGGGGTCCGAACCTACCTTGGTTAGTTGTGGGTGATCGGGTGATAGTTGCTTCAATTCGTCGAAGAGTAAGTCATATTCAGCGTCGGGAATCTCTGGAGCGGCCTCATTGTAGTAGAGGTTAGAATGGTGTGCGAGGAGTCCTGCCAGCTCCTCAATCCGGGCGCTGTTCGCCCAATCATCCGAGCCCTCCGGGACCATGTTATCCGAGGAGCGCCAGCCCCCTAAAAGGTGCCCATTTCGAGCCTTCTAAGCCTCGATTCAAGGCTCTCGCCGAAAGAGGAGGAATGGTGGGCCAGCCAGGATTTGAACCTGGGTCGCGCGACCCCCAGCCGCGAAGTATAGGCCAAGCTAACCTACAGGCCCCGTGTGTGGTTCCACCGTGATGAGATTCTCACAAAGCCTTGACGGCGTGTGGAATCAATCCTCGCGAGCGATGCTGAAAGGAGAGACCTCATCGATCAAATCGATGTGGCCGACATACATCCTTCGGCAGCAATAACGCTCGAGGCCGATGTCGTCGAGGACTTTTTGTGGATCCTCTCCGGCATCGACGGCGGTCTTGAACTGGTCATACAAATGAGCTACGACTTTACCGCAACTCCAACAACGAACTGGTATCAACATCTTGGATCACCTATACGATTTCTGCCACTTCTTGCGAGCGCCGCGGCCCATTTGGTGCTTTGGCTCCTTGCGTCGTGGATCATTGACAAGCAGGCTGCGGTCAAATCGGAGGAATTCGTCTCGTAGTTCCTCATCAATTCCCTCAGCGCCGCCATTGTAGTGTACGAGGCCGCGTGCTATAGCAGTGCGGATTGCGTCGACTTGTCCCATTTGACCGCCGCCCTGAACATCGACAACGACGTCGACGTCGGATAGGCGGTTCATCGCCTCAGCGATCTGAACCGGCTCGAGCGCCTTACGGCGAGCGAGGGCCGGTTCCATGATGTGAATCGGTTTGTGGTTGACGCGTACTCGGCCCGCTCCCTTACGCACTGTTGCACGTGCGACTGCGGTCTTACGCTTTCCACTCATTTGGACAATCTTTGCCTTCTTCTTCTTAGCCATCACTGGTCACCTCCCCATCTACTAGAGTCAGCACCTAAGTGGGCACTAATCTCACCGAGTCGCACGAATTTCTGAGGCAAATCTCGCTCAAATGAGCTTGAGTCGCCCCATGCGTGGCCATCTGGTAATTCGTCTCCAGCAAGGTTTGCTGGTGTTCCGATCATGACACGTAGGTCTCGAACGGCATTGCGGCCGCTGCTGTTCTTCTGGTAGGGCAGCATACCGCGCACAGTGCGCTTCAGAATCATGTCCGGCATGCGAGGGAAGAACGGACCCTTTCGAGGGTGGTTCAACTTGTACTTGTGATCGTACTTGGAGAAGACTGCAGTCTTCGCGCCTGTAACGATCGCCCGTTCTGCGTTCACGATGATGACGCGCTTCTGGCCGCCGGCCTTGCGCGCTGTCAGCAACTCGCTAGCGACATGGCTAGCGAGGCGCCCGAGGACCTTGTCCTTGGCGTCGAAGACGAGGGTACTGGCATCAGCCAAGGATCCTCACCCCCCGGCCATCTGGGTTCTCGTTCATCAATTGGCGAATCGTGAGGACACGTCCGCCTGCTGCTTCAATCTTCGAGCGGGCGCCAGTACTGACACTGTATGCGGCGACGCTCGGCTTACCGGACACATCACCGCTGCCGAGAAGCTTGCCTGGAACGAGGACTATGTCCTCTTCGGCAGCGTATCGGCTCAGACGGCTCAGGTTTGGTTCAGCCCAGTTACTGCGGCTCTTCTCGAGCCTCAGCGCGACGTCTCGCCACAGTGCAGAACCGGTCGACCTGCTCTGGTCCTTGAGATCGCCGATTAGGGCGATTAGGGCCTGGTTGGTCTTTCTCATGTTCTTGCTCATATAACTCCCTCGACGTGTGCTTGGGTAGCGCGCCCACCTGACTACCTGTTATGAATGCTACGGGTTGCCCCTACGGGGCATGGCCACGCAGTGCATCGAGAAGAGGAGAGAACCGGTCTGAACCGGGTCTCTTCCTCGACTCTACGTCATCAGATTCGGAAGCCGCCGTCGCCGTCTGAACCGTCATCGATTCCGGCGATGCGCTCTTGACCCTCGGAGTCAACGAACGAGCCAGCCTTGATGACTGAGCCGTAAAGGCCGGACTCATTAGCAGTGGTTCGGTTTAGCATTCCTTCGCCCAAAGAGGCACTGATGTGGTTGATGATGGACTGCAGCGCACCGATGGCTCGGTCTCGCTGGTCTGCACCAATCTCGTGGTCAGAGTACCTTGCTTCTTCAAAGAGTGAGAAGAAGACATTGAGATCCTCTGGCGGCGCAATGCCGCTGAGCATTGTGCTCACAGCATCCTCGAATTCTCGCGTGGTCTCGTAGACCTTCTTCATCGCGCCTCGACTGCGGAAGAATCGTACTAATTCCTTGTAGCAGTTGAAGATGGTGTCGATGTATTCGTTCGACGCCTTTAGCGACATTAGCGAGTCGGTGAGTATTCCGCGCAGAATCTCGATGCGTCGGCGCTCAATGTAGTTGCGATACATGATTGCGCCGACCATCAGAGCGAAGGCCATTGCGATTCCTAGAATCGTCAATACCTGCACCGTGAAGAAGCTCGTATCGCCCTTCGCGACTAATTCACCAAGATAGATTTCAGGTGTATTGTTGAGATATTCCTCTTCGAACTCGTGTGAGCCCTTGAAGTGGATTATGACTTGCCATCTTCCTTCGTCGATACAATAACCGGCTTGGCTACATTCGAGTTCTCCAGGTATATTTTCACCCGAGTATTCGAAGCTAAACGACGCCACACCCAATTCGTTCGTAGTAGCGTAGACTACGTTGTGTGGAAGCCACATGCCTTCCTCGGCATTCCAATACTGGTAGGTGAAGATCACCGTTTGGTGCTCGACCGCGAGGTCGAGTCGGTCGCGCAGAATTGCGACCGATCCGTTGATCCAATCTCCTTCCTGATATCCATCTGGATTTGACCAGTGGTTCTTCAGTAGGATGTCAACGCGGCTCCTGACGAGGACTTCGATATCGATGAAGGAACCATTGACAACCGGAGTTGTCTCGGCACGACATCCGCCAGGTAATTCCTTAGTCGGTTCGTATGCGAGTCGAACCACTCTGAATCCTTCCATCATCTCAGATGTCGGTTCGACTCCTCGGCGACTGGGATTGTCTTCCGGGTCACCGCTGAACCACTCGATTTCACCAGTTCCGTCACGCGTAATCGAAGTGGCGATTGGCCGAGTGTTAACCTCAGGATCGAGGTAGATGTTCAGGCACTTACCGCCAATCGGATTACCATTCGTCTGAGTTAACCTAGCATCGAGGTGGAATGACTCCTTGAGATACAGCACCGGGAAAACCGAGCCATTCTGGAAGGTGTACGAATCGATGTCATTTCGGAACGGACCAATTTCTTGCAGGTGCATAGTCGAGTTCGAGAAGACCGGGAACAGTCGTGTTACGCTTGCATTGTGGTAGCGGTAGCGGTCGTTATTCTCGTATGAATTGAACTCGACCTTCACTCGGGCTTGTCCCGCCTGAACGCCGGAAAGCGGGCAGGTGATCTCGAAGAATCCGTCCATGTTTGAGGTTCCTGGTAGACAACCCACGATTCCCGTCTCAGAGCCGACCATCTCGTATGTTACGCGCACAGCGCGGTTAGAGAGGTTAGATCCGAGTTCGTCAACGAGCTGGCCGGTGACGACCATGGGCTTCTCGATTGGCTGTCCAGTCGATGGATCGATTTCAGAAGTGTAAACAATCTGATCGTCGACGTTGAGAACTGTTCGGCCGATGAGGCTGAACCCATCGACTTGGAACTGCATTACTCTGCGGAAGTGATCGCTGTTCACCATCTGGGCGCATGGGTCCCATGCGCCGGAAGTGCTCATCGCATCTGCGTCGAGTGGTTCACAGCCCTCGTGAGGTAGGTTCTCCTCGAAGCGCAATACGACGTTTACCGGACCGAATCCATCCGGTAGGAAGGATTGCGGATCGTCGCGCAGGAGTTGTGGATCCAACACCATCTCGTGGTGGATGTTTCCTGCGTTCGGACATAGGGTCTCGACGATTTGTCTATGGGTTCGATCGTCGAAGTCGGTTCCTTCCATAATCAGGAGAACTTCTCCGCCATTCTCACCACATCCGTCCAAAGCCTGTCCGGAATCCTTGATGATGGCTGTGCGATTGTCATCTGTCACCTGTGCTGAGAATTCCCAGATATCTCCATTGGAGCGTATGTTCGGGGTTGTACCTTGCAGTGTGATGTAAGTGCGTGAGACAACCCAGAGATCCATCGTTCCAGAGGTTCCTTGGTGGCGAGGATCACCTGGGTAGTTGTAAGAGAGGGTGAAGTTGCCCAGATTGTGATCCTTCTCAATCGTTAGATTGACCGAGAACCAACCCGTTCCGTCAGTCTCAGCGATGCCATTGGTGCCATCCGCACTCCAAACATAATTAATCTGAGAATTCTTCAGCGGCTGCAACGAATTATCAAGCAACTGAACCTCGATTGTGCGATTTTGGCCACGATATAGGCGCGGTTCAAGCAATTCCTTGAACTCGGTCGTTCCAATGACGGAGACATTGAGGTAAGCGCCCGTAGGAGCGAGGACCGAACTCTGGTTTCCTGTGAAGTAGTAGTTCGAGTTGGTGAAGTCAGCACGTATTCCGTAGTGACCTGCTGCATATTGAGAATACCAGGTCCAGTTGTAATCGAAAGTCGCGACACCGTTCACCATCTGTGGTGCTCGAGCGTATCCAGTCTCTTGCGAGCCCGCGAAGATTCCATTACGATCGAGATCGACCTGTAGCGTCATCGGGTCATGCGGCCATGGAACCAAAGTCCGATTCCAAACGCTTCCGATGACTCTCAGAGTCTCTCCGGTAAACATCTCAGGGATAATCTCGCAGCGAACGTCACTATTCGGATCAACCGGGTCGACTGGTCCGCAAGGTGGCACATTGAAGTCGCCACCGTTCTGCATGCCGATACGCCAATGAGTTCCGTTCGAAGAGAGGAACGGACGTAGTCGGGAACTCTCTCCAGTTAGTCCCTCAGGAGTTCCATCCCAAGTCATCGCATACGGCTTGCCGAGGCTTACGTCTTCGTAGGCGAGGCCAGCGGTGTCAAGACTTGGTTGGTGGAAGAGAGCCCTCCACGCTCCGAAGGACGATCCAGTGAACTGTGTGGTGTCCCAGAAGTAAACCGGCCGAGTCGATGGCGTGAACATGTCAGCTTCGATGTACATTCGGTGCATCGAGCGGATAGCAAACGCTTCTGTCTCGGACTGCTCAAGGTATGGGAATGGCCATTCATCGCCCAAGTCGGGGCGGGCGAAACCAATGAATGCATAATCACCAATCGGCAAACTGGTGTTTGTGTAGTCATAACGTCCGAGGACGAAGTGATCTTTCGCATTGTCATCCCAGACGATTTCTTCGTAGCCGCCTGGTAGCTTGCCAACGCCATTATCCATGGTTGAATTCCACTGAACCTGCTTCCACTGACCCTGTGCGCCGGCGGTTTGGACGAAGGTTAGTGAGACCCATCCACCTGAATCGGCGCGGTAACCGTAACCGTATCCATCGAAGATGGTCGGGTGGGTGTGGTTGCCGAATGGTCCGCCGTGAACGCGGAAGGAGACTGGTGCGTTAGGAATTCGATTGTCGAAGATTCCTCGATCCCAATCGGCCTCATAATGCACCTTGTAATCTGTGAAGAGTGGTTGCTCGTCGCTGCGGAAGTATGTCCATGCGACGTAGTCAATCGATGTATTGGCGCGAACTTCTACAGGTATCGGTTCGGTCTGTGAACCGTCGTGATAGAACATTTCTGTGACTTCCGCGTAGACATTGTAAGTCGTGTTAGGACCTACAATGAGATCCTCTGGCAAGAGGAATTGTCCGACTACGAAAGCTCCAGCCGCATCGGTCAGAACATCGACGGTCTCGAGGGCAAGGGTGCCATTTCGAGCCCATTCGATAGAAATCTGAACCGGCAGGTCTGGAGCTGGCTCGAAGACGCCTGTATCAGGGTCGAGCCAGTTCACAGTACCACGGAAAACGGCTGGATTTACAGCATCGAGCCAGAGGACGTTAGCGCTCGTGAGATTGATTCTCGTAGGCACCTTGTCATCCTCGTCAAGGATTCCGTCGTTATCGCTATCCCAATCTGAGGAATTCGACCAGTCCTCTTCGAGATGGTCCCAATCGCGATCGGGCCTCTCGTCGTTGTCATCATCCTCGTCAATCGCGTCCGGACCGGTGAATGGATCAGAGGGGTTAGCGGGACCTGTTCCATTTCCGTAATCGTCGTGGTCCCACGGGTTTGTTGATTCCTGACCGAAGCGAGATGGCCATAGCATAATCTCGTCCTTATCCAGCATACCGTCCGAATCGTCGTCGAGATCGATGTCATCTCTCAATCCGTCGTTATCATGATCCCATGGAGAGATGAACGGTGTGGCTGTATTCAGCTCAAGAGTATTGACCAATCCATCGGCGTCCCAGTCGTCATCAGCCCAGTCAAGGATACCGTCGTTATCGTGATCCCAAACACTCTGTTCTTCACCGACGAAGCAAAGAGTTTCTTGTAAGGCGTCGGAAACTCCATTGTTATCGTCATCCGGGTCTTCTCCATCAGGGACTCCGTCGTTATCATTGTCGACATCGTAGTACACAGGGAATAGGAGTCCCTGTCCTAACACACCTTTGTCCCAGACGGCTTGGTACCAACCGTCGTCGTCTGGATCCGTGTCGGTTCCATCGTCGTCATTGTCATCACAATTTGTGCCGGTAAAGAAATTCGAGGCATCGATATTGGCGTCGTCGTCGAGATCGTCATTACTGTCGATTTCGAAATAATCCCAGATTCCATCGTTATCGTCGTCGACATCCCAATGATCGTAGACTCCGTCGAAATCATCATCCAAATCTGCTGTGTCATTCACCATACATTGAGGATTTAAATTTCCTGGAATGGGAGCGCCACAATCGTCATCGGGATCAACATCATTATTCAATAAATCAGCGACTTCATCGGGGAATAAATTGGCATTACTGTCAGCAGTCCATTGGAAGAATCCGAAAGTGATTCCGACCCAAGCGGTATACAAATCCCGATTATCCTTCATCTGGTTGTAATTTACAGCCGCGCTCGGTCCAGCATCACCTTGACCTAAGAAATCGAAATGCCAACATTGAGTCTCACAGGTCCACTGACCTTGTGAATTGGTTCCATTGTAAGCCCCTTGGTCCATATCTGCATCGGGTCGGCTGGAATAGGGAATAGTGAATGACATTCCGTTCGTCCGACTGGCCGGAATAACAGGATAACCGTAAAGCCAGGCGTACGGCAGTCCGCATGCTTGCTCAATGGCTTGTTGGGCGATTAGAAGCCACCAAAATGTGTAACCACACTCGTTATTGTCGAATGAGCCTCCTTGGCCTGGATCATTAACATCCAGAACTCCATCATTCCCTTCATCTTGATCCCACCAATCGGGAAGTCCATCTCCATCCGAATCGACGTCGATTCCATTCTGAAGTGAATCGCCGTCTACGTCAATATCGAAATAATTAGCTCCATTCCAAGGGCTCCAATGCATGAGGACATACCAATACATCTCAGGGATCTGCCCATTTGTCAGAGGCACGGTAGAATCGTCGTAGCCATTGTGAGGATAGATGAATCCATTTTCCTCTGTGAACGGATTGAAGTGCCACCACATCTTCCAGTGCGTATTCTCGAATTGTGCCCAAAGGTCGCTGTCGTCTGAACCGTCGATTATGTCTCCATCACCGTGTGAGTATCCATAATATGTCGCGAAGGGGTCGGTCTGGTCTTGGTCGACCACTCCACAGTTTCCGTCATCGGGGTCGTAGTAATCCGATATTCCATCGTTATCGTCGTCCCAATCCTCGTCGTTCGCCAAACCATCCCCGTCAACATCGGTATCGATGTCATTCGGGCCATCGTCACGGAAGCGGGAACCATTGAGTAGATGCAAATCATTGTCATCGTCGAAATCACAATTCGGATCAATATCTAGCCAATCGAGGATTCCGTCGTTATCATCATCACGGTCCTCCCAGTTATTCAGACCGTCACCATCCCAGTCATTATTTCCGGTGTACGACTTACGTGCGACGGTGCAATTCATGTCGGAATTCTGTGGATTGGGGTTAGTCTGAGTGGCGCAGTCCCACTCACTGACTTGCTCCTCTGTAGCAAGCATGTACGGGTCTGCTTCGTTTAGGACGCCATCATTGTCTAGATCGTAGGGTTCGTCATCCGGATCGTTCCGAGGAGCGCCATTCGGGTTGTCGAGCTCATCGAGTTCAAGTGCTCCCATGTCTGGATCCATCCAATCCCATACCAAATCGTAATCCATATCGATTGGACGAAATCGATCATCGTCCGCGTCCCTGTCGTAATCAATCTCACAATCACGCCCAGGAGTTTGGATATCGAAGGAATTTGGATAATCGCCTTCGCCATCCGAGTTTGTATCGAGTTGCATGCATTCATCCCATATTCCATCATTGTCGTCGTCGACATCGTACATGTCGAGTAAGCCATCGTTGTCATCATCAGTATCGGCTGAGTCAGGTGTTCCGTCGTTATCGTTGTCAGGATCAAGGAAGTTCGGGATTCCATCACCGTCGAGATCACCATCGACAACTTCGGTAAAGGATTGATTTCTAGGGTGCCACACATTTGCTTCCATCGAAACATAGTCGACACCGCCGATATATTCGGAGTAAGTATTGTCGGAACCACTCGTTGACTGAACTGTGATTGTGCCAGTCATAGCCGGATGGATATTGCAAACATAGCTGAATGTCCCTGCATTGTCAAAGGTGAATGTGAAGCTTGCGCCAGGAACGATGGTACCGCTGTCGAAGAGGCCGATATCTGATGTCACTGTGTGATCTTGAGAATCAGCGTTGGTCCATACAACAGTATCGCCCTCATTGATGGTTAATGCTCGAGGAGAGAACAAGTTTCCTGGGCTGATTTCGATATCATGAGTCTCAGCAGACACCCACTGATACCAATCATCCCAAAGAGGTGCTGTGGCGGTGATGTTAGTGGTAATTGAGGCATCCCAAGGGTGTGAGTCCCAGAGATCTACGACGCCGTCGTTATCGTCGTCGTCGTCGAAGTAATCCTGAGCTCCGTCACCATCGAAATCGCAGGGCCAAGTGAATTGATCGATGCGAGCGTCGTTGTCGTCGTCCTCATCGTAGGAGCCACGCCCACTGCCATCGATGTCTTCATCGGTGACGCCATCGTTATCGTGATCCATCAGATTCTGATCGATTCGGTAACCGGTGCCAACCGGAGTTCCAGTCCATGGATGAACTACATTCGGCATGACGTAACGGTCGGCACTGACATTCCAAGGATCGGAGCCTTGTGAGTAGTCAATAGGGCCCTCTAGGATTCCATCGTTATCGTCATCCCAATCACTCTCGTCATCGATTCCGTCGTTATCGTGGTCGAATGGATCGGTTCCATAGCATCCGTCGAAGCGCTCGATGAGATCGCTGATTCCATCATTGTCGTCATCGAGGTCATCGAGATCATTGATTCCATCATTGTCGTGGTCTTCGGTATTGGTCTCCTCAAGGTGGAATCCGTATCCTGGGTCGGTCAGGAGAATGGAGGGGTCGGAGATCTTGCCTTGGTATGAGGCTGGATCGACCCAATTCGCATCAGAGAAGGCTGGGTGCTGGAAGTCAGCAGTCGAAGCCGGTTGGCCTTGAGTCTCGCCTGCACTAGCTCCGCCACTCTGGTAGAACTGCTGGTAAGCAGTCCGAGCAGGAGTTTCTTCCGGCCCCTCAAGGCTGGTTTCAGCCTCTTCAGCACCGATGAAATTGTACATCTGTGTGCTCAGTAGCATCAGCACTACCATCATCAGGGCTGACGTGCTCTTCTTCCTATTTTCTCGACCATACCAAGTCTGTATCTCTTTGTTCATTCCGACCACCGAAGTGTCTCCTGACCTTCGCCCAACTTATCAACGGAACCCCTCATACGCGCGCGAGCGTATCAAGCAGGGCTCTGAGTATCATGGTTCAAATGAGAAGTTGGCTCAATCAGGAAATCTATCGAGCCACTTTGGTAAAACTCTCAGGCTCGATGATAAGGCAATCCCTTGACAATTGTCGAAGCCCTATACAGTTGCTCCAAAAGGACCACTGCGGCTAATTCATGAGGTAGCGTAATCAACCCGAGAGAAAGTGAAGACATACCGTCACTGTGCACGCCAAAACCCCCTGGAGGGCCTACGACAAGGTGGATATCATCACTCGATAAACGCCATTGTTTCAGCTTCTCAGCATAGCCCATCGAGTCAAGATTCTCACCTCTTTCTTCAAGCACGATGACATTTTTCACACCCGCCTTGGCCACAATCGATTCGAGGTAAGGACCCGGGTCAGTCCGATTACGATGTTCCGAAAGTGAGACTCCATCGCCGGAGAGTCGATTGGCGTAATCTGAGATTGCCATGCGGAAGGCCGCGTCCTTTGCACGCCCATGTAGGTGAACGACGATGCGGCCCATGAAGTAGGCCTGTGCGGGACAAGACTTGATTGATTCGTAAGCATCAAGGGTGACGGCTTGCGCGAATCGTTTGAGAATCCATGAGTTGGTGGCCGTTCAAGCGAAAGTCGAAGCCACTGCAGGATGATCTGCACATCCGTGGAACACGAGTGTGGTTACAGGACTTGAGAGAGGCCTGTGAGATGAATTTCGACAATCCTGAGGAAGGACGCAGGCTCGTGCGACAGATGCAAATCGAATGGACTGATTCACACTCCGAGGGAGATGTCGATGATGCACTGCGTGATGGACTTGACAGGCGCGCACTACGCCTGTTACGAGCCACAGATGACGAGTGGTTGAAGTGGCTCGATGACGATAATTTCTGGAAGCCGGGGTGGCGCGACGAGCCGCGAGGTGAAGTCGAATGAGTAGCTCGGATATGCCACTTCTGGATGCATGGATTTTACTCTTTTTAGCGATTGGTGCGGTATCGATTTACTACTCACGGCACCAGCCATTTCCCGAGTATGGTAGCCGCTTCGGCTGGCTCAGTTTGGGATTGGGACTAGTCTTCCTAATCAGCCGGAGTGCACCGAGGGAAACAACGATTCTCGCTCCGGCAGTTGTCGCCGCAGTATTTGGAGGGCTAGCGGTGGTCTACGGAGTTAGGCATATGGTTGAAACCGAACGAGATGTGTTGGTCGCACCCTTCGGCGGCGTTCTGCTTTGCGTTGGAACAATGAGCCTGATGACCGAAGGGTGGGCTGGTATGGATCCAACATACCAAATCATCTCGTTCGGCGCCGCTTCGATAGTAATCCTCCTCGAAATTTACCTAGCATTCCGAGGACTGGTTGTCGGCGTGCAAGGTATCACTTGGTCGAAATCTGGCCTTCGGCAAGTCGAACGAGGACTTCTGCGCGGACCGCGTGGAGCGATTTCCCACTTTGAGCGATCTTGGGATATGGATGATCAGTGGTTGAACGCCATGAGTCACTCCGCACTTGCATTAATTCACCAACATCTCGATGACCAACCATCTCACAAGGAGCATGTTGCCGAACTCAAAGCAATCGGCGGCTGGGAGTCTGTCGACAGCGCTTGGACAGATGCGATAAAGACCTCCCTAGAGAATCTTAACGCATCTTCTAGAAGCCCTATTGCCGGCGGGGACGATTGAAAACGGTGAGGCCATTCGGGAGTTAGGAACATGGTCCGGATAACCAAGGTTCACACCGGCGGAGGTGATGGTGGCGACACATCGCTGGTCGATGGTACGCGTGTCGGTAAGGAACACCCCCGTGTTGCAATCTACGGTGCCATCGATGAAGCGAATGCGGCGATCGGGGTAGTCCGAATGGAACTCGACAGAGCGCCGACGCATTCTCCAGATGGTGGATTCATGGCTGCAATTGTCCCCATCTACACTCAAGCGGATGAGATGCTGTTACGTATCCAGCAGGAACTCTTCGATGTCGGTGCTGAGTGCGCCTGCCCGCCCGGAGGAATACCGGAACAGATGTCGATAATCGGCACCGAAGAGGGCGAGAGGCTTGTGACAGAAATGAACTCAATGCTCGAAGATCTCGAGCCTTTATCATCATTCATTCTCCCTACTGGCAGTCCCTCAGTGGCACATTTACACATAGCGAGAACGGTTGTTCGCAGGGCAGAACGTGAAGCCTGTGCGATGCGCGATGAAGTTCGACCTGAAGTCATAAGTTACCTCAACAGACTCTCTGACCATTGCTTCGTCCTTGGCCGATGGATTACAGCCAAGATGGGCGATGAGGAATCCCTCTGGACCCCACTTGGCAAGCGCGACTGAAAACCGTTCTCGCGCGCGGATTACGTCTCAAACAGTTGCCCCGCTCGCAGCCAAATATGTGCGGGCGTCACGCAGTAGAGCCTTCTCTTGATCGAAGGTCAGCTGAGTCTCGGCCTCATCGAAATTCAACCAAAGATAGTTCGTATGCTCATGTGAGATAGTCACATTCAACTGATTCGTTGTGGCGATGTACCAATACACCTCTTTGTTGATTTGCCGCCCTTTGTGATAGAATGAATATTCAGTGCGTTGGCGCCAACCGCTGTCGATTACGATATCGTTGATTCCGGTCTCCTCCAACAATTCGCGGCGAGCGGTTGTATGATGATCCTCATCACCCTCAACGTGCCCCTTCGGATATGACCAGTGGCCCTGAGGATATTGTAGCAATAGAATACTATCGTAATTGACTAGCACGAAGCCGCAAGACGTCTCCATAGGGTCTGCGATAGGCATCTTGCATATGTCGATTCTCCTTCTCGCGTCAACTGTATAATTGCTAAATTCCACCTTAGAACATCGATTATTTGGGGCATGGTGGTGAAGTTGGAGATTGCAAACAGATGATAGGGGGGGCGCGGCGCAGTCGCATGATGACTCACCGCGCACTCTCCCTCGACATCCGTCGAATTGTGACGGATTCGGACCTTGACGGTGTAGTAACAGGAGCCATTTTGCGACGTTGGTGGCCCGAAGCGGAGATTGTGTTTGGACATCCCGGCGCGCTCCGCGCGGGAATGCTCGACGAGCATATCGATCGGCAGACTGCAGTGTGTGATTTGCCGCGGCATCCGGCATGTGGATTGAGTATTGACCATCATCAATCGAATGCTCCGGATAATACTGATGATGGTACGGAAATCGACGAAGAGATGGTCATCGTTTGGAGACCGACGCTTTCTGCGGCGCGGATCGCTTTCGATTTGGTCGGTGAGGTCGCCGATGTTAGCGATCTCGCGGCACTTATGGAATGGGTCGACAAATTGGATGGTGGTGCTGTAACCAAGGATGAGTACCTCTCAGATCACCCAGTTGTCTGGTTGGGCCGTGTAATCGGTGGCGATGATGAGGTAGCGCTGGCAATTCTGGAGGCACTAACTCGGGGCGAGTCGGCTGAGGATATTCTTGCGTCGGAACGAATCGCCCCCGTGATGGTGGCTAAGGGGGAGCGTTATGCGCGTGCGGATGAATTGATACGCGAGCGCTTGGAAATCATCGATAGGCTCGCAGTGGTGCGATTGGAAGATATGGGCGTGCGCTCAAACGGGTACCGCGTCACCGCGCTCGCTGGCGAGGCTTGCGATGCCTGTCTTGTTGTTCACGGAGATGTTGGAGCAAGCTTTGGCGAGGAAGATCGATATCCTGTCTCAGCCTCTTTTTACACCAATTCATTCCTACATCGAGGCGGAGGAATCTACGATTTGACCCGCCTCGCAACCCGATTCGACCCTGATGGTGGCGGGCATGCAAATGCCTGCGGTTGCCGCATCCAACCACTCGATTCGGGCGAGAGGGTTGAGCGCGGAGTAGAGCACAGAGACATTGCAGAGAATCTTACAGAATGGTTGTCGATGTGGGCTCAGCGATGAGCGATCCATCCCACCAGCTCATCCGATGAGTTGTAGCAGGTAGAGGAAACCGAGGAAGGCGTGAATGAGGATTAGCCCCATCATAACATCCGATAACCTACCGTGCAAATCCTTCACACGTGCGAATGATTCACCAGCAGCCTTCTTCGCGCTGGTCTTGCGCCCAAGACTCCACAAATATGTCATCAACCCAAGCCCAAGTAAACCACCCCAACCATGGAAATGGCCAGGGATCAAGGTCTCGATTCCAAGTTCTTCACCAACCAGAACATCCGATGCGATACGAGCCAAGAAGGCGAGGCTGATGACGGCAATAACTAGGCGAAAAAGTCGCCCCCCCTCAGTCTCGTGGCGCTCAAGCGCAGCAGCCCTCTCAGCGCCCTTCAGTGCGATGCTCTGTTTGCGCCAATCGCGCTGCCGGACAAACTCTCGAATGACGAGCAGTGCCGCGAAGGGGTGGAGTAGTAGAACGAACACCTGTGTTGGGTCCACGAGTCGTCGCTGCATTACGGAGGTCTTGAGTTCTCTCTTTCACGCCTTGCTTAGCAAGGCGATGTGTTGATGTATGGAGGGAAGGGGCGAAAGGCTCACCGGAGTGATTTGGATTGGAGGATTACCTGCTCGATTGCGTCGAACAACTGCAGCGAGCAGGCGACGATCCGGGTAGGAGAAAACTGGAGGTCAGACGCCCAAAGGCGTGGGGTCTTCTGAGCCGAGAATGGAAAGCTTTGGCTTTGCTTGCTGCTGACAAGACGGCTCCTGAATCAGCCGATCCCGATGCTTCTGATACTCGCCCGGCAAGAGGATCTCGACGAATTGGACGAAGAGGTGGCCGTAGTGGTGGAACCAGCGCAAGGGATCGATTAGAAACTCCTCGAACGGTAATCGGTTCGAAGGAATCCCCCGCCTATCGACTCGCTGTCTTGATTGCTCAGAAGCAGAAGATGGGGGACTCGTGGAAGAGTGAGTGGGATGAAGAGGCCACTACACTCCGTGTCGAATGCGAATCGGGCGTTCATCCCGTTTGGGAAAGAATGGCTCGAGAAGCCCCTATTCTTGCAGAATTAGGCCGATTTCCAATCTCAGAGGAAGATACTGTATCTGTCGATTCTCATGAATGGGTCATCCGTGCTGACTTCGATCCAATGGACCGTGATTCCTTGCTCGAGTGGTTGGATGCCTCTACACTAAACCTCGATATTCACCAGGCTTCAGCGATGCAGCAAATCATCCGCGACCTTCGTTCAGGTAGAGCACGACCGCGGAAGTGGAAGGCTTGGATGGATCCCGCTCTTCGCGGATTGGGTGGTGATGCGGCGGTTTTGGAAGCAATGCTGCTCGCAGCAAGTGAAGATACGGAGGCAATTTCGCTCTTCGCGGCAATCGATTCCGAGCATATTGCTGAGATTGCCTCGGCTCAATCTCAACTTCTCTCACTGAGAGTAGGAGATGGAGGTGAGTGGCGGGATGGCGTTACCAAAGATGGTGAAAATGCACTTTCGTCGGCGATTCGCCTTGAAGCTTGGAAGAAATTCGAGGTGGATGAGGACAGTGAGGTCGATTTCTTGATGGGTGGGTTGCAAATACTCAATGAAGCGGGTCTTTCCGCTCCCGACTCTCTCCGTTGGAGCGTCATCGAGGGCTTAGTTGGAGCCGGACGTTCCGACGAAGCATCAGGGATGCTCGATGGTTTGGATATCGATGGAGAGTCACAGATGCGCACTGCTCTGAGTCTAATCAATCAGATTGACGAAGGTGGATTGGTCGATAGAATCGTCAAGGCGATGGAGAAGGCCTCCGATGAAGTCGTTCTCACTGTTATGCGCGATGACGCAGCTCCTCTGAACATCAGGAAACGAGCCGCAAATATCCTCTCGACCAAGGAACTTGGAATCGAGGAAGAGGTTCTCGATATTCACACACTCTCAGCCGATGTTGGTGGCCTCAGCCGAGAATTCCTCGCGCACACAGAGCTCGCTTCGCAATTCCCTCACCGAGCTCTTCTCGTCTGGCATCTAATCGCTGCTTCACAAGCTGTGACGGTGCTCGAGGATCTCGAAATCATGCGCAGGCGAGCAATACTCGCTCTGGCGGATACTGATGAGGATGAGGTTTTGACCAGCGCGGCATCTTCACTAATCGCATTACTGAGCGGCATTTCATCTGGAATGGATGCTGTTCACGACAAGTTGGATTCCGACGGCGTGCTCGCTCTCAATGAAGTCCGTCGAGCTCTCTCTGCGGAAGGAGATGGATTGGTCCGAGAGAACCGCATCGAAACTCTAGAAGTGACTGTGATGAATGCTCAACTGACATATCTTGAGCGCAGCCTATTCACAGCCCTAGTCAACGCGCTTCGGTTGAATCGAGCGACGATGGATTTGCAGAGTGGAATAGAAGAACGGAGCGATTCCGCTCTGGCTGCTCTAGGTACGCTATGCTTGGATAACGAAGTGGCAATGCGTAGCATTCGCTTTGCCACCGATCTTGTAATCGAGCACGATGCTGCGATACCTGAGCTTGAGATGTGGTACAGACAGCACGACAATGGCTCTGCCGAGCATCAAACAGTCAGAGCCACCATCGCCCGTTCGAAGGATGATCGTATCAACGCGGCTCGTTCCTTCCGCGATGCGGCGATGAAGGTTCGGGACGACTTCGAACGCTCTGCACTACTACTTCGAAAATCACTCATCGAATTCGCTCATGCGGGAGGATGGAAAGAGGCTGTCAACCTGATCGATCATCACCCAGAATTGATCGCATCGGTGACTTTGAGATTCCAATTGTATCTGCGCACCTGTGCCGACGCGGTCGCAGGAAGAAACGAAGTCGCCACCCAACGCATCATCGAATACACCACCGAGCGAGAACCAGGGGACCCAGAGATAGATGGTATCGACAGAGAAGCTGTGAAGCGCCGACTCGAAGTTCTCGATCGGGCGCTGCGTTATGCCTCTGAACATAGACTACCGGAAGACCCATTCCGTGGAAGAGTGCTCGCAGCGCAGATGATGATGCGCCGAAGGGAGAGTAGTAGGAGAAGCGAATTGGAAGGTAGATTCTTGCTCGAACTCAATGAACGAAAGGACGTTCTCGAGATCACTCTCATCGCAGAGGAAGTTGCTGAAATATCTACAATTCGCGGTCTTAGAATGTTCGAAACTGCGATTCAATCAGGCAATTTTGATTTGCGGCAAATTCAGACTCTTGTCCGCTCACAAAAGGCCCTATTCCGCCGCCACAGTCGCACGATTCCAGTACGTCAGAGAAGTTCTCTCAACCACCTCGCGCTAAGGCCATTGGTGCTCGTCGACACGAATATCCTCATCGACGCACTGAAGGATGACCTGCTCAGTCAAATTTCACAAGATAGCTTCGGTACTTTCGACTGGACTGTTGAGAGGGCCTTTGTTTGGATGCTCAAGCGTAGGGCAAAGGAAGGCCGTGTTCACCTCTGCATCCCTTCCTCGGCACAAGGTGAATTCCTCAACCGTACTCGAAATCCCAAGGTTGCTCTGGCTCTGTTCAACGATGTATATGTCGATCGCAAATCCTGGGATGATACGGTTAGCCCTGAACTGTTACAGGAGCGGGTACAATCGGTTCTGAGGATCTTCGGATCGTTCAGGGCCGAGGTTGATGCTGAAGAGAAGGACGCCGTCGATCTCGACTCTTTCTTGGTTAGGCATTCTGCAATTTACGAGAAGATCTCTGAGGCTAAGCAATTGGCCCGAGATGATCCGCCTCCTCGCAGTGTGATCGATGGCCATGAGATTTACCCGGAGTTGGGTGATCTCGATATAATGCGAGATTCTGCTGTTCACGCAGCCTCAACCATCCCAGATGTTGGCTGCGTGCTGGTAGCAACACGCGATTCGGACTTCATGCTAATAGCGCGCGCGTTGCATGATAGCTTCGGATTTGGGGCGATTTGGACTGCTCAGCAATTGAATAGACACGTTAGTCGGCCAAAACAAGTATTATGAGCAACGTCGCTATCCTAGATTCAATGTGTACCACTTGTGGAGTTGTTATGATGACCCTGCCCGGTGAGAGAGATATCCCATCGATGCCATTGCCGATGGGTTGTTTTGTATGATTCTCTAACCGGAAGCGTCTCCTAATTTCCAGGCCGCTAAATACGGTTTACTTCGGAGCCATCAGTGGCTCATTTTCTAAGCAAGAGATTGCCCAAGACGGGCCATAATTACGGTCGCTGATTCGACGCTGTGAACCGTTTCAACACTCTTGCCCGCCGAGAAAAATTCCTTTTTCTTCGCTGTGCTTCCCTTGCCTTTTTCGAGGCGACGAAGTTTGGTGAAGGAAAGCAAATTGAGGAACATTCTAGCAGAGTGTTTCCAACGGCTTGAAAGCCATTTTCGCATCACCCAGCTATTTTCTTGCTGGTAGCCTTCAGAGCGAATTACCGATATCGGGACTCCTGTGAGTCGATTGGTCCAGACGATGTCTTCCTCACTGGCATCGACGATCGCTTGCTTGTAATCATCTGGAGAATTACATTCACTCGTAGCGATGAATCGAGTACCCATTTGCACCCCGGCATAACCCATTGCCATGACCTCGGATAATTCCTCCTCACTACCGATGCCTCCCGCGCAGATTAGGGGAGTTTCAAGATCGCTTAGTTCGGCGTACATCGCTGCTGCTGAATTGGTTCCAAGATGTCCGCCGGCTCGGTTATTGACACAGATTAGGCCGTCGACTCCGCATTCGATTCCTTTCAACGCGTGCTTGCGTGTGGTCACATCGTGATAGACGAATCCACCTTTTGCGTGTACGCGCTCACAAACCCAATCGGGTTTTCCAAGGGAGGTGACGAAGAAGCGGATGTCTTCCTCAAGAGCGATATCGATCCATTCCGACATACGCTCAATGTACTTCTTGGAGCCTTTTTCTATGAGGGCGTTGAAGCCAATCGGTTGGTCCGTGAGGCTTCGAATGTAGCGGATTCCTTCTCGTAAATCCCAGCCGTGAACGTAGGTTAGCGAGACTGGCTGAAGGATTGCCATTCCGCCGCCGTTAGCGGCGGCGGCAACTAGTTCGGGGTTCGAACATGGATACATTGCTCCGCAGATGATTGGATGTTCGACTCCAGCGTGCTCGGTGAAAGATGTACTCATTCCCATGTTTCTCCCCCACCTTGCGGTTCTACTGTTTCTCGCGAGCACGGAAGTTCCACTTGAACACCCACTCTGAGACAATGTCTCCATCCGAGTCGCGTCCGACAGCGCGCAGATCGAGATCGATTTTCTCACCGGTAGTAAGGGTCTCTTCGATCGCTGCGCGCGCGGCAGCAATATCTTCGCAAGTGAATACAATCTTGCCCTTCGCGCGCTTGACGAATGCCGCTTCTGTACCAACAACAAACATACGGATACCTCGCTTAGTAGTTCGCGAAATCGCAAATGGAACGACGCCTGTCGCAAGTTCGGCCGCCATACCTTGAGCCGCCCAGTACATCGTTTTGAAAGGATTTTGCGAGCGCCAACCGCCGGGTATAGAAGTCACACAGACTTCTTCATCAGCACGAACAAAACGCAATCCGACAAAAGCGGCCGAAGGCATCGAGAGAACTGTGAAAGCGCGGAAGCGCGCCCAGCCTGAAAGCCTCTTCAATTCGCTTTGAAGTCGGGCTTCATCGATCATTCTACTCAACTCACAGCAGGATTTGCACCGC
>Ga0114932_10001170_pt1 | contig 30544 bp, 17 predicted proteins | sample 2SBtaG_2_FD_87286 | JGI IMG/M metagenome (GOLD analysis project Ga0114932, IMG submission 87286) | Deep subsurface microbial communities from Kolumbo volcano to uncover new lineages of life (NeLLi) - 2SBTROV12_ACTIVE470 metaG | ecosystem: Environmental > Aquatic > Marine > Volcanic ...
TAAGTTTCAAAGGAGAGATACTAAATAATTTTAGTAAAATAGACATACCATATTTTACTTCGAAGATAGATAATAAAATATTAGTAAAAGGTGAAATTAATTATGAGGCAAAAAAGGTCATTGCTAAGCTTAATATTTCAAATTTATCTACAAAAAAGGTTTTAAATATATGGTCAAATAATTTATTACCAGAGGTGCATTTATGGCTATCAGAACATCTTAAAGGTGGTGAAGTTAGCAATTTAATACTTACAAATGATTTTAATAAGCAAATTGAATCATCGCTTGCTACTTCAATAAATTTAAAAAATGCTCACCTAAAATATCTAAAGAATGCTCCTATTTTAACCCTTAATACTGCTGAAGTTAAATTCACAACAAAAAATTTGGTAATAAATAGTGAGGATGGAAAAATTTTAAATAGTTCTATAAATAATATAAAGGCTGAGATAGAAGATTTAAATCAAGAAAAATTGAAAATGAAGTTTAATGCCAAGATTTTTGGAAGCATCAGTGAGCAATTGAAGATTGCTAATATGCATTATAAACTTGAGGAGCAAAGAGAAATAGAGGGCATGGCAGATACAATAATCAATTTTGTTGTACCTTTTGATAAGGTGCCAACGTTTGAGGATTTAAAATTCAACTTACAATCTCAATTAAGTGATGTTGTTATGAGTAATGTATATCAAAATTATCAATTAACCAACGGCAAATTGGAGGCAAGTTTAATAGGAGAAAAATTAAAAATAAGTGGTGATGCTAAAATCAATAAATTACTTAATATTTTTGTGGATGCAGATATTTTAATTAAAAATAATAAAAATTATGTAATACAAATTGGTATTAATGATAACTTGCAAAATTTACAAAAATTAAAAATACCGCTTTCAAATTTTTTTGGAGATAATGCAAATATAAGAGGTGTCATTAAAGCAAATTCTAAAAAAATAACTTCGGAATTTTGGGCAAATTTATATAACACATCCATAAATATTGATGCGCTTAGTATAGTAAAAAAGACGAAATTACCAGGAAAAATACATATTGAATTTGTAAATAATTGGGGTGATGAAACAGAAATCTCAAAATTTGAATTTAAAATACCTCATAAATATTTTTCAGGAACAGGAATTATTAATGATAAAATTAGGGAGTTAGTTAATTTTAAATGCAGTATATTTCAAAATAATATTCAAGGAATGGTTTTAAATTATAATAAAGTAGAAAATTTAAATCGAATTACAGTGAATGGTATTAAAGCAGATTTGAGTGAATTTAGCTTAAAAGAATTAGTGAGCCAATTAAGTTCTGACAATATAATGAGTGGTGGGTTTTTCAGTTTTAAGGGAAAGGTTGATAATCTGATATTAAGAAATAATACTATACTTCACGATGTTGATATTTCTGTGGATAATCAGAGAAATATAAGTGTAAATATATCTGCGCTTCTGGAGAAAAATCAACCACTTAGGATATACTATAACTATCCGGTTTTATCCATCACAGCGCCAGATGCTGGTTCTGTGTTTAAAGCACTTGGGATAACAGAAAAAATTAATGAAGGGGATTTAGAAATAAAGGGTAGCTTTGAAACGCATAAAAAATTTAAAGGATTTGTAGAGTTAAATAACTTTTACGCACTTAAAACCCCAGTATTACTCAATTTATTAACTTTAACAGCGCCGATATCAACATTACAAAGTATTATTAAGAACAAGGGAATCAGATTTCATAGTTTTAAATGTCCCATTGAATATGACGGAAGATATTTGGAATTTGATGATTGTATTGCTGAGTCCAAATTATTGGCACTAAAGCTGAGTGGTAATATAGACATAGAAACAAAATACTTAAACTCAAGGGGAGTTATTGTACCTCAAAATATTGTGAATACAATTTTTAAGAAGATACCATTTTTAAATCTTTTTTCAGGTCCTAAAAATGAAGGCATGATTTTAAGTACATTATTTAACATGAAGGGGTATATTGATGATGATCTCAAGGTGAGCGCAAATTACCTTTCCACCCTAACGCCAGGATTTTTAAGAAATATTTTCAAAAAGCATATTGCTAAACCACAAAAAGAATCTACAGAAAATAAGAAATAACAGAAAATGTTAACAGTATAGTTGACTTGAACGTATAGCCTTTGGCATATCTAAATGACTAGCAGAAAAAAAACTGCCCCAAAAATGAGGCAGTTTTAATAATCTTATATGTAATATTATATAGATTGAAGTAATTGTAACAAAGCATGTGGAGTTGCAATCAACTTAGCTTCTGCTGCAAGTGCGGCTTGCAATTTAGCTTGCTCTTGAGAGAAGTCTTTTGTTAACTGTGTGAAATCCGCATCCAAGAACTGAGCTCTAGCAGCATCAACGTTTTCAATCGCTGTTGAAATACTATCTGCAACCATTCTAAACCTAGATTGATAAGCACCGATTTTAGAGTTATAGTTGAACATAGTTTCAAGTGTTTTGCCAATTTGTTCTTGTGCATCTTCAGCACTTTTAACTGTAGTCAGTTGAATTTTATCAATACCAAGACTTTTTGTATCGACGTTGTCAAATCCAATAGCAATTCTTTGATCTGCTTCAACACCAACCTGGAACACCATAGGATTTCCAACAGGATCACCACTTTCAAAATTATATGAATTAAATTTGTTTTGATCATCTTTAGCTGCATTTGAAACTATAGTTGATGCTGGAGCAGCAGTAGTTGTGCCAGCAGCAGCAACAGCAGCTTTCGCGTCTATTGTGAATAAATCTTCTCCTTCAGAAGTTATTGTTTTTACATCAGTAGCACTACTAAAAGAAAAAAAAGTTTTAGTGCCATCTAGAGATTTAACATCTGTACCATCAACTTTATATAACTTATTTCCAGCTACATCATCAATGTAACCTTTATGAGTATCACTCACATTAATTGCAAATTTACCAGCAGTAGGAGTAGTCCCATCAGTAGCTTTAGTATATTTTAGAATTTTATTCTCTTGAGCATCAAAAATACCTGTTTTGTCATCATTATCAATTTTTAACTGCATGTTATTAGCAGCATTGAAAGTAATGCTTTCTGAAGTTTCGCCATTTATCAATTTTCTACTATTAAATTCTGTTGCTGTAGAAATACGATTAACCTCAGCCTTTAATTGTTGAGCCTCAAGGTTTATCAACTTTCTATCAGAGTCACTAGCACTTCCTGTTAGAGCCATGATTGATAATTGATCAAGCCTTTTTAAGATATTAACGACACCCTTTGTTCCACCGTAAGCAATGTTTAATACTACAGATGCTTGGTGAGCACTTTTAAGAGCTTCTTTTTGTACTCCTAAGTTTATTTCTAATTTGGTACCAATCGCAAGACCAGCCGGATCTTCATAAGGGAATATGATTCCTTCTCCAGAGGATAATTTGTTTGCAATTGTGGAAGAGTTTTCCAGAATTCTGCTGATTGCATCTTGCACACCAGCTGTCTGGGTATTGGTAATTGATGGTATAGACATTGTCTTTCTCCAATTAAAGTTTATTAAAACGAGGACTACTGTCAAAAAATGATCTATCTCGTGCTAAACAAAAGCTAAGTGGATTACTAGTTGTTCTGAAACATAATCAGAAATCTGATAAACCCCTTTAACACACTACCCAAGATAAATTACGACTTCTGTCGCCATACTCTTATATAAAACGTTAGCATGATAAAAAGTATTTGCAAGTCTTTATTTTAGATTAATATCTCAAATTTTAATCGCAAAAAATCTAAATGAAAAAAAGAATTATTCTTTCAATATTCAAATTTGTATTGTAGAAAATACTTATCTATTTTTGTTGAGAATAATGAATAAACAAGAGGTAATATCTTTTAACAATCTATCCAGTGTAGCAATAACACCTATGATGAAGCAATATTTGGGTCTTAAATCTGCACATAAGGATTATTTATTGTTTTATAGGTTGGGAGATTTTTATGAGTTGTTTTTTGATGATGCGCTGATTGCATCGAAAGTATTGGATATAGTTCTTACAAAAAGAGGTAAGCAAAGTGGAGATGACATACCTATGTGTGGTGTTCCGCATCATAGTGCTACTCATTATATAAATAAGTTGCTAAAAGAAGGTTATAGTATTGCTATTTGTGAACAATTGGAATCTCCAGTGGAAGCGAAAAAAAGAGGGTATAAATCAGTTGTGAGGAGGGAGGTTGTTCAAATTATCACTCCTGGGACATTGATGGATGATCAATTACTAGACCCTAAAAATACTAATTATCTAATGTCAATTGCAGAACATCATAATTCGTTCTCAATTTCTTGGATTGAATTAACCACAGGGGAGTTTTATGTTTCTAGTTGTAGTAAGGCGCAAATTGTCAATGAAATATCAAGACTCACTCCTAAAGAAATTTTAATTCCACATAAGCTGTGTGATGACCCAAGTTTATTAAATTCTAAAGTTACCTTTACTATTAGAAGCAATAATATTTACGATTATAAATCCTGCATTGGTAGATTGGAAGAATATTATAAAATCAATTCCGTCAAAAGTTTAGGGAACTTTAATCAAGCTCAGGTAATAGCTGCAGGTTCATTGATTGAATATATAGTGCATACACAAAAGAATAATTTGCCAAAATTAAAGGCTTTAAAAAAGCTGGATAGGGAATTTTTCATGGAAATTGATGCATCAACAAGGATGAGCCTTGAGATTGACAAATCAGTTGCAAATAGAGAGTTCAATTTACTTAGTACAATTGATAAAACTATAACATCAGCAGGTGCAAGATTGATAAAAAATAGATTGAACTCACCACTTAATAATTCAGCAGTTATAAATAAAAGATTAGATTGTGTGCAATTTTTTCGTGATAAAAATGAACTTCGGAAGCAAATGAGAGAGTATCTGAAATATTTTCCAGATATTCAGAGGGCGTTATCAAAGATATATGTTAGCAAAGCATTACCAAAAGATTTAAATATCGTTAAAAATGGTTTGAAAATTGCGACCATGGTTAGTGAGTTGCTCAGAATAAAGGATACAAAATTAATAGATGAAATAAATTCTCTTGTTTCTCAAATTTTTGGTTATAATAAATTGGTAAATGAATTGGAAGAAGCTTTGATTCCGAGTGAAGAGCCTGTTGATGGTCAAAGTTTTATAAGAAAAAATTATAATAAGCATTTAGATGAGTTATATGATTTAAAGAATAATTCTAACGAAAGGATTGTTAGTATAAGAGGTAAATACAGGAAAAAAACAGGTGTACAAAATCTAAAAATTTCTAAAAATAATATTTTTGGTTATTTTGTGGAGGTGACCAGTTTAAATGCGAGTAAATTAGAGGGTGATTTTTTTATTCATAAGCAAACATTAGGAAATTCTGTTAGATATTTTACTACTGAGCTAAAAGATTTAGAAAATGTCTTATTAAATTGCGACAATAAAATTGGTAATTTGGAACAGGAAATATTTAACAAATTATGTGATAGTACTAAAAACTATTTTGATGAAATTAGTTTGGTGATAGATAGTATTTCTAATCTTGATTTTTATGGTGCTCTGGCTGAATTTGCCGTTCAAAACAATTATGTTAGGCCAATTGTAGATGATAGTGATGCATTTTTGATTGAAGAGGGGAGGCATCCAGTGGTGGAACACTTTCAAAAAGAAAATTTCATTTCAAATACTTCAAATATTACAGAAGAAGAAAAGATATGGCTTGTTACTGGCCCTAATATGGCTGGGAAAAGTACTTTTTTAAGGCAAAATGCTTTGATTTGTATACTTGCGCAAATTGGTAGTTATGTGCCTGCTAAAAACATGCATATTGGAGTAGTTGATAAGATATTTAGTAGAATTGGTGCAGCTGATAACATTGCTAGGGGTGAGTCTACTTTTATGGTAGAGATGATAGAGACAGCGTATATTATTAATAATGCTACTGATAAATCCTTAGTTATTCTTGATGAAATTGGCAGGGGGACTTCGACTCATGATGGTATATCAATAGCGTGGGCAGTGCTTGAATATTTGCACAATAAGATTAATTGCAGAACTTTGTTTGCAACTCATTATCATGAATTAACTCAGCTAAATAAATATTTAAGCAAAGTTGCAAATTATACCATGGAAGTGAAGGAGTGGAATAAGGATATTGTATTTTTGCATAAAATAATTTCTGGAGTAGCAGATAGTTCATATGGTATTCATGTTGCAGAATTAGCTGGATTGCCAAAAGATGTTATCAATACTGCTAAGGGAATACTATGTAATTTTGAAAAACAGGATTCAATAGAAATTCAAAGTTCTTACCAAGAAAGCAAAAATGTTGAGGAAAATGAAGTGCTCACAATGCTTAAGAAGATTGATATCGACAATATTTCTCCAATGCAAGCGCAGCAAATCTTATTTGAGTTGAAAAATAAAATATAGTTTTTAATAATATTCATTCGCATACTAGTAAAATAGTGTAGCTTGTGGTACAAAATGACAGTAAAACTATTATGTATTTCTAAATATTTAAAATGATTATTCAAGGGATAAAAAATGAATGGGAGCTTATTATAGGCTTAGAAATTCATGCGCAATTGAGTTCAAATAGTAAATTATTTTCTCATTCTTCAACCAATTTTGGAGAAGAGAATAACGAGCAAGTGTCTTTTATAGATTCGGCAATGCCTGGCATGTTGCCTGTAATAAATGAAAAGTGCGTGGAGTTAGCGGTGAAAGCAGGGCTTGCTATTGATGCTGAAATAAATGAATTTTCAATGTTTGACAGAAAAAATTATTTTTATCCTGATTCTCCTCAAGGTTATCAAATTTCCCAGTTTTTTTATCCAATAGTATCCAATGGTAATATTGAAATTAAAACAAAATCTGGAGAGCAAAAAACAATCGTTATCAACCGTATTCATATTGAGCAAGATGCTGGAAAAAGCATTCATGATCAAAGCCCAACTGAAACTTTTATTGATCTAAATAGAGTGGGAGTTCCTTTGATTGAAATAGTTACAAATCCGGATTTTCATGATCCAGATGAAGTTGAGCAATTTATGAAAAAATTGAGAAATATATTAAGATATACTGATGTTTGTGATGGAGATTTGGAAAAGGGTTCAATGCGGTGTGATGCAAATGTTTCAGTTAAACAAAAAGGAGAAAGTGAATTAGGAACAAGGGTTGAAATAAAAAATCTAAATTCTTTTAAAAATATTGGTAAAGCCATAATGTATGAGGCTAATAGGCAGATAGAGCTATTAGAAGATGAACAAAAAGTTACTTTGGAAACAAGGTTGTTTGATGTTAATTTAGGGCAAACAAAATCTATGAGAAGAAAAGAAGAAGCTAATGATTATAGATATTTCCCAGACCCAGATTTACTACCACTTAGAATTTCTTCAGAGTATATTAACAACATTAAGAACAACCTCCCTGAATTACCGGAAAATAAGAAGAAGAGGTATATAAAAGAATACGGTATAACAGAATATGATTCTGAAGTATTAACTGCAGATAAAAAAGTTGCAGAATTTTTTGAAAAGATTGCTAAAAAAATTGAACCTAAACTTGTTGCAAATTGGATTTGTGCTGAGCTTTTTGGGAGATTAAATAAGGTAAGTATGGAATTTAGTGAGTTATCTATTAGCTCTGAAGATTTTAGTTCTCTATTAAGCTTGATTATTTCTAATAAAATTTCAGGTAAAACTGCAAAAGAAGTGCTTGATAAAATGTTTGAAACTAATGAAAAGCCTGAAGAAATAGTTAAAAAATATAATTTAGTTCAAATTTCTAATACTGATGAAATTGAAAAATATATTGATGATATTCTTAGTGCTAACCCTGAAAAAGTAAAAGAGTATAAGTCAGGAAAAGAAAAATTATTTGGTTTTTTTGTTGGGCAGATAATGAAGGTGAGCAAAGGTAAGGCTAACCCTCAAAGCGTTAATGAAATATTAACAAAAAAATTACACGCTAATTAAAAATGATAATTAAATGTAAAAATTGTGACACCAAATTCAGAGTTAATGAATCTGATATTGGTAAATATGGACGAATGCTATGTTGTTCAGCATGTGAATATGAGTGGTTGTATATTCCTAATAAGGAAACTGCTGAGTTAAATGAAGGCAACAAGCAAGCAGTAGCTCAAATTTCCAACAGAAATTTTAAAAAAAGCATACCAACTATAGTTTATTCATTCATTGTTTTTATTGCCTTATCTTTATTTTTATATGTTGAGAGGGAGTTTTTAGTTGATCAACATACTGCTTTTGAAGTTATTTATAAATTATTTGATTATCACAATACTGAAGGATTAGAGATAGAGCTTTTTGAACCGATTAAGGAAGAATATGGAGATGAGGATAGTGCTAATAAACAAGTCAAATATAAAATACCAATCAAAATTATTAATCACTCTAATAAAACTAAATTTGTACAAACAATAAAAATAATAGGTTACGACGAAAATAATAATATTTTGAATTTATCAACTAACCTTAGAAAAGATATTCCACCTCATTCTGAATTTAGTTTGTCGATATGTCCGGGCAAAAAAATTGGTGAATTAGATTTTATTTTTGTGAAGATAGGAAATATTCATGATTTAAAAAATTTTCACCATAAGCGCGAACATAAAAAATTTCAAAATTAACATTTGATTAGGTGAGTTGTATATACATGAACGTAAAATTGAAATTGATAAAGATGTTCATAAAATGTTGGGTTTAAACATAGAAAGATAGTATTTAAGCATACTTTTTTATTGCTATTTTAATTAAAAAAAACTAGATTATATCACAAACCTCTAGGAGAGATGGCCGAGTGGCTGAAGGCGCTTCCCTGCTAAGGAAGTATACGATTTTTTCGTATCGAGGGTTCGAATCCCTCTCTCTCCGCCATTTAAATTATTTGCAATTAATGATGAACTCAAAAGTTAAAGTAGCTTATGTAATTTTAGCTTTACCATTTAATCAAGAATTTTCATATAAAGTATCTGATCAACATAAACCTCAAATTGGCTCTATAGTTAAAGTAAATTTTAGAAAAAGAGAGCAAATTGGTATCGTAACAAATATCAATAGTGTTGATGAAGGCAATTTAGATTTTGAATTGAAGGAGATTATCGCTGTATACAACTTACCTTTAGTTGAGAGCAAGTTATTAGATTTTGCAAGGTGGGTTGCTAAGTATAATATAACTAATTACGGTAATATTGTAAAAATGCTGTTGCTCAATAAAAGTAATGTTGAGTATAATATTAAATGTGAAGAGTATAAAAAATTTCAAAATGATTCGGGTGTTTCAAACAAGGTAGAACTTTCAGAACTTCAAGATCAAGTGGTTAGTGAAATTAATGAAGTTGGATTTCTAGATTTCTCAGCACATTTAATTTTAGGTGCAACTGGTTCTGGCAAGACAGAAGTATATTTGGAAAATACTCAAAAAATTGTTGATGATGGTAATCAGGTGCTTATATTACTTCCAGAAGTGCTGCTTGCAACTCAATTGATAGAAAGGTTTAGAAAGCGATTGAAAAATTGTGTTATTGCTGAATGGAACTCTTCTTTAACACCTAAAAAAAAGGCCATTATTTGGCATGGGGTTTTAAGTGGCAATATTGATGTAGTAGTGGGGGCAAGAAGTGCGTTATTTTTGCCTTTTAAAAATTTAAAACTCATAATTATCGATGAAGAAAACGATAGTTCTTTTAAGCAAGAAGAAGGTATTGTTTATAACGCTAGAGACATGGCTATTATGAAAGCAAAAATTGAAAAAATTCCTATCTTGCTTTCAACTGCAACACCTTCTGCGGAATCTTATTATAATACTATTTTGGGTAAATATAAAATTCATAAATTACCCAATCGCTATACTGGAGTATCATTGCCTCAAGTCCAAATAGTAGACTTAAAAAAAGTAAAAAAGCCACATAATGAGTGGATTTCAGATGCACTTAAAAATGAGATAATTTCTTGTTTAGAAAAAAGAAAATTAGCGATGATTTTTTTAAATAGACGTGGTTATTCACCACTTACTATATGCAATAGTTGTGGAGAGAAATTTTCATGTCCTAATTGTCAGTTTTTTTTGGTTGAACATAAGAAGAAAAATCAAATGCTATGTCATTATTGTGGCTATATGCATGAGAAGATTATTAAGTGTAGTAAATGCGAATCTGATGAAAAATTAGTTACTTTAGGTCCAGGAATAGAAAAAATTGAAGAAGAAATAAACAATTTATTTCCAAATGCTAAAGTAGTTACGCTTACAAGTGATACGGTTTCAACTTTTAAAAAAGCATCTAAAATAATTAAAGATATAGAAAATAAGGAATATGATATAATTCTAGGTACGCAAATGCTAGCTAAAGGGTTGAATTTTCCTGATCTACATCTAGTAGGTGTGATTGATGCAGATATATCATTTGCAGGATGTGATCTGAGGGTGTTAGAAAGAACTTTCCAACTTTTATATCAGGTTGCTGGAAGGGCAGGAAGACAACATGAAAAAGGTTTGGTGTTAATTCAAACTTATTTTGCTGATAACCCTCTATTAAACTATATTGAGAATTGGGATTATGAATCTTTTATTAATGATGAATTAAAAAATAGAAAAGATTCATTCATGCCACCTTTTTCTAAGTTAATCATGGTTAAGGGGAGTGGGTTAAATGAGCAAACATTACATTCTTTTATGCATTATATAGCTCAAAAAGCACCTATTAATAAGCAAATTGAGGTATTGGGCCCATCTCCTGCTCCAGTATATAAAATTAGAAATAAATTTCGTTATAGAATTATTTTAAGAACTTCTAAACAAGTCAACATTCAAAGCTATATACATAATTGGTTTGATCAATTTGTTACGCCCGCATCAATTAAATTAAAAGTCGATATTGACCCATATAATTTTTCGTAATAGCATTAATAATTAATATTTAGGTATAAATGGTGGTTGATGTTAATACTTTAGAAAAGAGTTACGAAGAAGGCTGCGCGTTTGATGGAACTGAACATAAGATTTTTGATGCTGTGCCAAAAGCAATAAATAGGCTAAAAGAGACTTTTTTAACAGGTTCACGTGTTGATCATGAAGCTGATGTTCAAGAGGATTTAAAAAGAGATGGGTTGGTTATTTATGAAGATGATAAGGAGATTGCAGTTATTAATAATATTGATGAGATAAAATCACTAGAATACCTAACTGGAGAACAAAAAGATTTTATTTTGATGCATTTTCAACTTTTTGAGGGCTCTTTATCAGGTTATTTAAGAGATGATTATTCTGAATCTAAAGATTTTAATTTTGGTAAGACGCTTGGTAATAATGGTTGTCATAATTCTTTATCCGTTGAAAAAGATGCTGATGGTGGAGTGAAAAGCATAATATATAGCAGAAAAAGGGTGTATGGATATGGGAGAGATGATCAAATTCAAGAAATGTTGGAGAATGAGAAAAATCTTGACCAGATGTATATGTCCATTGAATCTGACATCACATCTCTTAAGGAAAAAGAAATGACTAAAAGCACAGTATTGCCAAAATTTAACCTAACAGTTAGCTCTATTGATCATACTGGGTTAAATGGAGAAGAAATTATATTTCCAAAATCTGGTATTGATATTAATAAGACAGATCATCAATCATTAAAGTCTTTTTTGATAAATTGCTTTTTAGATAAAATTAAAGAGAATCAAGATGATATAGCGATTTCAGATTTATTTTTTGAAACTTTTTCTGTTCTTGCGACTAATCCAAAATTACTAAAAACCCTTAAAAATGAGGCTACCAAGGTAGAGCGCGAGATTTTATTACACAATGGGGAATTAAAATCTATAGATAAAATAAAACATTATTTAAACAAACTTGTAGAATTGATCTTTGGGATAGACCAATTTTTAAGTTCAGCGCAGCACTCTAAAATGACGTCTTTTGTTACTCATGTTTCAGATCAAGGTGCTTATGGTAGAGTAAAAGGTAGATAATAATTTAAGATTAAACCCTAGTTAATATAAAAGTATTTTGAAATTTAACATTTAAATTGTAGGATAGTTATATGCTTGGTTTAAGTGCGAAAGGGTTGGATGGTAAAGTCTTGTTTAAAGAATTTTAAGGCAAAATTTCCTGAGTTAGTTCCACAGGTAGATAGCAGTTTGGTCAAGACATATGCTAAGGATAATTTTTACAATTCTCAGGAACCGATATATGGAGTAGGAGCTGAATCTCAGATGGAGGCGCTTATTGTAGAGGCTGAAAAAATGGGCTTGGATAATTTTCGCGCTATAGCACCCTTATCAGAAAATCAAAGCATTAAGGAATCATTTGAGAGTATTCTTTTTAATATTAAAACAAATAATTTAGATCCGACACTTTTTAAGGATAGAATATTTATATGTGGAGAAGGTACGTTAACTAATTTGCAAAATATTTTACTTGATATTTATGGCTTGAATTCATTTAGTGGGATTATTTCAAGATTTAAAAAAGAAATGCTTGAGGGATTTGCGATGGAAATTCTAAATGGAGCAAAAACACAAAACAATGAAGTCATTTTACAAAAATTTAAACCTAGAGGAGAGGAATGGCATATTCATGATATATCAACTATATTAAATGTATTGTCATCTGAATGGAATATTAATCGTAAAAATAAATCGGAAGATAAATATATAGGAAATATTGATAATATTTTTGAGATTAAAAGAATAAAAGATTATATAGATCAAAGAGTTCAAGATATCTTAGAAAATCATGAATATTTATCGGAGGCAATATTAGCTAAATTAGAGATTGGTTTGCCTGAATTTGATTACTTAAGAAGCTATGATACTCAGTATATTAAAAATTTTAGCAATAAACTAGACGAGTGGATTGAATTAAAAAGTAATGATTTTCAATTTTTAAATCAATATACTAATTCAAACGAGCTATTTTGTGCAGAAGTTTTAAAATTAGGCACCGAAAATATTGAATTGTTTGGATACAAGGGTAATTATAAGGAAATACTTAGAAATTTTATTGTTTTATTTTTGAGCAATGATGGTGTAGTTCAATTAAATGATGAGCAGAGATATATCATTATCAATAAGCTACTTGTGGATTGTGGTTTACCAGTGAATGAAGAAATTATACCAGAATATCTACTTAAATATGCCATAGATAATGACAGAGTAATTATTAATAAAAAATACCAGGTCATTGATCCAGTAAAAATGTATTTGCATGATGGTAGAAAACAATACGCCTTGGATCATATAAAGAGAAATTGTGAAAAGTATGGTTCTAATATGACAAAGATTTTAAGCATATTAAATTATGCAATTGAGTCTGGTGGTGAGACTTATTCAGAAATTGTGACGCAGTTGAAATATCAAAAACAATATTTCGGTATTTTATGCAACGCTATTAGATATAAACAAGATGAATTAATTTATGAGTTGTTTGATACAGTAAGAAAAGAAGGTGTTGTAGAAGAATTATTGGGAATGAGAGATAAGGTTGGTTCAATATTTGATTATGCAAGAAAAAGTAAGAATGATTGGCTAATAAATGAGATATTAGACATTGCGATACAAGATGTAAGTTTATTTGATAATATAACGGATCAGGATATTTCCAAAATCAATCTATATAAACACCCAGAATTTCTTAAAATAATTGAAAATTATTTTAATGTAAAACAAGAAATAATTGAAAATATTAAGAATGAAATTAATCCAGCAAAGTGGAGCTATTTAATGCCTGATTTCGTCTCTAGTTTTACTGAGAAGTTTAGCTACACAGAAGAGAGGGATGTTTTAGTTCTAAAAATTGTAGATACATATATAAAAAGCAAACATTATTCTTTAAAAGAAATATTAGAAAAAAAAGAAGATATAAAAATAGATTTGCGAGAAATTATTAGGGATAAAAAAGATGAAATAATAAATTTCTTAAATCAAGGTGAAAATTATGATGTGGGTAGAAGTACAATTAACGATATATTAAATGAAAAAAAGTTTGATAACAAAACCTTTGCTGAAAAAATAATTGCTAAAAATAATTCTAGGCATTCTTTGTCAATTTAGCTGTAATAAAGTGAACTCCAAAAAGAAGAGTCAATGATAAGTCGTTTTGATAAATAAAAGGAGATGATAAAGTTAATAACCGAAAGAACTTGTGATTTGCTATAAACGGCGAAATGCCTAAGATTTGACGCAAGTAATTTTATTTCGCAGTTTATTTTTGCTTGATTTCTATTTGTGTAAAAAAGTTTTAAAAGGGTTTGACATATTGATAAATAAATGTAATATACGCCTTAAAGTATTTTTTGTGTGTAAAAATTATGGCCGATTTAAATAAATCAATTAGATCAATTGAGCATGAAGTTGCAGTTGACGTAATAAATGCAATTGTAACAAATGCTAATGAATATGCAGGTACAATTGCTAAAGAGGAAAGTGAAAAAAAGCTTCTTACTAATGTAAGAGAGGGAAAGAAAGTAAATAAAGCAGATGTGGAAAAGTTACTGCCTACTTCAGGTACGTTAGGTTTTGGTGGTAATGTTGGTAACTTGGATTTATTAGAAGTCCTTTTTTTAGAGTCAATATTCTCTCAAAATAAAGTTAATGCAGATAACGTGAAAACTATAGGTGACATTATTAAAACTAATGATGTTACTAAAAAATCAATTCAAGACAATTTGTTAGAATATTTTTTAGCTCCCTTAGAATCAGTTTGGGCTGCAGATCAATATCAAAATGAAAAATTTGATAAACTATCTGATGCTGCAAACAAAGTTTTTGGAATTATTTACAAAGATTTTTTATCTACTCCAGAAGCTATTAAAGCGATAGATTTTACACCGACTAATTTTGAAACAAAGGAAATCAAAAAAGATGCCTTCAACTTAATCATAAAAAGATGCATTGATCTTGGTGTAAATGCTAAAACAATTAAGGATTTAGTGAACAAAGGTATATCTGTAATTGAAAGTGATAAAGAGCTTTTGTTAGATTTACATTCATATGTAAAATTTGCATATTATAAAGCGGTGAATGAGAAATTTAAAGATCTTGATGGAAAGGCAAAGGATGATGCTGATTACTCAGAAATGTCTAAAGAAGCTATAGAAGGAGTTAAAGAATTAGGTGAAGCAATTAAATTAATTGAAGACAAATCTACAAGTATTGGCCTAGAAATTGAAGGTAGTATTGAAGAGTTTATTAATTTGGCAAATGAAAGGGCTGCAGCATATTTTAATGCTGCTAGTGGCATTTCTTCATCTGAAGCACCAGCAAAGCCTAAAGCACCAGAGGCAGCAGAGGAGCCTGAAACACCTGCACCAGCGAAGACTGAAACACCAGCAGCAGAGGAGCCTGAAACACCTGCACCAGCTAAGCCTAAAGCACCAGCAGCAGAGGAGCCTAAAGCACCTGCACCAGCTAAGCCTCAAATTTCAGAAGAATTTATTAGCAATGTAATAGTGGAAGCTAAAAAGTATGAAGGCGAATCTGAAGAGTTATTTGGTGATTTGCAAGTTAAGAATATACTTAAGGATTTAAGTGGAAGGGTTTTAAGTAAAGAAGAGGTTACAAAGGATATTAAAAAGTTAATGAGCTTTAATAGTGGGTCGTTAGGAGAGAGGTTTAAGCCTGTAGGTGAGTATCAAGACGCAGTAAAAAATGCATTATATACATGTGCTAATTATCTAAAAAGTAACAAATACCATAATAATTGTTTTGCTAGGTTAAAAGAAGATAAATTAACTGAGTCTGTAAAGAAAGAAGCAAAGGATAATGTATGTTACTATAAAGTATCTGAAAATGGGTCTGGTCAATATATCAACTTAGATATCAAATTTACTGAAAAAGGATATCCAGAGTATTCTGCAACTAAAACAGCTAATCCAAAAAATGATTGCTCAGAAATAAAAAATAACGATCCACTTGAGTTATTAGCTATAGCTGAGGAATTGACAACAGAAATTTAAATTATATTAGAATAAAAAAGGTAAAATATGACAGATGATATTAAAAAACAAGAAGTTAAAGATTTTTTGATTAATCACTTTGGATGCAAGGCTTCATTTGGTTTTGATTGCTTAGAATTGATCTTGAGAAAAGCAGATATTAAGTTAGATGAAATTTTAGAGCATAAAATTATTCAGTTAAAAAAAGAAGATTATAAAAATATTTTTCATATAGCTCATCGAAGTGAATCAAAGTTAAGAGTAAAAGATATTGCGAAAATTGTTACATCTTATGAAATTATAAAGGGTTTGAGTAAGCAGGATTATAAAGAGTTATTAAGTGAAATAATATCTAATAGAAAATGGGATGTTCTAGAAGTGTTATTAAGTAAAGGCAAAGATCCAGATGGGAAGCCGATTACAAATTATTTTTTAGATAATATTGATGGAGAAATATTGCTTGATGAAGTAATTGAAAATGGTCACATTATTCCAAGCGATGTATTTTCAAAGATTATGGATGAGATGAAAAATGCTACGGAAGGTATATTTAGAAATAAACTTACCGAAGCATTACAAGCTATGAAAGATCATGAATTTATTGAGCTATGTGCAAAATCTATAGAAAGTACACTAAAGCTTATAATAAATTTAGTGCCTAATAAATTCACTACAACCTTGTTTAACATTGGTGATGAAAAATGTGAGAAAGATTTGAAAAATGTAATTAACAGAATTACAATGGGAAGGGATGAGTTTCAAAATTTCATGATACAGCGCCAATTTGTTGAAAAAGTAGATAAAGATGGTAAAAAAATGGATAGTCATCAATTTTCTGCTATACCAGACTTTATTCAAAAATGTGTTGAAAAAGCTATAGAAGAAGATTCAACAATAGAGGATTTAGAATTAGTAAGCATTTTGTTTGATAAGTTATCTGGTGATAAGTTAGAAAAGGTATTAAATGATGGGTTTTTTGAAAGATTTTTGAATAAATTTTTTGATGTTAAAAATTTAGATAGACCAGAATTTGCTAAGATAGCAGATAAAATTGTCATGAATATTGACGATCATATTTTTAAAAAATTACATAGTGGTATTGACGATAAAATATTTGAGGGGTTTTTAAGTAAATATTTTGAAAAGCAAAGTGCAAAGGAATTAATAGAATACTCGCATCAAAATTATGTAAAAAAAGGATATAGTGAAATTTTTAAATATTTAGTTGTTAAGAAATTTAAATTAAATGATGAAACTGGAAAAATTGATTTAGAAGAAGCTCTATTATTAGGAAAAAAGATTAATAATATTTTAGAGCAAGGCTGTATTAATCAAGAAGCAATTATGAAAATTTTTGCAGAAAGCGGATACCTTGTAATTCTTAAAGGAGAAGATGACTATATAGATGGTTTGTTTAACACTATAAGTGTTCTTGCGAGTTTAAAATCATATTCAAATACTAAAAGCTTGCTAGTTATAAGAAATTATATGGAGCAAGTTCTAGAGGATAAAGAATTAACTAAAACACTAAATAAAGCACTTGCAGTAGCTGAAGAATTAAGGAATGAAAATCAACCAATTGGATTATTAGCTGGAGGAGTTCCTGTTGACCAACAAGATATATATAAATTTAAAAGCCTTTTTTCAATATTAGATAGTTTGAAAAACAATAAAGGTGTTCTTGAATGTCAAAAAAACTTTAATAAAAAAGAAGAAGAACTCAATAAGTGTATTAAGGATTTAAATCAAGTTGAGGTTAAATTAGGTGTTCATGAGCAATTTGCAACTGGAGTTGGAGCTCAGGTATATAAGGTAAAATCTGAAGGTAATTTTGCTGATGAAATTTTTACATTCTGTACTAGTGGTAGTATTTTTTTGATAGGAGCAGGTGTGTATTTAAAGATGAATATGCATGAAGCTACAGCATCTTTAGCGAAAACAAATGGATTAGCAGTAGCTAGTAAGTTATTAACTGTTGGTGGAGTGATGGCTGTTTGTCTTCCTATAAGGGGTTATAGCTATTTGGCTTCTAATAAGGATGGTGGTTCTACACAAATTACAAAAGTTGAGGATAATCAAGAGAAGCAACCTGTGATGAGCACTAAAACTGAAGAGGTGGATCCATCTGCATCTCAAAGTGTTGAAAATAGTGCTGAGTCATCATATCTACCTTCTTCTTCAAGTGATTTAAATGGTTCTCCTAGTGAGATGCAACAAGATGTACAACATCAACACGATGGTGGTGACACATAAATAATAACAAATAATTAACAACGAGGGGTAAATAATATGTTAAATAAAAAAAACCTAATAATTTCAAGTTTGGCTAGTGTAATGCTAACTTATAGCTTTAATTATATTGCTATTGCTGGATTGGGCGATATTAAGACGAAGGGAGTTAATAATAATGCTAACCTATCTATTAATAAACCATCACATCTTATAAATTCGGCGTCAAAAGGAATGGCAGTTCGTAATCATACGCTTGTTTTAAAGAATCTTGATACGATGAAAACTAACATGAAAAATTACTTGCCTAGCGCAGTTGAAAGAGGTGAGCTTACAGAGGACCCTGTGATAAGTGAAAAGCGTAGAAGAGTTTCAGATATGCTTAAACAGCTAGAGAAAGAAAAAGCGAATGAAGAAATTTTAGATAGTTTCAATCCTTATCAAGTAAGATTGGCAAGATTATACAAAGATCACAAGAGTCAAGAGCTGAAGATAACGAATGAAAATGAGGTGAGGAGTACTCAATATGCTGAAGCTGAAGTAGCTCATAAACAAAAAATGAATGAAACTAAACAAGAATTAGACAAAGATATATCCGGTTATCAGGCTGAACTAAGTGATATTGATGCAAGAATTAAAGCTAAAGAAATTAAATTGGATACTGATGTAAAAACATTTTTTGTTAGCGATATTCAACCTAAGATAACAACAACAATAAATTTTGATAAATTAACTGTTGGTTCTTTGGTAACAACTATTGGTTTTGCTAAATAATTATTTAATATAACTAATAATCAAATGATAAAGTGTTTGTTTGATTATTAGTTTGTTTATGTATACCATGTAGCTATAGGAATAAGTGTATATTATGACGATAAGAATAATTACAAGATTAGGTGCGCTTACGCTTTTTTGCTATAGTGTCTTATTACTGAGTATTACTTTAAATGCAGCTCCAAAACTAGATACTAGTCATTTTTCTTATTATATTTCTAGCCAAAACAAAAGGACTCATTTTACTGGTAACACGGTTTATTCAGATGAAGAGTTAATATCTGTTATCAAACCTGCCTTAGATAAATATAGTGATTTATCTAGCGAGAAATTGCATAAAAAAATTGGAAAATTGATAAATGAAAAATATTATCAAGATGGCTATGTTATTTCAAATGTTCATAGTGTATTGTACAATCCACTTACTAAACGTATGCTTGTAAATATCATTGAAGGAAGAATCAATGAAGTGATCATAGAAGAAAGTTTATTGAAAATAAAATATGTAGAGGGTTATGTAAACTCAATACTTGATCTTAAACCATTTAATGTTAAGAAAGCAATGAAGTATTTCTTGCTTATCAAGCAATTATTAGGAGAAAGAGTGGATTTTAGACTGACAGATTTAGATAAAAAGAAGTGGGCTAATAGCAGTGATATTACTAAGAATACTAATTTAATATGCAATACTTACTATAAGTATGAGGGTGTGTTTTCTATTCATAATTATCAAACTCCTAATGATCATAAGGAAAATTATTTTGATAAGACTTTGATGATGAGGAACGACTCTTTCACTATGGGTGATTTAAGTTTTAGACTTGCAAATCCTTTTAATACAGCTTCTACTTCTCAGGTTTTGGTTGCAACATCAGGAGATAGTAAAGAAAATAAACTATTTTTATTAAATAAATATCAAATTAATTCTTATGGTACAAAATTAGTTGCTAGTATTGGATACGACAAACTAAATTACACGATTAAGAAGGAGATTAAAAATCTTCAATTAGGTATTCAACATCCTATTCAAGTTAGGGCAAACACAGAGATGTTTCTTTTTTCTCATTTGATGTTAAATCATTTTGAATTTAATAAAAAATCAGATGAAGAATTAATATATAAAAATGAAAATAATCAAAACATTAATATTGTTAAATTATATTTTGGTGCGAAGATTAAAAATGTGAGTTCTTTAAAAGCTGAACAAAATTATAATTTTAGTTATCATGTAGGAAAAGCTAGAATAAATGAATATAAATCTGATAAAAATGAGGCAGATATAATAAAGAAAAATTTTAGTAAATTTGCTTTTAATGCTGATTTTGCCTATAAATTAACAGAAAAATTAAAACTTAAGTTTGAAATTGATGGTCAGTATGCAAATAAAGATATTCCTAAGACTGAAGATTATTCTCAAACTAATACAGCTGGTGGGAAAGGGATGTTACATCTAGATGTTTCTGCACCTCGGGCTTTAACAAGTACTTTACAGCTTTCACATTTTTCAAATTTTATACATCCTTTGTTTATTGGTTTAAATAAATACGTTTATTATGAAAATGGTATAGCTAGCATTAGAGACAAGGAGGACGATAAAAAATTAAAGTCTGCAAAACTTGCTTCTATTGGTGTAGGGGGAGATTTATATTTGGTTGATAATGTGGTTTTTAACCTAGAGTTAAATCGCAGAATTGATAATAAAAATTATGATAAAGAATTAAAGAAATTAAGATTATTTGCGGGGTTACATTACTTCTTTTTATTTTAAGTAATAATAATCTTATTGCATAAATACTTAATATACCTCTTTCCTAAAAATAAATAAATTAGTTACTACAACCATAAATTAGCTTGAAGGTTTGTTGAATTGATATTATTTTCATTCCTATAATAGGTTAGGTTTGAAAAATAATGGTATCAAGAGTTTATACTGTCTCTTTTTTGGGACTAAAAGTTGAAGAGGTTGAAGTGCAAGTACATATTGGAGATGGTTTGCCAGCTTTTTTTATTGTGGGACTTGCCAATAAAGCAGTTGCGGAATCAAAAGAAAGAATCAGATCTGCATTTATAAGTATGGGCCTATCTCTTCCTGCCAAACGTATTACAGTTAATTTAGCTCCTGCTGATTTAAATAAAGAAGGCAGCCATTATGACTTGCCAATTGCGGTTGCACTGCTTGTAGAGATGCAAATCATATCACAAGAAGAAATAGAAAATTACGTTATACTTGGAGAAGTATCATTAAGTAGTTCAATAAATAAAGTGGCAGGAATTTTACCTGCTGCAATTTGGACAAATTCAAAAAATAAAGGATTAGTATGTCCATATGATAATAGCCAAGAAGTAGGTTGGTCAGGCAATGAAGATGTCATCACTGCAAAAAATATAATAGAAATTGTAAATCATTTTACAGGCAAGCAGGATATTCCAAAAATAATCAAGAAAGATCCTAATGTTGAATTAAAAAAGTATCCTAATTTAAAGGATGTCAAAGGACAACAAGCTGCCAAACGAGCTTTAGAGATAGCTGCTGCAGGAAGGCATAATATGATAATGGTTGGCCCTCCAGGCTCAGGAAAATCGATGCTTGCTAAAAGGCTAGCTGGTATTATACCGGAAATGACTATGGATGAAATACTTGAAACTAGCGTGATTGCTAGTTTATCTGGAACACTTGAAGAACAAGGATTGATTACAAATAGACCATTTAGATCACCACATTGTAATGCTTCATTACCCTCGATGATAGGGGGTGGTAAATTAGCAAAACCTGGCGAAATTACCTTAAGTCATTTGGGAGTTTTATTTTTAGATGAACTACCAGAATTTCAAAAAAATGTCTTAGAGTCATTAAGGCAACCTATAGAGGATAGAAACGTAACCATTTCAAGAGTTAATAATCATATTTCTTATCCTGCAAATTTTCAATTAGTAGCAGCAATGAATCCATGTAAATGTGGATATTACGGTGATAGTAATTTACAATGTAATAGAGCTCCAAAATGTGTAGATGACTATAAGAATAAAATTTCTGGACCACTATTTGATAGATTTGATATTCAAATAGAAGTACCAGAAATTAATGCTATGGAATTGGAAAACATTAAAGAAGGAGAAGATTCTGAAATAGTATTAAAAAGAGTGGTTATAGCCAGTGAAATACAATTAAAAAGATATAGTGAATCTAGTATATCAAATAATGCTGAATTAGAAGGACAAGAATTAAATCAACATATTGCTTTAGACTCAAAATCAAAAGAAATTTTAAATACCGCAATGAAAAAATTTAAATTTTCCATGCGAGGTATGAATAAAATTCTCAAAGTTGCAAGAACGATTGCAGATTTAGAACAAACAAATAACGTTAACCACTTCCATATAGCTGAAGCAGTAGGCTATAGGGTTAAAAGTTTAAAGTGCAATTAAATCTATATATAATACTAATATAGATTTTCATAAACTTGCAATGCCTATATTTTGTAAATAAGACAGTTCGCTCAAATTAATAAATATATTATTTTTTTGTTTAAAGTGTGCAATGTCACCTGTTTCAAGCTCCACGCTTAATTTAATTTTTATTCCAGAAGTATAATTAATCTTTTCTTTTAGACACTCTAATTGCTCAATGTTATTTATAACAACTTTAACATTAACACCTGATTTCAAAATTGCTTGATCGATGTTCTCTACGCTTTCAGCAATAATTCTTACACCTGCATTATCTTTTCTTACTTCAACCGAAAAATACAAGCTGTTTCCTTCTACTAAAAGTTCATTTGAGTTATAAAGCAACGCCTCATCAAAAATCGCTAAATCTATAATGCCCTTCAAGTCTGAAATTTGCAAAAATGCATATTTCCCTCTTGGAGTTGATCTAATTTTTTTTGAAATTAATACTCCAATTAGTTTTATTTTTGATAGAGAACTTTCAATTTTATCAATATCAGTTGCTTCAGAAATATTTAGTTTTTCAAAAAAGCATTTATATTTTTCGATAGGATGGGTTGATATGTAATATCCAAAAGATTCAAATTCTGCGCCAAGCCTTTCTTTCTCATCCCATTCCTCACATTCTTCTAGTTTTGGTCTGAATTTAAAATCACTGGATGCATCAAAAAATAAATCAAGTTGATCTTCATTATGATTTTTGGAGATAGCATGTTTTAACAATATATTCATATTTAACAGCAACGAGCTTCTGTTAATTCCGAAATTATCAAAAGCACCAGATTTTATTAAATTTTCCAAAATTTTCTTACTTAAGCCTATGTCCGATAATCTCTCAACAAAATCAAAAATATCTTTGTATTTTCCATTTTTTTCTCTTTCTTCAACCATTAAATCAATCGCTTTTTTCCCAACACCTTTGAGTCCAGCTAAACCAAATCTTATTTTTTTGTCTTCAATAATAAATTCAGATTTTGAGTAATTAACATCAGGTAATAAAATACCTATATCGAATTTTTTTGCCTCAATGATAAAGACGTATATTTTATCTGTGTTATCAATCTCTAAATTAATTGATGAAGTTATAAATTCTAAAGTGTAATTTGCTTTTAAATATGCTGTTTGAAATGATATATACGCATATGCAGCTGCATGAGATTTATTAAAACCATAGCTGGCAAATTTATTTACAAGGTTAAAGATTTCTTCAGCCTTTCCCCTATCGATATTATTATCTACACAGCCTGTAATAAATTTATTTCTTTGAGCCTCCATCTCTTCTTTAATCTTTTTCCCCATAGCGCGCCTTAATAAATCAGCCTCTCCTAAAGTGTAATTTGCCAATATTTGCGCTATCTCCATTACTTGTTCTTGATACACAATAATCCCATATGTTTCTTTCAGTACTGTTTCCAGCAATGGATGGACGTAATCAATTTCTTCTTTTTCATGTTTTCTATTTATATAACTAGGTATGTTATCCATGGGACCGGGTCTATAGAGGGAACCGAGTGCTATTAAATCACCAATGTTATCTGGTTCAATTTTTTTAATTGTTTCTCTCATACCAGAACTTTCAAATTGGAAAACTCCAACACAATGTCCTTGCGATAACATTTCGTAAGTTTTTTTATCGTCTATTGGAATGGTTTGTAGATCTAAATTATTGCCACTTTTTTTTATTAAATTACAGGTCCAGGAAATTACGGTTAAAGTTTTTAAACCTAGAAAATCAAATTTTACTAACCCGATCTTTTCAGCATATTTCAATGAATATTGTACCATTGGCATTGTTGCATTTGAATCTCGATAAAGCGCAACTATTTTAGTTAGCTCTTTATCCCCAATTACAATACCTGCTGCATGTGTTGAAATATGTCTATTAACTCCCTCTAACTTTAAACTAGTTGAAATAAGTTTTTCTATAGAAGGATCACTTTTACTTTGTAATTTTAACTCTCTATCCATATCAACAGCTTCTTTGAGTGTAATCGGGTTTGCTGGATTGCTTGGTACCATTTTACAAATTTTATCAACTTGACCATATGGGATTTGCAAAACCCTCCCTACATCTCTTAAGACTGCTCTTGCTTGTAGTTTTCCAAATGTTATGATATGTGCAACTTTATCCTCTCCGAACTTTTTCTTTACATAATCTATAACCTCATCTCTTCTTTCCTGGCAAAAATCTATATCAAAATCTGGCATAGACACTCTATCTGGATTTAAAAATCTTTCAAAAAGAAGGCCAAATTTTATAGGATCTACATCACTAATTTGTAAACTCCAGGCTACTATAGAACCAGCACCTGAACCTCTCCCTGGACCCACTGGAATTTGCTGGTCTTTACTCCATTTTATAAAATCTGCAACAATTAAAAAATATCCGCCAAATTCCATTTTATTTATTACTGAAAGCTCATATTCCAGCCTTTCAAAATATAATTTTTGTTTTTCCTTATCGTAATTTTGATTGTGTAACCTAGTATTTAACCCTTCTTTTGCCTGATTGATTAATTCATCAGCTTCCTGCTCTTTTGTTGGATAAAATTTTGGTAATAGTGGTGCGCTCTCATTAAGTAAAAAAGTACATCTTTTTGCAATTAATTCAGTATTATTTATTGCTTCAGGGATATCAGGAAATAGTTCTTGCATTTGACGCATACTCTTAAAATATCCATCTGAACATGCCTTATTTCTCTCTTCTTCAACTAAATATCTGCCTTCAGTGATGCAAATCAGTGCATCTAGTGCATCTTGCATTGTTTGGCTAATATAATGAGTTGGATTTGTTGCTACTATTGGTATGTTTTTATCAATCGCAAGTTTTTTTATAAATTCATCAAATTCATAATTAAATTTATTATCTGATCTAGTTATCTCTAAATATAAATTGTCTTTGAGATTGCTTAATAATACATCTGCAAGTTGGCTTGCCTCTTCTTTTTTATCTAAATAAAATAGCTTTTCTATTGGTGAATTGTTGCTGCCACATAAAACTATCAAACCTTCAGAATTATCAAATAAATCATTAAGTAAGACATGAGGTGTATCAGGATTGTTTAAGTAACAATTACTAATTAATTTCATTAAATTTTCATAGCCAAGACAACTTTTTACCAATAATAAGATATCTGCAAAACTCTCTTCTTCCCTAGTTCCAAAATTTACAGTTACAACTGATCCAATAATAGGTTGCACTCCTTTTTTTTGGCATTCTAAAGAAAATTCTAAGGATCCAAACAGATTGTTATAGTCAGTAAGGGCAACAGCAGGTATAATTTTATCGAAACAATGTTTAGCTAGATCTGGCAATTTAATTACACTTTTTCCAATAGAATAGTCAGAAAATGTTCTTAAATTTATAAACAATTGCATTTAAATTTTTTCACTGTGTTTGTAATGACTAGCATGACATAAGGCTATTGCAAGTGCATCAGCTTCATCCGAAAGCTTTACGGCAATATTGGGTAACCAATAACTCATCATTTTTATAATTTGTGATTTATCAGCATTACCGGTGCCAGAGATAGTTTTTTTTATCTTTTTTGCTGCATATTCTACAAGTGGTATGTCATTTTGAGAAATAGCTATAATTGATGCAGCTTTAGCTTGAGCAAGCATAATTGAACTTTTATTATTCACATTGACATATGTATCTTCAATGGCAGAATACTTTGGATTATGATTTTCTATAACCTTTGTCATCTGATTAAAAATATGATTTAGTCTTTGAGAATATTCCATTTTTGGAGTGGTTTTTATAACTCCTGAGGCAATATATGTAAATTTATCGGCATTAATATAATCAATAATACCCCATCCTGTGAAATTTAATCCTGGGTCGACACCTAAAAATCTACCAATTATTTTTTCAGACATTATGCCTTAATTTATAATTACTATTAACAGACTGTACATCATCTAAATTATCCAGTGCATCAAGAAGCTTTAGAACTTTATCACTTTTTTCTTCATCTAATTCAATCATTGTATCAGCAACCCATTTAACCTCTAATTCAAGTGGTTTGCCAAATTTTTTTTCTAGGTTTTCACTGATTTCAGAATATTTTTCAGTGCTGCACAAAATTTCAATAACACCATTATCATCTATGCAATCATCTGCTTCCAATTCTATTGCTACTTCTATTATCTCATTTTTATCTATATTTTTCTCTTCATATATAATGGAAGCAACTTTTTTAAACATATATCCCACACTACCTTGCTCGCCCAATGCTCCTTCATTTTTACTAAAAGTAGATCTAACATCACTTGCTGTTCTATTTTTGTTATCCGTTAAAGTTTCAACAATAATTGCAACTCCACCAGGCCCATAACCTTCATATTTAATTTCTTCGTAATTTACCCCATCAGTTGCAGAAGTTGCTTTTTTAATAGCATTGTCAATTTTATCCTTAGGTAGATTAGCTTGCTTAGCAGTAATGATTGCTGTACGAAGTCTTGGGTTAAAGTTTGGGTCAGGCATACCTGTTTTAGCAGCTACTATTATCTCCTTAACTGCACGAGTAAATGCTTTTGCTCTTTTTTTGTCTTGAGCCCCTTTCCTATGCATTATATTTTTGAATTTTGAATGTCCAGCCATGTATTTAAAAAAACTATATTCTTGATATAAATACAATTATTAAAGAATTTATTCAACAACAAAGGCAAAGTTGTAAAGGAAAATTTATAAAGAGAATTAAATATTTTTAATCCTCTATGTGCCTTATAGATGAATATAATAATTCCAAATTATTGAATTTCTCCATTAAATCTTCAAGTTGCTTTATATCTTTTAGCTCAATAATTATTGAGCATTCAAAAAAATCCTCAAATTTGTTTGTGGTTGTGATATTTACGATATTGATCTTAAAATCAAATATGCAGTTAACAGTTTCTCTCAAACTACCTATTTTATTTGAGATGAGTAGAATAAGTTTAGAGCGATAAAATTTATCATCAGAATTATTCCAGTTAAATAAATTTTCTTTGTTTGTTTTCTCATGAAAATTTTTAACTTTTTGACACATTATTCTATGAATACAATGCCCCTTATCTTTATCCAAAATTTCAATTGCTTGTTCTCCTTTTACGGGATAACAACATTCAGAAAAATATAAACTAATATCTTTTCGTCTTATGTTACCTAAATCACTCTTATAATGTCCTTTAATTTTTCTTTTTAAATTCGAGAAAAAATTAATTATACTATAATTCTTTTTTAAATATGGATATGAGGCTTTTACTATATCCCCTATATTCAATTTATTTTGACCTATTAATAAAAAAAGTTCCTCCAAATCTTTGCATTTTATTAGACCATTTGCAGGTATTATTATTTTGGATTTATCAAATTTAATATTACGATCATCTAAGTATTTTTTATAACTTGCTTTTCCAATTTCAATAAAACGATCTTTTTGAATATTATTTAGATATTTTCTCAGTTCTGTTTTTGCTTTTCCGGTATTTAAAACCTCAAGCCATAATTCTGAAGCTTTATTTTTTTCAGAACAAATGATTTCTATCTGATCACCATTTGCTAATTCATATACAATGGGAACAGTTTCTTTATTAACGATTGCACCTATACATTTAAATCCTACATCAGGATTAACGTAAAATGCAAAATCTAAAGCAGTTGCCCCTTTAGGAAGAGCTATTAATTCTCCTTTTGAGGTAAAGCAAAAAACCTGGTGATAATGCATCTCTAATTTAGAGTACTCTAATACTTCATCGGGATTATTGGAATTTTGCAAAATAGATAAGATTTCGCTTATCCATGTAAAATGTTCTCCTTTTTTTCCAGGATGTTGTTGTTTGTAGTGCCAATGAGCTGCAACACCAAATTCAGCAATTTTATGCATTTCATCAGTTCTTATCTGAATTTCAATCCTATTATTTGCAGGACCAATGATAATTGTATGTAATGATTTATAGCCGTTAGTTTTTGGGGTGCTAATATAATCTTTGAATCCGCCTGGTACCATATGATAGTTGCTATGGATAGCACATAACACTTTATAACAGCTTTTTACATCCTCAACTATTACTCTAAATGCAAAAACATCAGATAAATTTTCAAATGATAATCTTTTATTTTGAATTTTTCTCCAAATAGAACATAGCTTTTTCTCTCTACCGGTTATGTCAATAAGGCCAATATCAGGTTCAGATAAAACATCTTTTAATTCACTAATAATCTTTTGTACTAAACTTGTCCCATCTTTTCTAATAAAATTTAGCTGACGCTCAATACTTAATTTATCCTTTGGGTATAGTTCTGCAAAAGCTAAATCTTGTAGTTCATTTTTAAAACTATGAATGCCTATTCTTTCAGCCAATGCGGAATGAATATCCATAGTTTCGTTGGCAATTCTTCTTCTTTTGTTTGCATCTTTAATACAATGAAGAGTTCTCATATTATGTAATCTGTCTGCAAGTTTTACAATTAACACCCTAATGTCCTTTGAAACAGCACACATAAGATTTCTATAATCTTCAACTTTTTTTTCTTCCGAATTTAATATAGCATTTTTTGATTCTATAGTTGTAAGTTTTGATATGCCTTGCACCATGATTGCTATTTTTTCATCAAAACAATTTTGAATTTCTTTATAAGTTAAAGAAGTATCCTCTATAGTATCGTGTAAGAGAGCTGTAACAATTGTTGGTGTATCCATATTTAGATCAGCCACTATCTTTGCAACTTCTAAAGGATGAATTATATAGGGCTCATTGGAAGCCCTATTCTGCCCTTTATGCGCCTTACTTGCAATTTCAAAAGCTTTTTGAACCAAATCTGCATCAATACTAGGGTTAAGTTTGATTTTTTCAAATAACTCATCAAAAGACGCTTGCATTTTTTCATCCCATCTTTTTTTTGATACGCCGTTCATTTTAGTTTTATTAATTTTATTTTTATTTATAATGTAGGAATAAATATAATCTTAAATGGATTTTTTTTTCTAAATCAAGCATAAAGAATTAAAACGGAGTTATGGAGTCAAAAATTAATTATAAAAAAGAAGGTGAAAATTTGCAGGAACAGCAATTTCTTACAAAAAGAGCCACTGTTCAACAACTAGAAAAAATATTGTTTGAACCAATAAAGGTTCTCGATCATGGATTTATCAGAGTGATTGATTACATGGGAGATGATGCTGCAATTGTCCAAGCAGCAAGAGTTTCCTATGGGAAAGGAACAAAGATGCTAAGCCAAGATAAAGGTTTAATTAATTATCTGATGAGACATTATCACACAACTCCATTTGAAATGTGTGAAATAAAATTACATATTAAGTTGCCGATATTCATTGCCAGACAGTGGATACGACATAGAACAGCAAATGTTAACGAGTATTCGGCTAGATATTCAATTTTAGATAAAGAGTTTTATTTACCTGATCCTCAAAATATTGAGATTCAATCACAATCAAATAAGCAAGGTCGAGGTGGTGTATTAGACCCTAATAAGGCACAAAGAGTCTTAGATATTCTTAGGGAAGACTCTCTAAGATGTTATGATAATTACATGGATTTATTAAATTTAGATGAAGAAACCGGTGAAGTAAAAGATCCAAATAAAGATGGGATAGCCAGAGAACTAGCTAGAATGAATTTGACTTTGAATTATTATACGCAGTGGTATTGGAAAATAGATTTAAATAATTTACTTCATTTTTTGAGGTTAAGAGCAGACTCACATGCACAATATGAAATAAGAGAGTATTCAAACATTATGCTTGATATAGTTTCAAAATGGGTGCCTCTTACATATGATGCATTTACCAATTATAGAAAGGATTCTGTAAATCTTTCAAAAACAGGAGTTGAAATTTTAAAAAAAATGCTAAAAGGTAAAAAATTATCTCAAGAGGATAGTGGTATGTCTAAAAGAGAATGGTCTGAGTTTTGTAACATATTTTTGAATCAGAAATGAGGGGGGACATTCATTCCAAAAAAATTCTCTCTTATTAATATCTAAAAAAATATAGAATAATTTGGCAAATTAATCTAACATGTATTTTTTAAATTATGCCTATATTATATTATGAAGACAGCTTTTTTATTTCCTGGACAAGGTTCGCAATTCATAGGAATGGGGAAAGAGCTATATGAAAATTCCAATGAAGCAAAA
>Ga0114932_10001171_pt1 | contig 30541 bp, 26 predicted proteins | sample 2SBtaG_2_FD_87286 | JGI IMG/M metagenome (GOLD analysis project Ga0114932, IMG submission 87286) | Deep subsurface microbial communities from Kolumbo volcano to uncover new lineages of life (NeLLi) - 2SBTROV12_ACTIVE470 metaG | ecosystem: Environmental > Aquatic > Marine > Volcanic ...
CGCACGCGGACCTCCCGGATGTAGGGCGAGAGCATCTCGGTGATCATGTCGGGCTGCACGCCCAGATCCTCCAGCCCTCGCTCCTCGGTCTGGTCGGCGCCGAAGCCGGCCTCGGCGTCTTCGCCGAAGTAGCCGGACTGCCCCAGGGTGTCGGCCATCCCGCTGATGTCGCCGCCCAGGCTGAGCTCGACCTCTCGGATGGTGTAGGCCCACTCGTAGCCTTCGAAGGCATCCTCGAAGTCGATCTCCAGCGCCTCGATCTCGTAGTCGTCGAAGGTGCCCTGCTCTTCCAGATCCTTGTCGACGAAGCCCTCGGTCTCCACGTAGAGCTTCACCTCGCTCATCTTCTCCTGGGCCAGCAGGGTGGCCGTGAAGATGCGATCGGTCTCCCGGGTCATGAACACCGCGGTGGCCTGCGCATCGACCAGCACCACCAGGCTCACCGCCAGGATGGCCAGCGCGATCAGCACCTCGAGCAGCGTGAAGGCGCGCCTCATCGCGGCAGCTCCGGGCCTTCCTCGGGCAGCCACTCCAGCAGGTCTTCGTAGTCGAGCACCTCGTCGTGCAGGGTGACCCGGCCGCTCAGGGGCTCGACCTCCAAGGTGTAGCCGTCGTCCTCGTCGTCGACATCGGCGATGCGCACCAGGGTCTGCTCGGCGGTGCCGTCCGCGAAGATGTAGCTGTAGACCACCTGGCCCGGGTTCTCTTCGAGCTCGTCGAGATCCGGGGGCTCGTCGCTCGGCTCGACCGGCTCGTCGTACTGAGGGGTCCACACCCAGTTGAAGGCCACACCATGCGGCAGCTCGACCGTGCCCTCGAGCGCGGGATCCGACAGGCCGGCGAAGCGCCCGAGCTTGTCGGTGACGTCGCCCGCTTCCCCCTCGTCGATCTCCCGCTGCGTGTAGCGCTTCAGGTCGTCTTCGATCTGCTCTTCGAACTCGGCCCGCGCCTCGGGGGTGGTGAAGACCAGGGTCTCGGGGTCCCCGACCTCCACCGTGTAGCGCGCCTGGTCCAGGAAGTAGACGACGCGGAACGTGACGTTGCGCAGGGCCGCTTCGTCACGGAGGTAGCGGTAGGTGAGCGCGAGTTGCTTGGCCGCGCCGGTCTGGCGAGCGTCGAGGATGCCCTGCAAGCTCGGCACCGCCACGCCGATGAGCACGGCGAGCAGCGCGGCTGCGACCATGACCTCGACGAGGGTCATGCCCCTCGTCAGGCGAAGCGGTCGGGTCCTCGACACCATGGGCGCACGGAGCGGGAGGGCCGGAGCCCTACTCGCTGTCCGCGTCCTCCCAGGATCGGATGTCGCTGTCGGCGTCTTCTCCGCCCTCGGCGCCATCCTTGCCGAGGGAGATCAGCTCGTAGTCGTTGTCGCCGTGGGTGCCCGGGCTGTAGTACAGGAACTCGTTGCCCCAGGCGTCGGTCGGCACCTTGTTCTCGGGGAAGTACTTCTTCGCCTTCTCGAGCCCGTCCGACGTGCCGGGGTACTTCCCCTTGTGCTTCGCGGCGTACATCGTGAGGCTGTTGCCGATGTTCTTCATCTGCACGCGGGTGGCGTCGGCGTTGGCCTCGTCCATCGCGCCGACGACGTTGACGGCGACGACCGCCATCAGCGTGCCGAGGATGGCGATCACGACCATGATCTCGACGAGGGTCATGCCCTTCTTGGAATGCAGCGGCTTCCGCTTCATGGGGGACTCCTGTGGGGTCAACGAGCGATGCTCGAGAGGTTGAGCATCGGGAGGAGGATGGCGACGGCGATGAAGGCGACGACGCCTCCCATCACCACGGTGAGCACGGGGGTGAGCAGGCTGGTCAGGCTGTCGACCATGTTGGAGACCCAGCTGTCGTAGGCATCGGCGACCTTCTGGAGCATCGACTCGAGCTCTCCGGTCTTCTCTCCGATGGCGATCATGTGGGTCACGATGGGGGGAAACTCGCCCGACGCCTTCAGCGGCTCGGCGATGGACTGGCCCTCGCGGATGTTCCGCGCGGCGTCCTCCACGGCGCGAGCCAGGATGCTGTTCTCGACCACGGTCTGGGTGATGCCCAGAGCGGTGAGGATGGGCACGCCGGAGTTGAGCAGGGTGGACAGGGTCCGGCAGAAACGGGAAACCGCCACCAGGCGGTTGATCTTCCCGAAAATCGGCACCTGGAGCTTGAGGCGATCGAAGCGTTCCCGACCTGCATCGGTCTTGAGCCAGCGACGGAAGGCGTAGACGCCCGCGGGCACGATGAACAGGGCCGTCCACCACCACTTCAGGGTGAAGTCCGACAGGGTGAGCAGGGCCTCGGTGACAAAGGGCAGGCTGGCACCGAAGCTGTCGAAGACCCGCCGGATGCGCGGAATGACGAAGACGAAGAGCGCGAGCACGATGCCGCCACCGATCAGGGTCATCAACAGCGGGTAGATCATCGCGCTCGTGACCTTGCCCTTGAGCTCGACGCTGGCTTCGGTGTACTCGGTGAGCCGGGCGAGCACCGTGTCGAGCGAGCCGGAGGCCTCGCCGGCGCCCACCATGTTGATGTAGAGGTCGGAGAAGACCGTGGGGTGGCCCTTCAACGCGTCGGCCAGGGTGGAGCCTTCGTTCACCTTCTCGCGGACGTCGGCGAGCACGACGCTGAGCTTCGCGTTCTCGGTCTGGTCCTGCAGCGCGCCCAGCGCTTCGACCATGGGGATGCCCGCACCGACGAGGGTGGAGAGCTGGCTGGTCATGGTCGCGAGGTCGGTGGTGGACACCCGCTGGAAGTACTTGCTGAAGTCGATCTGCACGCCGAGACCGCTGCCCCGGGCGGCGCCTTCCTGGTGCTCGGTGACGTCGGTGGGGAACACCCCCTGCTTGCGCAGCTTGCTGCGAGCCGACTTCGCATGGTCGGCGTCGACGATGCCCTTGACCTCCTTTCCGGAGGCGTCGAAGCCCTTGTACGCGTAGACGGCCATCTCGCTAGAGCTCCGCCACGTCTTCCTGCGTCACGCGCAGGACCTCGTCGAAGGTGGTCTCGCCGGACAGCACCTTGCGCAAGCCGTCGTCGCGGAGGGTCTTCATGCCGCCCGCGACGGCCGCCTTCTTGATGGTGCCGGAGTCGCGGTTGGCCATCACGAGCTGCTTCACCGTCTCCGACACGGTCAGGATCTCGTAGATGCCGGTCCGGCCCTTGTACCCGGTGCGGAGGCACGCGGGGCACCCCTTGGCCCGGTAGAGGGTTCGGCCCGCGGCCGCCTGCACCGAGAGTCCGACGTCGGTCAGCTCCGCAGCCGAGGGCTGGTAGGCCTCGCGGCAGTCCTGGCAGAGCCGCCGCACGAGCCGCTGCGCGAGCACCATGATCAGCGAGCTCGACACGAGGAAGGGCTCCACCCCCATCTCGATGAGCCGCGTGAAGGCGCCCGCCGAGTCGTTGGTGTGGAGGGTCGAGAAGACCAGGTGGCCCGTGAGCGAGGCCTGCACGGCGTTGTCGGCGGTTTCCTTGTCGCGGATCTCACCGACCAGGATGACGTCGGGATCCTGACGAAGGTGGGCGCGGAGGGCCGAGGCGAAGGTGAGCTGGATCTTCGGGTTGACCTGGGTCTGCCCGATGCCCTTGAGCTCGTACTCGATCGGATCCTCGATGGTGAGGATGTTGAGCTCGGGCTTGTTGATCTCGGAGAGCGCGCTGTAGAGCGTGGTGGTCTTTCCGGAGCCGGTCGGGCCGGTCACCAGGATGATGCCGTGGGGCCGGGTGATCACCGACCGGAAGCTCTTCAGCGAGTGGTCGGCCATGCCCACGCGGTCGAGCGAGAAGACCGTGCCCTTCTCGAGGATGCGCAGCACGACCCGCTCGCCGTGCCGCACCGGGAGCGTGGACACGCGGAGATCGATCTCGCGGCCAGCCATCCGGATCCGGATCCGGCCGTCCTGAGGGATGCGCTTCTCGGCGATGTTGAGCCCGCTCATGATCTTGACGCGGGAGACGATGGCGGCCTGCAGCTTCTTGGGAGGCTTCACCACGTCGTAGAGCACGCCGTCGATGCGGAAGCGGACCGACAGCTCCTTCTCGAAGGGCTCCACGTGGATGTCGCTGGCTCGATCCTTGATGGCCTGGGTCAGAAGCGTGTTGACGAAGCGGATGATCGGGGCCTGGTTCGGGTCGTCGAGGATGTCGCCGGCCAGGTTCAGGTCGCCCGCGAGGTCGTCGTCGTCGTCCTGGATCTCCTCCATGACGGCCGCAGCGGTCTGGGCAGCCTTGTCGAAGGAGCGGTTGATGGCGTCGCGCAGCACGTCCGCGCTGGCGAGCACCGGCCGGGTGGGCCGGCGGAAGAGCACCCGCAGATCGTCGACCGCGGACAGCGACGCGGGGTTGGAGAGGCCCACCACCACCTCGCCGTGCTCCTCCCACAGCGGCAGCACGCCCTTCTCGCGGGCCAGACCGAGCGGGATCTGGCGCACCAGCTCCACGTCGACACGGTCGAGGTCCACGTCTTCGTAGAGCTCGAGCCCGCTCAGCCGGGCAAGAGCCCTGGCCACGACCGCAGGAGGCACCGCCTCGGTGCGCTGCACCGCCTCGATGAGGTCCAGACCGGCCTTCCGCGCCTGCGCGGCCGCGTCCTCCAGACGCGCTGGGTCCGCTCCCTCGGCGACGAGGAGCTCGGCCAGCGCCGCCCGATGGAGACCGCTCACTCCCCGGCCTCGGCCGGGTCGGCGTCGGGCAGGTCGTCGAGGTCGGAGTCGGAGTCGGAGTCGGAGTCCTCGTCGGAGTCGTCGTCCTGACCCGGGTAGCTGATGGTCGGACTGGCGTTCGAGTCGTCCCCGCCGATCGATCCGATGGAGGTGACGTTGTCGTGCTCGTCCCGGATCTTGGTCCGGTACACGCTGGGCTCGTCCACGATGTTCATCGAGTACCGCAGGAGCTTGTTGAGCTCGAGCTGGCTCTCGACCTCGTCCTTGCCGTAGAACCGACGCAGGAACTCGTTCCGCTGGGCGACCTTGACCCGGTAGACCTCCTCGAGGTCGGCGGGGCCGGCGATGACGTGCGGGGTGAGGAAGATCAGCAGGTTGGTCTTGCGCACCGTGTCGCGCTTGCCGCGGAAGAGCAGACCGACGAGGGGGAGATCGCCGAGCACGGGGATCTTGGTCTCGACCTTGGTCTCGGTCTGGCCCATGAGGCCGCCGATCACGATGGTCTGGTTGTCCTTGACCAGCACCGTGGTCTCGGCCTCGCGCTTCGAGGTGATGAAGCCCGCGGAGGTGACGTCGAGGCCCTGGTTGTCCTCCTCGATCTCGGTGACCTCCTGGAAGACCTCGAGCGTGACGTAGTCGGACTCGTTGATCTGCGGCGTGACCTTCAGGGTGATGGCCACGTCCTCGCGGCTGTACTGGATGATCGGGTTGTTGTTCGAGTCCCGCCCCTGGCTGGTGGGGAACGGGATGTTCCGACCGACCACGATCTTGGCTTCCTCGTTGTCGAGCGTGAGGATGTTGGGCGTGGAGAGGATGTTCACGCGGCTGTCGGCCTGCAACGCGTTGAGCGCGATGCCGAAGGCCGGGATGGTGAGCGTGGTGGAGCCGCCCGTGCCGTCGCCGACGCTGACGTCGATCGAGTCGCCGAACACCCCCATCGCCATGCCGCTCAGCAGGTCCGAGCTGTCGGGGCCGAAGAAGGTGGTGGTGCCGAGCTGGCCGGATGCGAAGCCGACCGAGTCACCGGACTCGCTGGGCACGCCGAAGTGGTAGCCCACGCCGAGGTCCATGGACTCCTCGCTCGCCAGCTCCATGATCACGGCCTCGACGAACACCTGCTTGCGGCGGATGTCGAGCTTGGACACCACCTGACGGATGACGTCGAAGCTCTCGGGGCTGGCGATGACCACCAACGAGTTGGTGTTCTCGTCGCTCGTGATCTTCACGCCATCGGCCAGGGCCGCCGTGGCGCTGCCGGTGCTCTCCGCGTCGGCATCGGCGTCGCCGCCACGCCGATCGTCCGGTCCACGGCCCCGGCGTGACGTGGGCGCACGGCGGGCGTTCGACGCGGAGCTCGCCGTGTCCTCGGACAGGTTGGCGAGCACGGTGGCCACGTCCTCGGCCTTGGCGTGCTCCAGGTAGATCACGTGGATCTGCGCCCGGCTGGAGATGTCGACGTCGACGTCGAGGGTCTTCACCAGGTCGACCACCGCGTTGAGCCCCTCCTCGTTGGCGAGCACGATGATGGAGTTCGTGCGCTCGTCCGAGATGACCTTCTCGATGTACTTGCCTTCCTTGCCGACCGAGGTGCTGGTGGCGCCGTCCGACGAGGTGGACTTGTCCTTCTTCTTCCGGCGCCGGCTGGAGCTCGACTTCCGCTTGGAGCTCGAGTCGTCCTTGCTGGAGGCGCTCTCCTCCGAGCTGTAGATCTCCTCGATGATCTTCTCGACGTCGGCCGCCTCGGCGTGCGCGAGGTTCACCACCGCGAGCTTGGCGCGCGGAGCTGCGATGTCGAGCTGGCTCACCACCTTCCACATGCGGCGGATGTTCACGGCCGAGTCGGTGACGATCAGCGTGTTGGACGTGCTGTAGGCGATGATGTTGGCCGACTGCCCGCTCAGCTGCTTCACCACGTTGACGACCTCGGAGACCGAGGCGTTGTCGAGCTGGAAGATCTGGGTGACCATGTTGTCGGTGTAGGGGATGTTGTCCCCTTCGTAGACGCGGAGCGGCGCGTTGGCGGCTTCGCGCGCCGGCAGCACCTTGGTGGCCGACCCGACCTGCACCGTGGTGTAGCCAGCCACCTCGAGTGCACTCAGGAAGGCCTCGTACGCCTCGGCCACGCTCACGGGGGTGTGCGAGATGATCGTGACTTCGCCCTTGAGGTCGTCGCCGAGGATGAAGTTCTTGCAGGTGATCTCGGCCATGTACTTGACCAGATCGGTGAGGTCCCGGCCCACGGCGTCGAGATGGATCTTCTCGCCGTCGGGCAGGCACGGCGGCTTCTGACGGCCGTCGCTCCCCCCCGACACGCTCACTCCAGGGGCCTTGGGGCCGGCGGGCTCCGCGCGCTCCCCCTGGCCTTCGGCGGGGAGGCTGCGACGCACAGGGGGCGGGCCCTCGTCCTCGAAGGGGCCTTCGTCGCCGCCCTCGACCCGGTCGCCCGGCACACGCTGGGGAAACGGGAAGCCGCCGTTGGGTCCAGGGCGGACCCCTCCCGGCAGCGGACGAAGACGAGGGGGTTCCTCGACCTCGCCCTCGTCGTCCTGGGCGACCGCAGGCGCCTCGTCGTCGACGGGCGCGTCCTGCGCCACGGCGGTGGCCGGCAGGCCGAAGGCGGCCAGGGCCGCGACCCCGGCGCGGAACATCCACGAAGTGCGCGTCAGCTTGGGCATCAAGTGGCTCATTGGATGGCGTACTCGTTGGTGACTTTCTGGTTCCGGCGCGTGAGCTCGAAGTTGAAGCTCTTGTCGCTCGAGAGGCTGTTGAAGGCCTTCATCGCGCCGTCGATGCTGGTGAGTTCCATGCCGTTCACGGCGTGGAAGACGTCGCCGTTCTTCACGCCGAGCTTGTCGAGCAGGCTGCCCCGGCGAATGGCGGAGAGGCGGTAGCCGTCGATCTCGCCGTCGGCGCCTCGGTGGGGCACCGCGCGCACGCTTCCCGCGAGCTTCTCGAGGTTCTGCATGTGCTTGTCGACGACGTCCTGGTCGACCTCCCAGGAGTTCTCGCCGACCTTCCGGATGCCGTCCTCCGGGTCCTCGTCGTCCTCGTTGCCGCGCGTGGAGACGGGCTTGACCGCCTCCTCCCCACCGATGGCGAGGTACTCCAGTCCACCGTCGCGCTCGAACCACACACGCTTCTGTTCGATGCTGTGGACCTTGGCGTCGAGCACCTCGTCGCCCACGCCGTAGCCGATGGCGGCGCCGTCGCGGCTGTCTTCGGAGATCAGGGCCGAGCTGTAGGACGGGTTCCCCGCCACCACGGTGGCGATGAGCACCAGCGGCATGTCGGTCGGGTTGCCCTGGCCGCTCCCCGGCTCCACCGTGCGCGGCTGGGCATCCTTGTCGAAGATGTTTCGCTTCACGATGGGGTCGACGAGGGAGCGCTTCGACGGTGCTCGGCTGCTGGCGCGGCGCGAGGAGCGACGATCGCCGCCCTCGTCGGCGACGGCTTCGATGGACGCGTCGTCGGGCAGAGCCAGGTACGGCGAGATCACCAGGCGGCTCGCGCCGAACGACAACAGCAGCGCGACGACGGCGATGAGCGCCGCACCGGTCATCATCTTCTTGGCGTCGGGCCGGGTTCGCATCGTTCTTAGGGTGCCTCGGTGGTGGGCTTCTGGGACCCCTGACCAGCAGGGACGCTGCAAGGATCGATCCAGCTTGCAGAAGGGGCTGACCGACGGATCCGCGGGATCCCACCGACAGGCTGTCAGCTAGCTCGATGGGCACCCGGATGACGGTGACAAGTTGTCAGTCCGTGCGCCCCACGGCGCGGAGGGATGCGACCGCGTCGACCACCTCGTCCACCTGCTCGCTGGCCGCCAGCTCTTCGTCCACCATCAACAGCATCGGGCTGTCGTCGGACGCGCCCTTCAGCGTGGCCAGAGCGCAACGCAGCGCGAGGTAGTGCCCGGTGTCGAGGTCGTAGACGACCAGGACCACGCCGCTGGGGCCACGACCGCAGATCAGGACCAGGGGGTGCCGCAGGCTCGCGGAGAGGTGCGCGTTCCATGCGGCCAGGTCGGCGTGGGGGTAGCGCACGCGCACCGCCCCGACGCCCAGATCCGCGAGGGCGCGCTGGGCCACATCCAGCCGCCGTCGGAGGCGGTCCACCGGGAGCGTGTAGCCATCGAGATCCGCCAGGGGCCGCCAGCGACCGGTCTCCGCCTCGAAGAACTGGCTGGCCGCCCGAAGCTTGTAGTCCATGGCCGGATGACCCGGCAGCACGTAGCCGCTGTAGTGGAACTGGAGGCCGCGGCCAAGGGCCTCTTCGATCTCGAGCAGCATCGTCGTGAAGCCCAGGCTGTGCCGCGCGTGTTCCGGCTCGTAGACGCCGATCAGGCTCATCGCGGCCCGCTCGCCCAGATCGAACCACGAGAAGGCCGCGAGCCCGTGCTCGTCGTAGAGCGCCACCTCGCGCGTGTCGAAGGGACCGTCGTGGTCCTCGTCGCCCAGGAAGCTGTACAGGTCCTCGCTCCGGTCGCCCCGGGCGGTGGTGAGGTAGCGCTGGTAGAGCACCTCGCGCGCCTCGTCGAGCACGGCAGGGCCCACGGTCACCCGGAAGCGCTTGCGAGCCTTGGCGAGCAGCTTGCGATGGGAGGATCGGAACTCGAAGTCCGCCAGCTCCTGGCGCGTCCAGATGGCCGAACGGAGCACCCCGTCTTCCAAGGTGACGAAGCGGCAGGTGAAGAGGGCCGTGCCCATCCGGTACCAGCCCCTTGCAAGCAGCCCGTCGAGGGCGGCCGGCGCGAGGTGACGGGGGCGGTGGACCTGTGTGTACATCAAGCCTGCGCTCGGACGTGGAGCTGTAACCTCTGGGCGTGCCTGTCCATGCCCGCCCCCGGCTCGACCGTGGTCTCGCCGGGATCGGCGCGGCCACCGTGCGGACTGGCGGCGGCAGGTCTGCTGGGACCTTGGGGCTTCGTGGCCGGACTGCTCGCGCTCCTCTGAGGGGCGGAAAGCGGGAGGGAGCGTTCACTCCAGGGGGCAGAGGCCATCCCAGACCACGGCCTCGTTGTTGTCCTCGTCGCACTCCCGGAGCGCGCCGAAGTCCAGCGCGTCGGGCTCGTCCACCACCGCCGCCACCCGCCGGTCGGGCACGAGCGCAAGGTCCACGACCACACGCCACGGGCCAGCCGCGGCCCCTGGCGCGAGCGGGACCTGAAGCTCGCGCTCGTAGAGCAGATCGCGGTTGCCGTCGACGTCCTCGGCGTAGAGACGCACGAGCTCGCCACCCTGCGTGGCGGACGCACCGCCGTTGGCCGCCGACACGAAGATCACCTGCTCCCCCTGATCGCAGCGCAGGTTGCACACCCCCGTGATGGCGACCTGGAGGTCGGGGGCCTCGCCGGTCCGCATCTCGGCCAGGTCACCCGAGCGGAAGGTGTTGTAGGTCGGCCAGTTGGCCTCCGGCACCCGAGGGACCGAGAGGTCGTCGGCGATGTTGGTGACCGAGAAGGCGTGCTGGTTCCAGACCTGCCTGCTCGCCTGCCAGTCCGCTCCACCGGACCCGAGCACGTACACGCCCCCGTTCTCGGTGCCGTAGTGCCCGCCGCCGTTTACGACCACCAGCTCGGTCTGACCGTCTCCGTCCACGTCGACCGGCACGGGGTATTCGTGCAGCGTTCGGGAGGCGTGCTGGGGGTCTTCGAGCAACACCCGACCCGTGGGTCCGTCGAACACGAACAGCGCGATCTCGTCGGCGTAGAGCACCTCAGCGCGCCCGTCGCCGTTGAAGTCGAACACGCTCGAGCCGGTGGCATGCGAGCTGGAGTCCGTGGTGCCGTGGGCCCAGAGCACGGTGCCGTCGGCCTCGTAGACCGCGTAGCGCTCCGCCCCGGCCACGCCGATCTCCGGATCCCCGTCGCCATCGAAGTCCCCCACGGTGGGCGGCCCACCCGTCCCGTCACCCTGGAGCGACCACGTCGCTCCGACCGTGCAGTCGTGGTGCCATACCGTGGCCACGTTGTCGCCGACCGAGACCACCTCGCCGTCGCCGTCGCCGTCGAGGTCGGCGACCGCCGCGAAGCCATCGGTGTGGTTCGCGACCGAGCACATCTTGTTGCCCAGGTGGTCGTACCGGGACGAGCCGGTCAAGAGCTCCTGGAGCCCGTCGCCATCCAGATCGGCCACGACCGGGAGGTACCCGATCTCCGGATAGGCATCGTAGGCGCCGACGCTCCCCCCGATGACCCCGTGCACGTCGCCCGACTCGCCGTCGAGCATCAGCGGACCGACGACCACCTCGGGGGCGCCGTCGGCGTCGAGATCGGCGATGACCGGCGCATGCCCGCCACAGGGGAGCGCCATCTCCCGTCCGCCGGTCCACTCGATCTCACCGTAGGGCGTGATGGCCAGCACGAGGCAGGTGTCGGGTTCGGTGGGCTGCCGACCGACCGGGCTCTTCCACAACCCGGTGTCGGTGGTGGGCGGACCACCTGTCTCCACCGCGGTGTCGTCACCGAGGGGTGGCTCATTGGGCATCTCGCCGGACACCACCTCGGCGATCAGCACGATCTCCGGCTCGCCATCGGCGTCGATGTCGCCCAGCGCCGTGCCCGAGTAGCGGTACGGATAGGCCGAGGACCCGTCGCCCAGATCGAACTTCTCGTAGACGTAGGCGACGTCGCGACCATCTCCGGGGAGCAGGCGCAGCACACCGTGGGTGTTCTCCTCGTCGCGGTCGTCGGTGACCACCACGATCTCGGGAACGTCGCCTTCCCCGCTGCGGGTGCCGTCCCCGTCGTCATCGATCAGGTGGCCGACCGTGGGCGCGTTGAGGATCTCGGACCACTGGGCGAGCTCGGTGAACTCGGTACGGCTCCACTCGGTGACCACCACGAGCGAGTCGGACTGGTCCTCGAACGCGCACGCGACGTCGTAGCCCACCTCGAGCTGCGGGACCGCGTGGTCGCACGGCTGCCCGCCGTCGCTGGGAAAGCCCGAGTCGAGCACCGGACCGCCGGGGCCGTAGCTGGACCACTCGGCGCCGGAGACGATCTCCTCGACGTCCTCACCGTGTCCCAGGCCGTAGTCGAAGCATCCCGCGACCGCCAACAGCGGAAGCAGGCCCAGGCAGACCGAGACGTCCTGTCTCCTGGTGCTCATCAAGGGCTCCGATGCCGGCTCAGCATAGCGGTCGCGGAGCCGCCCGGAAACGAAAACGGGCAAGACCCGAAGGCCTTGCCCGCTTCATCCCTTTCGGGTCGACGTCAGGGCGCGGACCAGAAGTTGATGCGCATGCGGTCGCCTTCACGGCCATCGGCCGCGTCGAACACCGAGGCGATCTTCACGCAGGGACAGATGAACCCGACGATGCACTCGACGACCGGGAAGCCACCCTTGAAGCCGGAGTTGTACCACTCGCCAGCTCCGGGAAACATCATCGACAGCATCGCGGCCGCGCCGTAATCGCGCTCGCCGCCAGCGGCTGCCTGGCTCTCGGTCGTGTACCCGACCATCATCAGCACGGCGAGGGCCGTGAAAAGCATCTTCTTCATCTTGGACTCCAGAGGAGGGTGCGGACCAGTGGACCCCGATGGTCCGGGGCACGCACGGAGTTGAACACGGCGGTCTCTGCCGGTCAAGTCCGTGACGCGGCGAAATGGGCGAGGCACCTGTCGATTCGCTCGACGGTCTCGTCCTTTCCGAGGGTCTCCAGCGTTTCACCGATGGCGGGGCTGACGGGGCCGCCCGCGACCGCCACCCTGATCGGCTGCGCCAGCTTGCCCATCTGACCCCCGTGCGCCGCATCGGCGGCACGCTGGAGTGCGGCTTCGATGCCGGCCGCCGTCCACGCCTCGCACGACGCCACGACGTCGCGCCCGGCCTGGAGCCGCGCGAGGCCATCGCCCTTCAGGAGGTGCTTCTTGATGGCCTTGGGAGGGCCCCAGGCCACCGGTCGCTCCAGGAACATGGACGCCTGCTCGGCGAGCTCGGAGAGGGTGTTGGCCCGCGCCCGGTACATCCTGACGAGGGCCCGCTGGAGCGACGGCTCGAGCCCGCCGAGCGCATGGCCCGTCTCCGCCGCCCAGGCTCGAAGCGCGTCCAGCACCCGCTCCTCGGGCAGCTCCCGCATCCACGTGCCGTTCATCCACCGGAGCTTGTCGCGATCGAAGCGGGCCGCGGCGGTGCCGACACCGGAGAGGTCGAAGGCCGCGACGATCGCCTCCATGGACAGCACCTCCCGGTCGTCACCCGGACTCCAGCCCAGCAGGGCCAGGAAGTTGGAGAGGGCCTCTGGCAGGTAGCCGGCGCGGCGGAAGTCCACGACGTCGATCTCGGGCAGCGCCTCACCGACCGCGTCCGCCACCGCCTGCGCGATGGCCACGTCGTCGTCCTTCTTCTTCAGGAAGCGCCGCAGGACGTCGTCGGGCAGTCCGGTGCGCTCCGCCAGCGCCGCCGCGTCCATGCCGGCGGCGCGGGCCGCCGCACGTGCGGCCTTGGCCTTGTCGCGCTTGGACATCTTCCCCCCGGTCATCGAGAAGATGAGCGGCGCATGAGCGTGCGCGGGGGGGGGCCAGCCAAACGCCTGGTACAGCACCAGGTGCTTGGCGGTGTTCTTCAGGTGCTCCTGGGCGCGGAGCACCTGGGTGACCTCCATGTGGTGGTCGTCCACCACCACGGCGAAGTGGTAGGTCGGGAAGCCGTCCGCCTTGCAGATGACGAAGTCGTCGAGCTCCTCGGCCGGCACCGTGACCGACCCGAGCACGCCATCGTCGAAGGTCACGTCGTGCCCGGGCGACGCGATGCGGACGACCGGCGCCCGGCCCTCGGCTTCGAAGCGGGCGAGGTCGTCGTCGGAGTAGCTCGGACGACGGAAACGGAAGTTCTCCTTGGCCGCCGCGGCCTCCGCACGCAGCGCGTCGAGCTCCTCTCGGCTCTCCCACGCGCGGTAGGCGCGGCCTCGGGCGATCAGCAGGTCGAGGTGCTCCTGGTACAGCCCCAGCCGCTCCGACTGCCGGTAGGGGGCGCCGGGCCCCCCTGTCTCGGGCCCCTCGTCCGCCCCGATCCCGAGCCAGGCGAGGTCGGCAACGATCGCCTCCTCGCTCGCCCGTGAGCTGCGCACCTGGTCGGTGTCCTCGATGCGGAGCACGAAGCGACCCCCGGTGGCGCGAGCGTAGAGGAAGTTGAACAGGGCGGTGCGCGCACCTCCAACGTGGAGCTGCCCGGTGGGCGACGGAGCAAAACGGCAGCGGGTCGTCATGGGCGGGCCTCTGAGTGCCAGGTTCGGGGTGCGGCGGGTCTAACCACGGCCGGACGACGCCGCCTGCGCGGGCGTGCCGCGCGAGATAGACTCGCCGGCATGGCAACCGCCACCCGCACCGTCGTGTTCACCGACCTCGCCAACTACACGCAGTCCGTGTCGAGGGCCGACCGGGAGACCTTGCGCAAGCTGCTCAACGACCACGAGCAGTTCGTGCACAGCGTGGTCGCCAGCCACAACGGCCGCATCGTCAAGAACCTGGGCGACAGCTTCATGGTGCTGTTCGAGTGCGCGACCGACGCGGTCCGCGCCAGCCTCGAGGTGGTCGAACAGGGCCAGGAGACCGCCGGCCTGATGTTCCGGGCCTCGGCCGCCACCGGCGACGTGGAGGAGCGCCAGGGCGACGCCTTCGGCGAAGCGGTGAACATGTCGGCGCGCATCAACGCCAAGACCCCCGCAGGCGAGGTGTGGTTCTCCGAGAGCACCTACCACTGCATGAACGGCTCCGAGGTGCCCTTCGAGACGGTCGGCGCCTTTCCCCTGAAGGGCATCGCTGGCGACACCTCATGCTACCGCGCGGTGACGCAGGACCGTTGCGTGCTGCCCGACGTGGTGAAGGCCGCCGTGAAGAACGGCTCGCTGGTGCGCATCCGACCCAACGAGTCCCTGCCCCCTCTTCCCCCGGCGCCCCTGCTGTTGTTCGAAGGCTTCGAGCCGGGCAGTCCGCAGCTCACCCGGATGATGGACCTGCTGCCCGTGCTCGACCCGGCACGGCTCTACATGCTGGTCTACACCATGGCACCCTCCGATCGGCACGACTGGCTCGCCGCCGGACGGGGCCTGGTGGTCGGAACCCGCGTCGCCCTGGACAGTGCCCTGGAGGCCGAACGCAGCGTGGTCCAGCGCCCGGTCGGAACCAACACCATCATCCTCGACATGGGCAGCTCCGCCGACCTGGAGCTGGTCATGGCTGGGCTCGCGCTCCCCGCCGTGCCCCTGGCCGACGTCGTCGCCGGGTACAGCTACGACCTCATGCCCGACGGTCGCTGGGTCAACCGTTCGCCGCGGGCCGTGCTGCGGGTCGAGGTCACGCCCGCCGGGGTGCGAGCCAAGCCGCTCACCCCCAGCATCAGCATCCAGGGCCGTGCGGCAGCAGGCGAGACCGCGCTCACAAACGGCTCCGTGATCGGCACACCGTCGGGCGACATCCGCTTCCTGTCCTTCGCAAACCCGCCCTACGCAGGGCTCCTGCTGAGCGACAGCAACGTGCGCATGGGCATCAGCGGCGCACAGGTCGCCCAGATCGGCCGGGAGCCGCGCCACCCCGGGCTGGCCCTGCCGGACCGGAGCGGCCAGTACAACATCCGTTGGTGCACGGGTCAGCGAGCAGCCCGCGCACGGGAGTCCGGCTTCACGCTGGACCGTGCCCTGGCCGGCCGCCGTCAGGCATCGGTCGAAGCGGGCAACGGTGGCTCCTGCACCGTGAAGGCCCTCCACGACCGGCTGGCCACCTACCTGCTGGCGAACGACGCGCTGCAGCGCATCACCGATCAGGCCGACGCCACCCTGGGCCAGATGATCGTCACGGGCACGACCGTGATCGCGCTGCGTCCGCCTAGTGCCTAGGTCCGGTCGGGGCGGCAAGCCCAGACGGCCGGGACCACCCAGGAAGAACGGCCGCAAGCGCGGCGGCCGCGGGGTGGTCGTGAACCACAAGAGCGAGACGTGGCTCCGGCAGGGCTTCCCCTGGGTCTACCCCGACGAGGTCGAGGAGGGCCGCGCCTACAGCGCGGGCACCGTGGTCCCCCTGCTCACCCGCCAGGGGCAGTGCCTCGGCACCGGCATCCGGGACCAGGGCTGGATCGCCGTGCGCCGCTTCCGGACCGACGAGGGCCCCCTCGACCGCGACTGGCTGAGCGGCGTGCTCGACCGTGCTGCCGCACTCCGAGACCGCGCGATCGACGCGAACACCACCGCGTACCGTCTCGTGCACGCGGAGTGCGACGGGCTGCCCGGTGTGCGCGTGGACGTGTACGGCTGGTACGTGGTCGTCAGCCTCGACAGCCCTTCGCTGATGCGTCTGCTGGAGCCGATCTGCGACCTCCTCGAGGAGCGTCTCGATCCCCGCGGCATCTTCCTCGCCTGGCGGCCAGACCCGCGGGACGACTTCGATCCCGGGGAAGCCCCGACGCCAGCCGGTCTCGTGCGCGGACAGGCGCCCTCCGGCGACGTGAGGGTCACCGAGCGTGGCATCGCGTGCCTCGTTCGTCCAGGCGCCGGCAAGGACATCGGCCTCTACATGGACATGCGCGACAACCGCGCCTGGCTGGAGCCGCACTGGGGAGGACGCCGGGTCCTGAACCTCTTCGCCCACACCGGCTTCTTCTCGGTGTGCGCCGCGATGCACGGTGCCACCGAGACCGTGAGCGTCGACCTGAGCGAGGGCTACCTCGATCGGGCCGAACAGAACTTCGCCGCCAACCAGCTCGACCCGACCGACCACGTGCTGCTCGCCGAAGACGTGCGGCGCGCTCTCGACCGCTTCCGGCGCACCCAGGAGCGCTTCGACCTCATCGTGCTCGACCCCCCAGCCTTCGCCCGGGGCAAGGCGGGCGCGATGCGGCTCGCCAAGGACCTGCCGGCGCTGGTCGCCGCCGCCCTGCGGGTGCTGTCCGAGGACGGCTGGCTGGTGGCCTCGACGAACCTCGGCAACCTGAGCCCGCGCGACTTCCACCGTGGCGTGCGGGAGGGCGGCCAGAAGGCCGGCGTCGCCCTGCAGCTCATCCACGAGGGCACCCAGGCCACCGACTTCCCGGCCCACACGGCCTTCCCCGAAGGCCGCTACCTGAAGCTCGGGGTGTGGCGACGGATCGGATAGGGACGGCGCATGCCGCAGCGCCTCGAGTCCCTGGTCCTACCGTCTTCCGCGGGGGGCCCGCCGCGCGAGCTGCCGGTGCTCACCCTGTGGACCGCAGCCGACGGTCCCACCGTGGTGGTCACCGCGAACGTGCACGGTGACGAGGTCACGGGACTGGGAGCCATCCACCGGCTCATTCCGCGCCTGGTGGGCGCCCTGGGCCGTGGAACGGTCCACCTCTACCCCACCCTCAACCCCGACGGCCTCGCCGCCCGCACCCGGAAGGTGCCCCCCGAGCAGCTCGACCTCAACCGGCAGTTCCCCGGCGACGTCAACGGCAACCCCACCGAGCGCCTGGCCGGCACCGTGTGGAGCGACATCGAGAAGCGGCGACCCGACGTCGTGATCGACCTCCACGCCGACGCGCCGGCGAGCGTTCCCTACGTGCTGCTCGACCGCGCCGTGGCGGTGAAGGGTGGCGAACGCCGACGGCTGGAGGGGCGTGCACGCGATCTGGCCGAGGCCACCGGACTCACGATGCTCTGGGAGTACAAGGACGACCTCTACACGAGCTACCGGCTCGATCGGAGCCTGAGCGGCGCCGCGCTCAACCGCCTGCGCGTGCCAGCGGTCACGGTGGAGGCGGGTCCGCGGCTCTACCTCGACCCCGACGCCGTCGACGTCGCGTGCGAGGCGGTGCTCGGCGTGCTGACCGCCATCGACATGATCCAGGCCCCTGCTCGCCCCCACCCCACACGCATCGCCGGAGGCCCGTGGCGCCGCGCCTCCGGGCCGCGAGCGAGCTCGTCGGGGGTGCTCCAGCCCCTGGTCCAACCGGGTGACGAGGTGAAGCGGGGGCAGGTGGTGGCCGAGGTGCGCTCCCTCGCGGGGCGTCCGCTCGAGCGCCTGCACGCCGGCTTCGACGGCTTCGTCATCGCGCTCCCCGAGCGGGCGTGGGTCGTGCCCGGGGTCGCGTCTGGCACCATGGCCGTGAGGGACCGCTGAGGTGCTGCACCTGCAGAGCGCGACCCCGCCGGAGTGGGCGGTGCACGCCGCCCAGCACATCGACGAGATCCTGCTCGATCACGCGCACTGCGAGAAGAAGGCTGCCAGCAACGCGCTGGGCCTGATCTACCGGTTCCAGCAGCACCCGGAGCTCATGGTGCCGCTCTCGCAGCTGGCGCGGGAGGAGCTTCGTCACTTCGAGCAGGTGCTCGGGCACCTGGAGCGACGCGGCGTCGCCTTCGATCGCCAGGTGCCCTCCTCCTACGGCGGTCGGCTGCACGAACGGGTGCGGAAGGGCGAGCACCGCATGATCGACCTGCTGCTCGTGGCGGCGCTCATCGAAGCGAGGAGCTGCGAGCGCATGAAGCTCCTGAGCGAGGTGCTCGAGGGCGAGCTGCAGCTGCTCTACAAGGGACTCCTGGCCAGCGAGGCGCGGCACACCACCACCTTCCTCGACCTGGCGCGCGCGTTCTTCGCCGACGACGCCGTGCGCGCCCGGCACGCCGAGCTGGCGGCCTGGGAAGCGGAGGTCATCGCCACCGCACCCATCGAGGCGCGGCTGCACAGCCGCCTCTGAGAACGCAAGGCGCTCCTCGAAACCCCCGGCGCTCCTCGAGCAGCCTCTCTGCCGCGTAGGCGCCCGGCGGAAGCGCGCAGCCAACAGGCTCTGCGGTGGGGGTTCAGCGTGCCCGGCGGGCACGCGAAAGGGGGCCCATTGAGGGGCCCCCTTTCAGAGGAGAAACCGCCCCGCCGAACGCCCGAAGGGCAAGAGAGGCGGGAGCGTAGGGGCTGCGCGTGGAGCGCAGGCCGAACACCCTAGCGGTAGGGGCCCCCTTTCGGAGGAGAAACCGCCCCGCCGAACGCCCGAAGGGCGAGAGAGGCGGGAGCGTTCGGCCTGCGCGTGGAGCCGCAGGCCGAACACCCTAGCGGTGGGGGTTCAGCGTGCCCGGCGGGCACGCGAAAGGGGGCCCATTGAGGGGCCCCCTTTCAGAGGAGAAACCGCCCCGCCGAACGCCCGAAGGGCGAGAGAGGCGGGAGCGTTCGGCCTGCGCGTGGAGCGCAGGCCGAGCGCTAGCAGCCGTCGCCGTCCACGGTGACGTCGAAGTCCGCGTCGATCTCCCAGGCATAGGCCGAGTCCGCAGACACCGGGATGCAGGCCTCCACGCCGTCGGCGCAGGGCTCGCACGTGCCGTCCAGCGCCTCGGCGAGCTCGCACGCGTCGAGCCGATCGTCGAAGACCTGCGACAGGTCCCGCACATCGAGCAGCGTGCTCAGCCGACCATGGTCCCAGGCGTCGCCCGCGGGATCGAAGATGCCGGCCAGGTACAGATCCTGGAACGCTGCGGGCTGCCCGCCCAGGGTGATGTCCATGCCCGCGGTCTCGACCTGGAAGCGGGGGTTGTTGCTGAAGTCTGCCGCCGGGAAGGCGTGCACGGGCTCGCAGGCGTCCTGCCCGCCGTCGCCATCGGAGAGGGCCACCGCCAGGGTGATCTGCCCCTCGGCTTCGTCGGCGACATGGACCAGGAGGTTGCTCATGTCCAGGGCGGCGAGCGCGTCGCCCAGGCCCGCGGGCTCGATCCAGGCGATGCCCGTGAGGTCCAGCTCGAAGGTGCGACCCTGGAGGGCCTGCTCGACCGGCACGGCGTCGAGCGCCTCGTCCTGATCGGCGACGAGCGGCTCGAGGCCCATGGAGCATGCAAGCAGGGAGACGATCATGGAGCACCTCGGAAGGGGCGCGTTGTACGTCATCTCTCGCGGCCCGTCCAGTCCGTCGCAGAAGCTTCACAGAGACCGGAGGTGACCGATCGCGCGGTTAGGCCCCGATCGGGAGGCCCCTTGCGTCGACAGCACCTGGTCCGTCTGCTCACCGCACACCGCCCCGGTGACGCCCTCGAGGCGGAGCATCGCGCCGCCCTGCTCCGCCTGTCAGAGGCACCCGGCGAGCCCTTCGCGAGGGACCACTTCGTCCCGGGGCACTTCACCGCGAGCGCCTTCGTGCTCTCCCCCGACGAGCGCGACCTGCTCCTGATCCTGCACGCCAAGCTCGGCCTGTGGTTGCAACCGGGGGGCCACGTGGACCCCGACGACGTCGACATCCTCGCTGCTGCCCGACGGGAGGTCGCGGAGGAGACCGGGATCACCGACCTGCACCCGCTGCCAGGCTTCCCCGCCCTGGTCGATGTCGACGTGCACACGATCCCGGCGCGCAAGGGCGACCCCACGCACCAGCACTTCGACGTGCGCGTGCTGTGGAGGGCCGGGACACGCGACCTCGCCGCAGGAAGCGACGCCTTGAGCGCCCGCTGGGTCCCCCTCACGGACGTTGCGGACGCCGGGAGCGACGACAGCGTGCTGCGCGCCGTCCGCAAGATCCGGGCCTGGGGGTGCCGGTGAAGGTCGCGCTCGTCACCGGGTGCAGCCGCGGCATCGGGCGCGACGTCGCCACGCGGCTCGCGGGTGAGGGCTGGCGGGTGGTGGGCACGCTGCGCGGCGCGTCCGAGCGGGAAGCCCTCGCGGCTGCGGGCGTGGAGGTCGTTCGCCTGGACGTGACCGACCCGGCGGCGGTGGCCCGGGTCGTGCACGACGTGGCCGAGCGCCACGGCCGGCTCGACCTGCTGATCGCCAATGCCGGGGTGGGGCTGTTCGGGTGCTTCGAGGACGTCGACCCCGAGCAGGTCCGCGGCGTCTTCGAGGTCAACTTCTTCGGCGTGCTGGCGTGCACCCGCGCGGCGTTGCCTCACCTTCGCGCGTCTCGGGGTCGCATCGTGGTGATCTCCAGCATCGCGGGACGTCGCTCGGCACCCGGCTCGAGCGCGTACAACGCCTCGAAGTTCGCCGTGGAGGGCTGGGCGGAAGCCCTCCGGCACGAGCTTGCCGAGACCCACGTGGGGCTGACCCTCGTGCAACCCGGCCCCGTCGCCACGGGGTTCTTCACCCACCGGAGCGAGGGACCCCGCGCCGGCCGCGGCACCTACGGAGCCATCACCCAGCGGGTGCGCGAGCTCCAGGATCAGGCGGCGCGGCAGGCCGCGGACGTCTCGACCGTGAGCGATGCCGTCGTGGCCACGCTCGCCGAGAAGCACCCTCCGCCCTTTCGCGTGGCGGTGGGGGCCAGCACCTCCGCCCAGCTCACGGTGGTGAAGGTGCTCCCATGGATCCTGTGGGAGAAGCTGGTGGCGTGGAAGATCGGGGTGGGCAGCTGAGTCATGCCGGGCGGCGCTGCTCCCTGCTCGGCGTGTCCGACGGGAACAGCACCACTGCCACCACCCCGGCCAGCACCCCGGTGACGCCCATCACAGCGAAGACCCAGACGAGGGCCGCACGCAGGGGCTCGATCAACGTGGGGTCGCCCAGCTCGGCGCCCTCGAGGCTCACCGTGCCCAGCCCCGCCGCCAGCACCGCCCCGAGCACGGCCACCCCGACCGTTCCGCCAATGCTGCGGGCGAACTGGGCCAGCGCCGTGGCGATGCCGCGCTGGTCGGCCGGGGCCGCCTCCTGGACCGAGACCGTGAAGCTGGAGATGCAGAACCCCATGCCTCCTCCGTAGGCCACGAGCCCGGCGATCAACACGGGCACGCTGTCGAACCAGGCGCCGGCCGCCTGGCCGAGTCCGCCGAGGGCGACCGCCACCCCACCCAGCCGCACGAGGCGCTGGAAGCCGTGGCGGGTCACCAGACGACCAGCCAACAGCGAGGCGCTGGTCCAGGTGAGGGAGAGCGGGATGAGGGCACATCCCGCCCAGATCGGCGACGCGCCGTGCACTCCTTGCAGGTACAGGGGAAGGAACCCGACCACCCCCAACAGGGTGACCCCCATCAGCAAGCCGGCGAGGTTCGCCGCGACGAGCGTGCGCTCCGCGAACAGGTGGAGCGGCACCACGGGGGCTGGGTGCCCGCGCTCGATCCGCAGGAACAGAGCCCCGCTGAGCACGGCGACACCCGCCCAGGCCCACCAGGTGCCCGGTCTCTGGTCGGGTGGCAGCAGCGCCAGCAGCAACGACACGATGGTCAGCACCAGGGTGGTGAGCCCGCCTCGGTCCAGCGCACGGGCGGTGCCCGGCACGTACTCCGGCAGCCGAAGGGCGATGACGCACGCGGCAAACAGCCCGATGGGGAGGTTCAACCAGAAGATCCATGGCCACGCGCCAGCCTCGACGATGGCGCCCCCGAGGCTCGGACCGATGACCGAGCTGGCGCCCCAGACCAGCGAGAAGAGCCCCTGCAGCCGCGTGCGCTGGTCGACCGGGTAGAGGTCGCCGAAGATGGTCTGGGTGAGCGGGAGGAGGCAGCCGGCTCCGAGCCCCTGGAGGCAGCGCGCCGCCACGAGCCACTCCATGGAGGGCGCGGCACCACAGGCGAGCGCGCCCACCAGGAAGATGCTGACGCCCACGAGGTAGGTGCGACGGCGACCATGCACGTCGGCGAGCCGCCCATAGATCGGGATGGTCACCGTGCCGGTGAGCATGTAGGCCGTGAAGACCCAGGGGAAGAGCTGCAGGCCGCCCAGCTCCTCCACGATGCTGGGCATCGCCGCGCCGACGATGGTGACCTCGACGGCGCTCAAGAAGGTTCCGAGCAAGAGCGCCGCCGTGACCACCTGGCGGTTCCTGGGCGCCAGCGCGCCGGTCACAGCCAACGCAGTGCCGTGGCCTTGAAGACCGCCCAGACCTCACGCCCGGGCGCGAGCGCCAGATCGGCCACCGCGCCCTGGGTCAGCTCGGCCCTCAACGGGACGCCGATGTCCACGGTCACGAGCACGCGACCATGCAGCGTGTCGAGCGCGGCGATGCGCCCCGGCAAGCAGTTCCGCGCCGACATCTGCTGGACCGGCTCGAGCGAGAGCAACACGTCCTCGGGCCGCACGGTCAGGGCCGCCGGTCCCATCGGTCGGTCGGCCCGTGCCAGGCGGATCTCGAAGGCGCCGAGCTGGACCGTCGTGGTGCCGCGCCGATCGTCGTGGCCGCTGACGTGGACGGCCAGCAGGTTGGTGAGCCCGTGGGCTTCGGCGAGCGGGAACACGCCGTCCTCTCCCAGCACCGAGAAGAAGGGGCCGTGGCCGAGCACGCGCCCCTGGTCCAGGACGAGGACCTCGTCCGACAGCTGCAGCACCTCGGCAACGGAGTGGGTGACCACCAGCATGGGGACGTCGAGCAGCTCACGGACCTGCCGGATCATGGGCACCAGGGCCGCCCGGCGGCGGACATCCACCCCGGCGAGCGGCTCGTCCAGGAGCAGCAGGCGTGGCGAGGCGAGCAGGGCGCGTCCGAGGGCGACGCGCTTGGCCTCGCCCCCGCTGAGACCCCGAGGACGCCGATCGAGCAACGCGGACAGGCCCAGGAGATCCACCACGGGCCCGAGCTGCACCCGCCGGTCCTCGGCACGGACGAGGCGCTGTCCGTAGAGGAGGTTGGCGCGCACGTCGAGGTGCGGGAGGAGCCGCGCATCCTGGAAGACGAAGCCGACGCGGCGCTGGTGGGCGGGACGTCCGTGCAGGTCGACGCCGTCGACCACCACGCGTCCGGTCGCGGGCACCAGGCCGGCGACGGCCATCAACAGGCTGGACTTGCCAGCGCCGCTCGCGCCGAAGATGGCCGTGGACGCCACGTGGCTCTCACAGGCCGCCTCCAGCCGGAAGTCGCCCCGCCGCAGCTGGAGATCGATCGCCAGCCTCACGGTTCGACCCTCGCCTGCAGGCGGCGTCCGACGAGCTCGCCCAGGGCAACGGCCCCTACCGCCAAGGCCACGCTCACCCCCACGAGCACGGCAGCCTGGTCCTCCCCTGCGGTCGTCTGGAGGGCCGACCAGATCGCCAGCGTCAGGGTACGCGTCTCGCCAGGCACGTTGCCCGCGAAGGTGATGGTGGCGCCGAACTCGCCGAGGGCGCGCGCGAAGCACAAGAGGCTTCCCGTCACCAGACCGGGCGCGGCCAGCGGCAGGGTGACCTCGAGGAAGGTCCGCATCGGCGAAGCGCCCAGCGTGCGAACGGCGGCCTCGAGACCCGGGTCGACCGCCTCGATGCCCTGACGGAGGGCGCGCACCATCAAGGGAAACCCCACCACCCCGGCCGCGATGGCGGCCCCCACCCAGGTGAAGGAGAGCGGCAGGCCCAGCGCCTCGCCGATCAGGCCGCGGCGCCCGAAGAGCAGCAGGAGGGCGTAGCCCGTGACCACCGGCGGGAGCACCAGCGGCAGCGCGACGAGCGCCTCGACCACCACCTTTCCCGGGAAGTCTCGCCGGGCCAACCACCACGCGGTCGGCACGCCGACCAGCGCCGCCCCGAAGGTGGCGACGGCCGCCACCCGAAGCGACAGCAGCACGATGGCGAGGGGGTCCGGCTCCACGAGAGGCGGCCTATCACCGGCAGATGCCACCCGCGTCCCGGTGCGCTATACCGCGCAGCTTCCCAGGAGCTCCGTATGAAGGGTCTGATCGACGCCTTCCGCATCCACCCCAAGGGGCTCTTCGTGCTCTTCGGAGCCGAAGCCTGGGAGCGCTTCAGCTACTACGGCATGCGGGCGCTCCTGATCCTCTACCTCACGGACCAGCTGCAGTTCGACCGGGCCGAGGCGCTCACCGTCTACGCGACCTACACCGGGCTCGTCTACCTCACCCCGCTCTTCGGCGGCTTGCTCGCCGACCGGATCCTGGGCCAGCGCAAGGCCGTGCTGATCGGCGGGATCGTGATGGCGCTGGGTCACCTGGCCATGGCCTTCGAGTCCCTGCTGTTCCCAGCGCTGGGCTTGCTCATCGTGGGCAACGGCTTCTTCAAGCCGAACATCTCGACCATCGTCGGAGGGCTCTACGAGCAAGACGACGCCCGGCGCGACGGTGGCTTCACCATCTTCTACATGGGCATCAACCTCGGGGCCTTCTTCAGCCCCCTGGTCTGCGGCACGCTGCGCACCGAGCTCGGCTGGCACTTCGGCTTCTCGGCGGCCGCTGTCGGCATGGCCTTCGGGCTGGCGACCTTCGTGATGTACCAGCGGCTCCTCGGCACGACGGGCTACCCGCCCGACATGGGCGCGGTCCCCGCCGGCACGCCGTTGCGCAGGAAGGACTGGCGCGACGTGGTCCTCTGGACCGTCGGGTCCGTGGTGCTGGTCGAGGCGGTGCTCGGCGGCTGGACGATCATCGGCCCCGTGGTCGAGGGCATTCCGGCCAGCTTGAAGCTGCTGGTCGGCGTCGGCCTGGTGGGCTCGACCGTCGCCGCCCTGCTCCGCCAGGGACACCAGGAAGAGGGCACGGTCGGCCTGAACCGCGTGTCCGCCATCCTGCTCCTGTGCTTCTTCAACATCTTCTTCTGGATGGGCTTCGAGCAGGCCGGGGGCACCATGACCCTGTTCGCGGACGAGTGGACGGACCGGCACCTGCTCGGGTGGGAGATCCCCGCCGAGTTCTTCCAGTCCATCAACCCCGCCGTCATCGTGCTGCTGGCGCCGGTCTTCTCGACCATGTGGTTCCGACTCGACCAGAGCCGCTTCAAGAGCTCCACGCCCACCAAGATGGCGATCGGCATGATCACCCTCGGGTTGGGCTTCGTGGGCATGTTCATCGCACAGCAGATCGCGGAACAGACCGGCAGCGTGGGGCCCCTCTGGCTCGCGGGCGTCTACGTCATCCACACCATCGGCGAGCTGTGCCTCTCCCCCATCGGCCTGTCCATGGTCACGAAGCTCGCACCCGCGCGCATGGTCGCCCTGGCCATGGGGGCGTGGTTCACGAGCTCGGCGGTGGCCAACTACACGGCCGGACGTCTGGAGGAGCTGGTCAGCCACTACGACCTGCCGCTCTACGGCGTGCTGGTGGCCAGCTCGATCGGTGCCGGCGTCGTGCTGCTCGGCATCACGCCCTTCCTGAAGAAGTGGATGCACGGACGAGGCTGATGGCGCGCCAGGAACCGCTCACGCTCGACGAGCTCCGGCCCCTGCTGGCCCGCCTGATGGAGGTCGCCCCCGAGGCGGTCGTCCCGGAGGCCTCGTTGTCCGAGGACCTCGGCATGACGTCGTTGGACGTGGTCCGGCTCGCACAGGCACTCGACGACCTCCTCGAGGCCGAGATCGAGCTGGAGGAGTGGGCGCTGGACCCCGACGTGATGGCCACTTCGGACCACCGGGTGGCTCGGTTGCTCGACTGGGTGCGCGCTCGCCAGATCGAGCTGGCGTGACCGACTGGGCTCGCCCCGACGACGGGCTCTTCGCCGTGCTGGAAGGCTGGGACGCGAAGGTCCGCAGCTTCACGTCGCTCTCCGCCTACGAGGACCGTGGACGCGACGCCCTGCTGCGCGATGCCCTCGCCGTGGCCGGCGCTCTGGGGCCCCTGCACGGCGAGCGGGTGGGGCTGGCCTTGCCGAACTCGTTCGCCTGGATCAGCACCTTCTTCGGCATCGCCGCGGCGGGCGGCGTCGTAGTCCCTCTGCCGCCGCCGGAGGGGCTCGCAGCCCTCGGCAGCTACGAGGCCAGGACCCGGCTGCTGAGCGAGCACGCCGGGCTGAAGCGGCTGGTGGTGGAAGACAAGCTGGCCGCGCGCCTGGCCCACCTGCCCGCTGTGCCCGTGGGACGGCTCCTGGACGCAGACCCGACCACCCCGGTCGCCGTCGACCCCGACAGCCCCGGCGTGGTGCAGTACACCTCGGGCTCGACCGGGCGCCCCAAGGGCGTGGTCCTCACCCACCGGCAGCTGATCGAGAACGTGCTCGCGTTTGGACGGCGCCTCGGCATCACCGACGACGACCTCACGGTCAGTTGGCTGCCGATGTTCCACGACATGGGGCTCGTGGGGCACCTCCTGGGTCCGCTCGCGCTGCGGAGCAGCCTGGCCTTCATGACGCCCATGCGCTTCCTGCGGCGCCCGCGGCTGTGGGTCGACGCGCTCGGTACCTGGCGCGGCACCATCACCACGGGACCGAACTCGGCCTGGAGCTGGACCCTCCAACACCTGGACGGCGTGGACGGCCTGGACTTCTCCGCGCTGAAGGCCGGGATGAGCGGCGCCGAGCGCGTCGACCCGAGGCTGCTGGAGCGTCTGGAGCACACCCTCAGCGGCGGTGGCGTTCGGCCCGGGCACCTCTTTCCCGTGTATGGCCTGGCAGAGGCCACCCTGGCGGTGACCATGCCGGCTCCCGGGGAGGGCTGGAGCGTGAGGGAAGGCGTGGTGAGCGTGGGCCGCGCCCTCGACGGCTTCGACCTCAGCATCGACCAGGGCGAGCTGGTGGTCCGTGGTCCCAGCGTGGCCGACAGCTACCTCGACGAGCCCGAGGCGAGCGCTCGGAGCTTTCGCGACCGTGCGCTCTACACCGGGGACCTCGCCCACCTCGAGGGCGGCCTGGTCTACGTCACCGGCCGGGCGAAGGACTTGATCGTCCGCCACGGACGCAACATCACCCCCGAGGACGTCGAGCTGGCCCTGCCAGGGCGCCTCCGGGGGACCGCCGCCTTGGGCGTGGAGGACCCGGAGGTCGGGACCGAGCTCCTCGTCGTCGCGGTCGAACAGGCTCGCCGCGACAAGACCCCGGCCGCCCAGACCCGGGCCGAGGTACGACGCGCCGTGATCGACGCCATCGGCGCTCCCCCGGACGCCATCGTCGTGCTCGCGCAAGGCTCCCTGGAGCGCACGTCGAGCGGAAAGGTCAAGAGGCGCCGGAACGCTCAGCTCTATTCGGAAGGGGCGTTCGAGGCCCTCGGCTGAGCGCAGACGGTAGGCTCGCGCCATGGTCGGCCCGAGCCTCGTCTGGGCGTGCACGGGTGCTGTGGCTCCCGACGCCCCTCCGCCCCCTCCACCCGACATCCTCCTGGTGGTGTTGGACACGGTCCGTGCCGACCGACTGCGCCTCTACGGGGCCGAGCGCGACACCAGCTACCAGCTCGAAGCCATGGCAGCGGCGGGCGTCACCTTCGATGAAGCTCACACCGACGGCGCGTGGTCGTGGCCCACGCACGCGAGCCTGCTCACAGGGCGCCCGCCCTGGGAACACGGGGCCCACTTCTCGCGCGACAACGTGGGTGTGGCCCCTTTCGGCGACGAGCACGCCTGGCGGGTCGACGTGCCCGATCCGGGCCTGGCGACCTTGCCCGAGCTGCTCGGGCCCCTGGGCTACAGGACCGAGGTGGCGTCGTCCAACGGCTGGCTGGCCGCCGAGCTCGGGCTGACGCGGGGCTTCGACCAGGTCGTGACGACCGACAACGACGGCGACACCCTGGCCGCCGCGCGTGCCGCGCTCGACACCGATCAGCCGCTCCTGCTGCTCGTGAACCTGATGAGCGCGCACGGTCCGTACCGGGTGGCGGACGAGGTCCCCTGGGCAGCTCGGCACCGGGACACCCTGGCCGAGGGCCCCCTGGCGCCGTGGGTGGTGGTCGAGCGTGGGGTGCCCGGCGTCGATCTCACCCTGCGGGGACCGCTGGGCTTGACCGGCGAGCAGGCGGTGGCGGTCGGGGAGCTGGGGGATGCGAGCAGCATCCTGCAGGACCTCTACGACGCGAACCTCGTCCGAACCGACGCGGCCTTGCGTGCACTGATCGAGGCCTGGAACGCCTCGGGACGCGCCGGGCAGCCGGTGATCGTCACGAGCGACCACGGTGAGGCGCTGGGCGAGAGCGGGCTGGCGGGTCACGGCCGGAGGGTGCCCGAGTCCATCACGCACGTGCCGCTGGTGATCTACGCACCAGGCCGGGCCACGCCTGGGCAGCGGGTGTCCACGCCGGTGACCACCACCCGAATCCACCACACCGTGCTCGACCTCACGGGTCAGCCGTCACCACAGTCGCTGCTGTCGGACATCGCCGGGAGCCCCGTGCGTGCCATGGCATGGGCCGACCCCGCGTGGGCCAGCAAGCTCGGTCCGCCGTGGACCGACGGCGAACGCGCGGTGCTCGCGGACGGCACCTGGACACGCTCGCCCGACCGGGCTCCAGACCCCGACTTCCCCGAGGGGCCGCCAGCGGACGTGCCGAACCGGGCGCTCGACCCGGACCTCAGGGCGCAGCTGGAAGCCCTGGGGTACGCAGGCGGTCCTTGACATCCATGGTGACTCAGTGTAGAGTCACTATTCCGAACCGCTGCCCGGGAACCACCGCCCCGCGTCGTTCGAGATCCCCTGGAGTGCCCCGCATGAGCAGCCAACGCGACGCCCTGGTCGCCCACCTCGCCCGGCTCGGACTGGCTCGCAACGAAGCCCTCGCGTACCTCACGCTCTTGGAGGACGACGACACCGCGGGCCTCACCGGGTACGAGGTGGCCGCGCGCAGCGGCATTCCCCGCTCGGCGGTCTACGCCGTCCTACGCAAGCTCGAGCACCAAGGCGCCGCGTTCCAGAACGGCGACAACCCCGCGCGCTTCGTGGCCACGGGCCCAGAGCAGTGGCTCGACAGCGTGAAGCGGGACACGCTCACCCGCGTCCAGGAGACGCGGGAGGCCCTCGAGGCGCTGCCGAAGAGGAACCGCCCCGAGCCCGTCTGGATCCTGCGCCGCTACCACGAGGTCATCGAGCGCATCGATCGCATGGTGCGCTCGGCCGAGCACAGCATCTACGTGTCCCTGTGGCCACGGGAGGTCGAGGCCTTGCTCCCGGCCTTCGAGGCTGTGGCGGATCGCAAGCTGCACCGCATCCTGCACAGCCCGTCCCGGCTCCGGGTGCAGCCCTCCGGCTTCAGCTGCTGGATCGACCACGTGGGCGGCGACGAGGCGAAGGGCCGCTGGAGCCACAAGGCGCTCGTGGTGATCGACCGTCGCGAGGCCCTGATCGGCGGCACCGAGCCCGACCTCGACAACCACGCCGTGTGGACCTCGAACCCCTCGCTGGTCGACGTGGCCACCAACCACATCGTCCTCGACATCACGCTGATGAGCCGCGCCACCGGGCGGGCATGCCTCGGCGACGTGGCTCCGATGATGCGCCCGCACCTGAACAAGGTCTCGTAGCCTTCGAGGGGAGTGGACCCGACCCGAGGCACTGCTGACGGAGCCACCGAAGGGCCGGTGCTGGCGCCAGAGCTAGTCCACCTCGTAGCGGAAGCGGCTCTTGCCGACCTTGATCCAGTCGCCGGGCAGGAGCGTCTGCTCGCTCACCGCGTGGTCGTTGATCTTCACGGTGACGCCCATGCCTCGCTTGGCGAGGAGGTGACCACCCGAGGCGTCCTCCCAGCGGATGGAGGCCACCACGCCACCGGTGAACAACCCTTCCACCGGGATGGTGCCCTTTCCACCGAAGCTGAGGCCCGCCTCGCCCGGTGTCCACACCTGCTTCTTGCCGACCACGCTCACCACCCGGGCCTTGTCACGCCGCCGCGCGGCTTCCCGCATGCGGTCGATCGCCGAGCGGGGCAACGGGATGGTCTCGCCCTGCACCGTGAGCAGCTCGGTGTACGGGCCGAGGTACTCCACGAAGCGCCCGTCCAGGAAGCGCGACCGCTCGCCCTCCCCCAGGAAGAAGAGCGTGTAGCGCCCGATCTGGATCTCGTCGTGCACCTTCAGGCTGGTCTTCGTGATCGCCTCGCCGTTGACCAGGGTGCCGCTCTTGGACTTCAGGTCCATCACGAACCAGCCCTCCGCGCTCCGCACCAGCCGGGCGTGCTCGCGGCTGACGGAGACGTTGGGCAGGAGCACGTCGGCGCTCTCGCCCCGGCCGATCACCACGCTGCCCTTCTCGAGCTCGAAGCGGGTGTCGGCGTTGCCCTTGGACCGGATGACGAGGCGAGGCATCCTGGTTTCCTCCCCGAGCAGCCTACACGACCCCTCCGCGTAGAGCGCCGATCAGGTAATCGAACGGAGCAGGCGCCGCGCAGGCTGGTCGTGGCTGGCGAGGGCCCGCAGCGCGGGCCCGGTGC
>Ga0114932_10001173_pt1 | contig 30486 bp, 28 predicted proteins | sample 2SBtaG_2_FD_87286 | JGI IMG/M metagenome (GOLD analysis project Ga0114932, IMG submission 87286) | Deep subsurface microbial communities from Kolumbo volcano to uncover new lineages of life (NeLLi) - 2SBTROV12_ACTIVE470 metaG | ecosystem: Environmental > Aquatic > Marine > Volcanic ...
ATACGCCGCAACAAATGCCGGACTACACGCTTTCTGACATGCAGGGTGCCAACCACTCGCTTTCGGAATTCAAGGGCAAGATCACGCTGGTGAATTTCTGGGCAACGTGGTGCGCGCCCTGCCGCAAGGAAATGCCCTCGCTGGATGCGCTGCAACGGGAACTTGGCGGGGATGATTTCGAGGTGGTGCTGGTCGCGACCGGTCGCAACCCGGTCCCTGCCATCGAGAAGTTTTTTGAAGATGCCGAAATCACCACGCTTCAAACCCTGCGCGACCCGCCGCAACAACTGGCGGGGTTGATCGGTGTGTTCGGCCTGCCGATCACGATCCTGCTGGACCGCGAAGGGTCCGAGATCGCCCGGATGCGCGGCGACGCCGAATGGCACAGCGACGAAGCCGTGGCCTTTCTGAAGGCGGTGATCGCCGCGCGCTGATCGGCGATTTCCCAGTTCGCAACCGTTCACGGTCGGGCCGGAGCGGCATCAGATTCAGGGTTTTCAAACGGGCCGGCATTGAAATTGCGGCGCGCAGGGGGGCGGAATGGATAATACCGACGGACCAATGGGCGGCCCGATGATGCGCGGCGGTCTTGCGCCCTTGTTCCCGCGCAACCGGCAGGTCTCGAGCGTCGGACATGAGGCCGATACCCGCCATCCGATGTGTTTCGGTTGTTCGGTCCGCAGTATGACGGGGCATCCGGCCTCGTACCACGCAAGCAATGCGGCTTGGGCACCGGAAGGCAATCGCGATCACGCCGCGACGAAATCCGCCCGGCCATAGCCCTGCATGAACAACAGCCCGGTCAGGTCGCCGTAATTTACCACGATATCGCACGCCGCCGCCACGGCAGGTTTTGCGTGGAGCGCCACACCGGTCCCCGCCAGCCCCAGCATTCCCAGATCGTTCGCGCCATCCCCGACGGCCATGACTTCGTCCAGCCCGATGCCCCGCGCGGCGGTGATTTCGTGCAACGCCGCAACCTTGGCATCGCGCCCCAGAATTGGCGGCACCACCCGTCCGGTCAGCGCACCGTCCCTGATTTCAAGCGTGTTCGCCCGGTTTTCGTCGAACCCCAGACCGTGCGCCACGCTTTCGGTGAAATCGGAGAACCCGCCGGACACCAAAGCGGTGTAAGCGCCCGCGGCCTTCATGGTCGCGACCAGCGCTTGCCCGCCGGGGGTGGCGGTGATCCGGGTTTCCAACACCCGATCGATCACGGTTTCGGGCAATCCCGCCAGCAGCGCGACCCTTTCGCGCAGCGCCGCGTCAAACGCGATCTCGCCGTTCATGGCACGCGCGGTTATCGCCGCGACCTCGGCGCCGAATCCGGCCTCGTCGGCCAGTTCGTCAATACATTCCTGCCCGATCATCGTTGAATCCATGTCCGCGATCAGCAATTTCTTGCGCCTCGCCCCCGCCCTCTGGATGACCAGATCGACGCCACGATCCTGGAGGCTTTGCCAGGCGCGTCGGGCGGCGGCCGGGCGGTCGGGCACGGTAAATTCGCACGCGACACATTCTTGCAGCCACCGAAACTCGCCCCCCGCCAATTCCTTGTGATAGGGCAGCACGTTGCCCACGGTCAGAACCGGCTCGGCAGGGGAACAGAATATCGTTGCGATGAACATTTCGCAGGTTTCCTATCGTGAACATCGGACCGGATTTTCTGTCGCAATGGCCACACCAAGCGGCGCTTACACAGAATTTTGCCCTTGATCCACCCCCGGCAGCGCCTTAATCCCGACCTTGGGACACCCTTCCCCAACGAAGGGCACATATCTGCGAGGGTACCATGAACCAGACGATCGAAAAACCGGGCATCCGCCCGGCGAACCCCAATTTTTCATCCGGCCCCTGCACCAAACCGCCCAACTGGACGCTTCAGGCGCTTGCAGACGCGGCGCTGGGCCGGTCGCACCGCTCGGCATTGGGAAAATCCAAACTGAAAGCGGCGATCGAGGGCACCCGCGAGGTGCTGCAAATCCCGTCCGACTACCGGATCGGCATCGTTCCGGCATCCGACACCGGTGCCGTGGAAATGGCGATGTGGTCGCTGCTGGGGCCACGGTCGGTGGAAGTGCTGGCATGGGAAAGTTTCGGCAAAGTCTGGGTCACCGACGCGGTCAACCAGTTGCCGCTGAAGGCAGTAACCCATGTCGCGGATTTCGGCCTGCTGCCGGATTTCAGTCAGGTCAATTTCGACAACGATGTGGTGTTTACGTGGAATGGCACGACCGCCGGGGTTCGCCTGCCTTCGGGCGACGTGATCCCGACGGACCGCGCCGGGCTGACCATCTGCGACGCGACCTCGGCGGCGTTCGCGATGGAATTGCCGTGGGACAAGTTGGATGCCACCACGTTTTCCTGGCAGAAGGTCATGGGCGGCGAAGCGGCGCACGGCATTCTGATCCTGTCGCCCCGCGCGGTCGCGCGGCTTGAAAGCCATACACCCGCATGGCCCCTGCCAAAGATTTTCCGCATGACCAGGGGCGGCAAGCTGATCGAGGCCATATTTGAGGGGGCCACCATCAATACCCCGTCGATGATGGCGGTCGAGGATTACCTGTTCGCGCTGGATTGGGCAAAATCCATCGGCGGCCTTTCGGCGCTGATCGCGCGGGCCGCGGAATCGTCGGATGCGATCTATGATTTCGTGGCGGACAAGCCGTGGCTGAGCAACCTCGCCGTTGATCCGGCGACCCGCACGACGACCGGCGTTTGCCTGACTTTCGACGACGCGCGGATCAGCGACGCCGCGAAATTTGCCGGGGCGGTCGTCGCGCGGCTGGCGGCAGAAGGCGTGGCCCACGATATCGGGTCCTATCGTGACGCGCCCCCGGGATTGCGGATCTGGTGCGGCGCGACGGTCGAACCAAAGGACGTCAAGGCGCTGCTGCCGTGGATTGAATGGGCGTTTCGGACCGAATTGGCCGCACTCTGAATGGCCCGCACCAAGAAATAGAATACCAAAGGACCCGCAACATGGCACCCAAAGTTCTTGTCTCTGACAAGCTTAGCGAAACCGCCGTCGAAATCTTCCGCAGCAACGGGATCGAGGTCGATTTCCGCCCCGAAATCGGCAAGGACAAGGTCGAATTGCTGAAAATCATCGCCGATTACGACGGGCTGGCGATCCGGTCGGCCACCAAGGCAACCGAAAAGCTGCTGGCCAACGCGCCACGGCTCAGGGTCATCGGGCGGGCCGGGATCGGGGTGGACAACGTCGATCTGGCCGCGGCCAGCCGCAGGGGCGTGATCGTGATGAACACGCCCTTTGGCAACTCGATCACCACGGCAGAACACGCGGTGACCATGATGATGGCGGTGGCCCGGCAAATTCCGGCGGCCAACGATTCCACGCAGGCCGGCAAATGGGAGAAATCTCGTTTCATGGGGACCGAGGTCACCGGCAAGACGTTGGGCCTGATCGGGTGCGGCAATATCGGGTCCATTGTCGCGGACCGCGCCATTGGCCTGCGCATGAAGGTGCTGGCATATGATCCGTTCCTGAGCGAAGAGCGGGCCGAAAAACTGGGCGTGACCAAGGTCGAACTGGCGGAACTGCTTCCCCGCGCCGATTTCATCACGCTGCATGTGCCGCTGACCGACAAGACCCGGATGATCATCGACGAACGCGCGATTGCCGCCATGAAACCCGGCGTGCGGATCATAAACTGCGCGCGCGGCGGTCTGGTCGACGAAAAGGCGCTGGCCGCAGCGTTGAAATCGGGTCAAGTTGCGGGGGCGGGTTTTGACGTGTTCGAGGTCGAACCGGCAACCGACAGCCCGCTATTCGGTCTGGCGAACGTGGTCGTCACCCCTCATCTGGGGGCCGCGACGACCGAGGCGCAGGAAAACGTGGCGTTGCAGGTGGCCGAGCAGATGTCGGATTACCTGATCAACGGTGCCGTGACCAACGCGATCAACATGCCGTCGATCACCGCCGAGGAAGCGCCAATTCTGGCACCGTTCATCAAACTGGCGACGCATCTTGGGTCTTTTGTCGGGCAGATGACCGACGAACCCATCAAGGCCGTCAACATCCTGTACGACGGCGAAGTCGCCGGCATGAACACCGAGGCGCTGAACTCTGCCTGCATCGCCGGGTTGATGGCGATCAGCAATCCCGAGGTCAACATGGTGTCCGCCCCGGTCGTGGCCCGCGAACGCGGCGTCCGAATCTCGACCACGACACAGGCGAAATCAGGCGTTTTTGACAGCTACATCAAGCTGACCGTGGTCACCGATGGTCTGGAACGATCGATCGCAGGGACGGTGTTCTCGGACAAGAAACCGCGATTCATCCAGATCAAGGACATCAATATCGACGCCGAGATCGGGCACCACATGCTTTATACGACCAACAAGGACGTGCCGGGCATCATCGGCGCGCTGGGTTCGACCCTGGGCGAATCCGGGGTCAACATCGCGAACTTCACCCTGGGGCGCGAAGCGATCGGCGGCGACGCCATCGCGTTGCTTTATGTCGATCAACCGGTTTCCCGAGCCGTCATCGCCGCGCTGGCGGCGACCGGCAAATTCGACCAGATCCGGCCGCTTGTCTTTGACGTGGCCTGAAACCGTGACTTCTGCGCCACTTGCCACGCGGCCCGTCCCTGATAATCTGGGCCGGTCGATTTTTTAAGAGGTTTCCATGCGTTTTGCCATTCTCGCCGCTTCTGCCATCAGTCTGGCGCCGATTTCCGCGCAGGCCGCCCAATGTGGCGGCGATTTCGGCGCATTCGTCAAAGGCCTTAAACGCGAGGCCGTGGCCCAAGGCCATTCCCGCAGCATCGCCAACCGCTTCTTCAAGTCGGTTGCGCATGATCCGTCCGTCATACGGCGCGACCGGGCGCAGGGTATTTTCAAATCCACCTTTACCGAGTTTTCGCGCAAGGTCATCAGCCAGAACCGCATGGATCACGGGCGCATCAATGCCCGAAAGTACCAGGCCGTTTTTGACCGGGCGCAGCGCGAATACGGCGTGGACCCGTCGGTCATTCTGGCCTTCTGGGCGCTGGAAACCGATTACGGTGCGTTTCAGGGGGACTTCAATACGCTGAATTCGCTGGTGACGCTGGCCCATGATTGTCGCCGACCCGAATTGTTCCGCCCGCAGATATTCGCGGCGCTTTCGCTTTACGAGCAGGGGAATTTCGATCCGGCGACGACCACGGGTGCCTGGGCGGGCGAAATCGGCATGGTTCAGATGCTGCCCGATGATATCCTGCATCGAGGTGTGGATGGTGACGGCGACGGGCACGTGCGCCTGAAGACCAGCGCGCCGGACGCGATCATGACCGGTGCGCGTATGCTGCGCGATCTGGGCTGGCGGGCGAACCAGCCCTGGCTGATCGAGGTCAGCATTCCGAAAAACCTCGACTGGCGGAATACCGGGCTGGATACGGAGCGCAAGGTCTCTGAGTGGGCTCGCAAGGGCGTGAAAGCGCGCGACGGCCGGTTGCCGGGCGGCAATCTGAGGGCCTCGATCCTGCTGCCGCAGGGGCGGTACGGGCCCGCTTTTCTGGCGATGCCCAATTACCGGGTGTATTTCGAGTGGAACCAGTCCTTTGTCTATGTCACCACCGCCGCCTATTTTGCAACGCGGCTGAGCGGCGCGCCGGTATTCACGGCCGGCGATCCCGATCCGGTTCTGAGCGATGCCGAGATGAAATCGCTGCAACGCAAATTGCAGGCCCGGGGGTACGATGTCGGCAAGATCGACGGCATCCTTGGCAAACGCACGCGTCAGGCGGTTCAGGCGGAACAGGTGCGCCTTGGGCTGCCCGCCGATGCGTGGCCGACAAGGAAATTGCTGAACCGGCTGTGATGGTGACGGCACGGCGGGATTCGGGGTGACGCCGGCCGATGCCACTGGGGAATTTCAGCGCCTGCGCTGTCGGCGCTTTCCCGGATATTAAGACGCAAATCCGGCGCCCCCTGCGGTCTGCCGATCATCCATTTCCCGCCGCCAGATCGCCCTGCGAAAAATCGAAGTGTGGCGCGAAAACGTGATCCGCTCGTCTAGCCGGCTAGACGAGCGGATTTCGCCGCAACGCGTTGGAATATATCGACAAATATGAGAAATCCGGAAAGCGCATGGCCCTGGAACCGGGTTGGTTCGGTATGTGGGGGTTGCGAAATCAGGCCGACGGGGCGGTTGACCGAACGCGTTGCAGATTGCCACCCTATCTGGTCCTGATCCGCTCCGCGATCTGCGCCGCCCAATCGCCGATGATCGGAATGAAATCGATCGAAGCCAGCGAATATATCAAGAGCGATACCACCAGCGTCGCGCCCAGAACGCTGCCCAGCCCAAAGGCGATACCGCGCAGAAACTGAAGGCCGAACAGCCGCATCGGCCCCATCCGCAGACGCCGGTCCACCGAACGAACCGCGTCGTGCAGCATGGAAATGTCTTTCGCCAGCCGTTCGTTCTGCGTTTCGACAGGTTCGTCCGCCATCGCCCTTGTCACCTGTTCGCCTCATTTCGTTGCCAGCAAGTCTAGCGATTTATGCCTTCTTGGAAACAGTTCTGGCCGCTGGTCGCCATTGGCACCGAAATCTGCCGAAACCTGGCGAAATTACCGCATGTTTACAGCACGTTAACGGAATTTCACTGGCCTGAAGCCCACAAGGGGCCTATGGTGCCAACGTCTGGGGATTCGTCTTTTCGGATTGCGGATGGGTCCGCACCGAAAACAAACGTGGCGAATGAACGGGGGCCTGATGGCCTGCCAAGCGGCAGGCGAGCGGGGCCCGGTAGATGATGTCTTTACTGGCTTTAACCGGATTGGCAGGCTTTGAGTTTGGCGGTCTTGGCGATGGCGACGACGACGACGCGGCGATCCACGCCGACGACGTTGGCGAATTTTCCAGCGAAACCGATCTTCTGGACATGGATGCAACCGGCACGGATGCCGAGGTGCTTGATTTCGTTCGCGGCGATCTGGTCGAGGGTTTTGACCCCGCCACCGATACGCTGGAGCTTGAATATTCCGCCGCCCTCGGCCCACCCGAAGTGACGGTAACCGATTTCTCCGACGGCACCGGTGCTGCGGTCGCGCTGAATGGTGTTGTCGTGGCGGCGGTTCAGGGTGCCCAGGGTCTGGACCCCGCAGAGGTAGCCCTGACGCCCGTGTAAGGCCTGTGTGACGATTGCCCGATTTTGGAAAGGACTGATCCATGGAACTGTTCATTTTTGCCGGCTTGCTGCTGTCGGGATTTGCGATCGATACCATCAGCAACGCCTTCATCGACAGCGGATCAGATGCCGACGCCCAAGCGTATGCCGACCCCGAAGATCCGTCCTTGGGCGGCAATGGCGTCGACCTCGTTTCCGGAGTCTCCGAACAAGGCGACCTGCTTCAATCCGATGCTGTCCGGACCGGCACGCCGGGCAGTGACCGCCTGAGCGGGACGGGTGGCGACGATCTGATCGATGGTCGTGCCGGCGGCGACACGCTGCTGGGCAGAAGCGGCGACGACGAAATCCATGGCCGGTCCGGCTGGGACAGGTTGCTTGGCCACGCCGGTGCCGACGAACTGGACGGCGGCTGGGGCAATGACCGGATCAATGGCGGACACGGGAATGATATTCTGCGCGGGAACGGGGGCGACGACAAGATATTCGGCAAGCAGGGCGCCGACCATATCACGGGCGGAATCGGCGACGACCGGATTTGGGGCGGAACCGGAAACGACGTAATCTCGGGCAACGGTGGCGACAATTCTCTGTTTGGCGGAATGGGCAATGATACCATTGATTCAGCCGCAGGCGATGATCTCTTGAACGGCGGGCGCGGCAGCGATGTATTGCGCGCAGGCAACGGCGACGACACCGTGATCGGCGGCGCCGGCCAGGACCATCTATTCGGCGACAAGGGCCGGGACCTGTTGTTTGGCGACGGCGGATCACACGGCACCGGCACCGTGGACGGCCACGATCTGCTGGACGGCGGCGGCGGGCGGGACATTCTGGTCGGCCAGAACGGGCAGGACGTGTTGGCGGGCGGCGACGGCGATGACCACCTGTATGGCGGCGGCAACACCGAATTGGCCAAGTTCCTGTTGGGAGAGGCGGCGTCTGTCGGTTTTGACGATCTGACAGATGGCGAAATCGACACGATCGACGGCGGCGATGGCGATGACGTGTTTTTTCTGGACCGATATGATCGGGCCACTGGCGGACTGGGTGCCGACACTTTCCACATTCATGTTTCCACCGACCAGACCGGCACCGCGATCATACGGGATTTCGATCAGGCCGAGGATCTGATGACCATCAAGTTCAAATCGCCAGACTACCCGGTGGACCCGACGGTGACGATTTCCGATTTCGCGGATCAAAGCGGGGCGGACCTCTTTGTTGACGGCGAACTGGTGGCCAAAGTGTTCGGCGCACAGGGGCTGAACGCATCGTCGGTTTCGCTCGAACGATTTGTCGACCCGATCGCCTGAAGCCCGTACCGGAACATGAGATGCCGATCACGGGCGGTTGAAGCCCGACCCGCGCTCGCCCTGATCTCCCGGCAATGCCGAATGCCCGCATGGCCCACAGAATCGATCTCGATCCGCACGCGACAGGTTGGCGTTTCAGGGGTTTCCGGGAAGGTCTCGTACCGGCGCTGACTGGCAACTCAGGCGGTTGGCGGGTGGGTGAAAGTGAGGACCCACCGCCCCTTCCGCGATTCCGTCGACGCCTTCATCGACCCCGGCCAAGCGGTCGAGACCAAGGGTTTCGTCGGCGAGAGGTTGGTTTTGCTACCGGCACGCCACGGGATAGGTGATCCGGAAGGGCGAGTCGGGCCAATCCAAGGTGGCATCAAAGCAGGTGACGCGCCCCCGCCCGCCGGTCCACCAGCCACCGGGATCGACCGCGTCGTACCGGCCCCGGGCGTTCCTCTTTCGCAGCTCGAAATGCAGGTGCAGGATGCCGCTGGCCAACAGTCCCGAACGCCCCAGACCGCCAATCGGCTGGCCCCGCGCGACGGTATCACCCGCCCGGACCGACCGCGAATTGAGGTGTTTGTAGAGCGTCCGCATCACCGTACCATCGGCGCCGGGCGGATGGTCGATGATCACCGTGTTGCCATACATCGGCTCGCGAAGCGACAGCACCACGCGCCCCGCCGCTGCCGCCAGAACCGGCGTTCCCTTCGCGGCGGTGATGTCGATGCCCAGATGCTCGTCCCGTTCCTGCCCGCCGCCCCCCGGCAGGCGGCGGTAATGCTGATTGATCGACGGCGCATTGGCCGGCAGGATTTCCGCAATGGTGATCTGGTCTGGATACATATTCCCGACCGAAGCGCCGTATTTCTGATCGATCGTGTAACACCCGGCCACCAACAGGCAGACGGCAAGGCCGGCGCATCGGGCTGCAAAGCTGAAATCGGGCATTCGCGGTCCGCCGAATGAAGTTGGGTGTCTCGTGCGGCATGTTGCACACCCCGGTGGCCCTGACAACGTTTCCGGGCAAGTCTGGGCAAATCAGACGCCGGCCATTACGCTGGGGCCACATTTTCAGCCCCGCAAGGATTTGGCCCATGCCGCTCTCCGCCCTTTGGTACCCGCAAGATTGCTGCCTGATCGCCAATGAATGGCACAAGCCGCCGGGCGGCGGGTCGTTGCCGGTTCAGGACCCGTCGAGCGGGCAGGAAATCGGGCGGATCGCGCGCGGAGACGCGCAGGACATCGACGCGGCGGTCCAAAGCGCAGGCGCGGCCCGGCGCGGCCCTTGGGGGCGCATGCCCGCCTTTGAGCGCGGGCGAATTCTGGTGGAGATGAGCCGGATCGTGCTGGCCCGCGCCGAAGCACTGGCCGTGATCGAGGCCACGGATGTCGGCAAACCGCTGACACAGGCGCGCGCGGACGTGACGGCCCTGGCGCGGTATCTGGAGTTTTATGGCGGTGCCGCCGACAAGGTTCATGGCACGACGATTCCGTATCTGGAGGGTTACACGGTCTATACCCTGCGCGAACCGCACGGGGTTACCGGCCATATCATCCCGTGGAATTACCCGATGCAGATCATCGGACGCTCGGTCGGTGCGGCGCTGGCGATGGGCAATGCGGTGGTGGTGAAACCTGCCGAACAGGCCTCGTTGACGTCGCTCGCCTTTGCCGCCATTGCGCTCGAGGCCGGGCTGCCTGCGGGTGCTGTAAACGTCGTGCCGGGGCTGGGCGACGAAGCGGGCGCCGCACTGGCGTGTCATTCCGGCGTGCAGCACCTTTCGTTCACGGGTTCGGTGCCGGTAGGCTCGTCGGTCCAGCAGGCGGCGGCCAGGAACGTGGTGCCCGTCACGCTGGAACTTGGCGGAAAATCCCCGCAGATCGTGTTCAACGATGCCGATCTTGATGCGGCGTTGCCTTTTCTTGTCGGCGCGGGAATTCAGAACGCCGGTCAGACCTGTTCGGCATCGTCGCGATTGCTGGTCGAACGCGGCATTCATGACCGGTTGCTGGAGCATCTGGCCGGGCGATACCGCGCATTGAGGGCCGGACCGGCGCGGCACGATCTGGACCTCGGCCCGCTGATATCGGCCCGCCAGGCAAAGATCGTTGCCGGGTATGTCGCGCATGGCCGCGATCTGGAAACCATCGCGAAAGGCCAGGTGGTTGCCCACGCGCCGACGGGTGGTCATTATCAGGCGCCCGTTCTGTTTGCCGGTGCCCCTACCGATCATATTCTGGCGCAGGACGAGATATTCGGCCCCGTGCAGGTGGTCATTCCGTTTGACGGCGAGGAAGAGGCGCTCGCCATCGCCAATGCCACCGAATACGGTCTGGTCGCCGCGATCTGGACCCGGGACGGCGCGCGGCAAATGCGCATGGCGCGGGAATTGCACGCGGGCCAGGTCTTCATCAACAATTACGGTGCCGGAGGCGGCGTCGAACTGCCGTTCGGCGGAGTCGGAAAATCGGGGCACGGGCGGGAAAAGGGGTTTGAGGCGCTGTTTGGATTTTCGACGCTGAAGACTGTGGCCGCGCGACACGGCTGAACCGGTTTTTCGTTGTATCGCGTGCCGCCTGCGTTCCGCGCGGAGTTTCGACCCCGTGACAACACCGTCAGGTCGTTTCCGCCGCGGCTGTCGCGATATTGCACGCGGTCCCAATCCCCCATCGGGCAAAGTGTTTTCCGGCAATTCGATTCAAGCCGTTTGTCGATATTTCGTTTGAATCCAGTCGCTTGACCTGAAATATGTCCGGAAATCCGGTTTATCGGTTTTCCGGTATTCTGGTTCACCGGTTTTCCGGTAGTCTGGTTTTCCGGTATTCCGGTGGGCCGGTATACTGGTATTCTGGTATTCTGGTTCACCGGTTTTCTGGTGGACCGGTATACTGGCAGACTGGTGGACCGACATTCCGGTGAACCGGCATTCTGGAGGGCCGGCACGATGATCGACCGGCATTCCGGCGGATTGGTATTCCGGCGAACCGGTTAATTGGCAATCTGGCTATCGTGTGGGCCAGCAGGCCGGTGGTCTCGACATCGGTCGGACCGGATAAATGGTCGACCGGCATTCCGGCGGACCGGAGGACAGGACGCCGGAATGCCCTGCGCGCTCGTCCGCCAGCGTGATCATGCCGATTTGGGAACTATCCGTTGGCGGCGCGGCTTTCCGCCGAACCGCCATTGCCGCGACCTCAGATCTGCGGCTTCGGGTTATCGGCGCTGCATCGTCAGCGCATTGCAATCACGCTTCAGCCGATCCAGCGACCGGCTCAAGCGCCACAACCAGACCGGAAATAACGGCACTGCCCCGGTCGGAACAGGTTGCAACAACCTGCCAATTGCGCGGCAGGCTTGAACCGCCAGGCGGCCGTCCACCCGGCGCCGAAAACCGCGTTCGACCGTGGAAACGTCAAACGATTCAGTCGCGCGGCGGTACTGCATGAAAGGGCTGATATATCCCCAGCGTCCCGCCGCCGGGCAGTTCCAGCGCGGCCAGCTTCCCCCAACCCTCGTCCGAGATTTCTCCGACCTCGGCACCGGCTCGCCCAAGACGCGCTCGTTCCGCCGCGATGTCGTCGCACATCAGGTACAGTTCATGACGAGGGTCGGCGTCGGTCGGATGCAGCGCCGCCTCGGTCGGGGGCAGCGCGAAAATCAACCAGCCACCCCCGGCATCGACCGCCGGAAACCCCAGCGTATCGCGAAAGAATGCGCGGTCCGCCTCGGCATCTTTTGAATAAAGCACTGCATGCGCACCGGTGATCATTCTGGCAGCTCCCTTGGCTGGCAACGAAATTCTGCGTGCATTCGCCGGTGACGGCAAGGTGCCCGATCACCGGTATACACCATGATTATGGCTTGAGTTCGCCGGAAAATCCAGCAATCTGCACATCCGAGCCGGGACGGATAAACCGATGGTACTGGTCATACGCAACAGGGACGCGCGGCACCTTTGGCTGCATTCCACGGGCCTGCTGCGCGCGCCGACCGGGCGGCTTGACCTGCTCGGCCTCATCCGGCGGCTGGGGTTCGTGCAGATCGATACCATCCGCAATGTGACCCGCGCCCACCACCATATTCTGTGGAGCCGCAATCAGAATTACCGCGAACCGATGCTGTGGCGGGCCCTGGGGCGCGACCGCGCGTTGTTTGAACATTTCACCCATGATGCTTCGCTGTTGCCGATTGAATATTACCCGATGTGGCAGCGGCAATTTCAACGGATGGCGCATATGGTCGCGCAGAACGCGTGGTACCATTCGGGGATTACCGACACCCAGCTTGCCGCCATTCGCGACCGGATTCGTGCCGATGGCCCGCTTGCGACCCATGCCTTTGACACCAAGGTTGACGGGGAGAAAGCCATGTGGTCCCGCCCGCCCCACAAAAAGGCCCTGGACGCGATGTGGTATGCCGGCGAACTCTGCACGTCGCATCGCGAAAATTTCATCAAGTTCTACGATTTTGCAGATCGCGTGATCCCCGTGCAGCACCGCAACGCCGGGGTTTCGGATGCCGCGCAGATCGATTGGCTTTGCGGCGGGGCCCTGGACCGGCTCGGCTTTGCGACCCCTGGCGAGATCCGGCGTTTCTGGGACGCTACCAATGTGCCCGAAACCCGGCGCTGGATCGACAGCAACACCGCGTCCCTTGAAACCGTGGAGGTCGAAATGCAAGATGGCGGCCGCTACCTGGCGCTGGCGCCTGCGGATATCCGCGAACGGATCACCGCGCTGCAATCGCCCTGTCCGCGCCTGCGCCTGCTTAACCCGTTCGATCCGGCAATCCGCGATCGGAAACGCCTGTCGCGCCTGTTCGGATTCGAATACCGGAACGAAATGTTTGTCCCCAAAGCGAAACGCCGGTGGGGCTATTACGTCTATCCGTTGCTGGAACGGGATCGGTTTGTCGGGCGGATCGAACTTCGCGGAAATCGCGAAACCGGTCGTCTGACCGTTGCCGGTTTCTGGCAGGAACCGGGAACACGGTGGGGTGCGGCGCGAAAACAGCGGCTCGGCGCCGAATTGGTGCGGTTCGGGCGACTTGCCGGCCTTGCCGAAGTTGAATGGCCCAAATCCTCCACGGGTACGACCTGACTTGCGCCGGGGCGACAATCCTTTCAAACTCGTCATCAAAGCGACGGAGGCGAAATGCGACTGGCGAAAAAGACGGCCCTGATTACCGGCGGCGGATCGGGATTTGGCGCGGGAATGGCGCGAAAATTTGCAGCCGAAGGTGCACGGGTCATGGTTGCCGACATCAATGCCGAAGCCGCGCACGAAATCGCGGCGGAAATCGGCGGCTGCGCCCGGACGGTGGATGTTTCCGACGCCGCGTCGGTTGAGTCGATGGCGCAAGCCGCGCTCGCCGAATTCGGGGGGCTCGATATTCTGGTCAACAATGCCGGGGTCACCCACCCACCCGCACCGCTGGAAACCATTTCGCAGGCCGATTTTGACCGGGTGATCGATGTCAACATCCGCTCGATCTATCTGACCGCGCGGCATCTGGTCGGACCTATGAAGGCCAATCGGCACGGCGTCATTCTGAACATCGCCTCGACCGCGGGGGTTTCGCCGCGACCGCATCTGAACTGGTACAATGCCTCAAAGGGCTGGGTCATCACCGCAACCCGGACGATGGCGATCGAACTTGCGCCGTTCGGTCTGCGGGTCAACGCGCTGAATCCGGTCGCCGGGGAAACCCCGTTGCTCAAATCCTTTCTGGGCGATGACACGCCCGAAACGCGCGCAAAGTTTCTGGCGACAATCCCGCTTGGCCGGTTTTCAACCCCTCAGGACATGGGCAATGCCGCCGCTTTCCTGTGTTCGGACGAGGCAGCGATGATCACCGGGGTCACGATGGAAGTGGACGGAGGGCGCTGCATATGAGGCTGTCGGCCCAATGAAACCCGGCCCGCAAAACCTGATCACGGACGTTGCCGGACTGTGGGTCGGCAACGCCCGGGACGACCGACTGAAATCGGGGGTCACGGTGCTGACCGCTGATCGACCGTTTACCACCGGGGTGCATGTGATGGGTGGCGCGCCCGGCACCCGCGAGACCGATCTGCTGGCGCCCGACCGGCTGGTGCAGCAGGTGGACGCGCTGGTTCTGTCGGGTGGATCGGCCTTCGGGCTTGATGCGGCCTCGGGTGTGGCCGATGGCCTGCGCGATGCCGGGCGCGGGTTTGCGGTCGGTCCGGTCCGGGTGCCAATCGTACCCGCCGCGATCCTGTTTGACCTGCTGAACGGCGGTGAAAAATCTTGGGAAACAAACCCTTATCCGGCATTGGGGCGGGCAGCGCTGGCGGCGGCTGGGCCGGAATTCGCGCTGGGCTCGACCGGGGCCGGTACCGGGGCCACCACGGCGGATTTGAAAGGCGGGCTGGGATCGGCATCGTTCATGCTGGCAAACGGCCTGACGGTCGGGGCGCTGGTGGCGGCCAATCCGCTGGGCAGCGTTGTCGTGAACGGCCAGCCCCGGTTCTGGGCGGCACCGCATGAATGGCACGACGAATTCGGCGGCCTTGGATCGGGCAGTGATTTCAATCCCGGTCTTGAACCGGTGATGCCTGCACCCAGGGCCGGGCAGAACACCACCATCGCCATCGTCGCCACCGATGCCGCGCTGACGCAGGCGCAGTCGACACGTTTGGCGATTGCCGCGCATGACGGGATGGCGCGGGCGATCCTGCCAAGCCACACGCCGTTTGATGGCGATCTGGTTTTCGCTGCCGCGACCGGTGAAAAGCCGTTGCACGACCCGGCGTCCGATCTTCTGTCACTGGGGCACGCGGCGGCCCAATGCCTCGCCCGGGCCATCGCCCGGGCCGTTTTCCGGGCAAGCCCGGCGCCGGGGGACATATTACCGACTTGGGGGCAAAAACATGGTCAATCCGGCTGATTGCCGGGAATTGTTTCCAGATTGGAAACAACAGCAACTTTGGTGAAAATATTAAGGGTTCATTTACCAACGCGACCTACCCCTGAAGCAGAAATCAGCTATCCAAACGGTAACGCCAGATGAATATTCAGGCCCGCGACACCCAGTATGTTCCACTTTCAGCAGACCAGCCCTGGGGTCAGAGCGCTTCCCTGACCGAACGCGACCGGTTCCGGGTGCGCCATCTGGTGATCTATCCCGGACGGGCGCTCAACCTGCAAAGCCATTTCCACCGGGCCGAACATTGGGTGATCGTCTCCGGTTCGGGCCGGGTCACCATTGGCGGCGACACGCGTGATCTGTTTGAAAACCAGTCCGTCGATGTCCCGATCGGCACGCAACACCGGCTGGAAAATCACGGCAAGGTCGATCTGCACCTGATCGAGGTGTCCACCGGCGCCTATCTGGGCGAGGACGATGTCGTCAGCTACGGCTGATCCGTCACGCCAGCAACCTGTCGACAAGCGCCGATTCCGGGTCCGCCAGCGCATCGATCACGTCAAAATGGTGCCGGCCGGGTTCGATCACGACGTCCGCATTCGGCCAATTCGCCGCCAAGAACCGCGCCTGTTCGATGAACGCGGGCCGCTCGTCGCTGCCGACCCATGCGGTCACCGGCACCGGCAAAGCATCGCGCTGCAACGCCGGGCTTTCCGCGTTTGCCTCGCCCGCACCCAGCCCAAAATCCGCATTCATCGCAGTTTTCATCAGCGGTCGCAGATCGTGCAGGCCGGAAATCGAGACCACATTGACGATACGCTCTGCGAAAAACCGTTGCTGTTTCAAGTCCCTGCACAACATTCGCGTCACCAGATGCCCGCCCGCGGAATGCCCGGTCAGGCGGATCGGCCCGTCAATGCGCCGGGCGGCCAGATCAATCGCGGCGGCGATTTGCCGGGTGATGTCGGAAATCCGCACCTCGGGACACAGAACATAACTGGGCATTGCGACGGCGTATCCCCGCGCCAGTGCGCCCGCCGCCAGATGCGACCAGCTTGATTTGTCAAAAGCACGCCAATAACCACCATGCACGAACACGACCAGTCCGCGCGGTGCAGCATCGGGCAGGAACAGATCGAGCCTTTCCCGGCCGTGTTCGCCATAGGCAATGTCGGGTTCTATTTTGCCCCGATTTGCGCTCCGGTCGCGAAACGCCGCCGCCGCCGCCGCCCATTTCGGCGGATATTCCCCTGCGCGATCGATGTATTTGCCGTTCGCATACGCGTCGTCGAGTTCCTGATGCGTCATGGCCGCCTCCTGCATTTCACTATCCGCCGCTGCCCTTGCGAAGAAAAGAGAATTGTGAAAAACCGCACCGGAATCCAGCAAACATCGGGGGCGAGAGATGTCAGAAAATACCAACCTTGCGGCCATGTTGAACGATCCCTCGCTGTTGCGCGCACAGGGTTTCGTGGCCGGCGAATGGGTGGATTCCGATGGCGGCGAAACCTTTGCCGTCACCAACCCCGCACGCGGCGACACCATCACCGAAGTCGCCGATCTGGGCGTTGCCGAGACCCGCCGCGCAATTGCGGCAGCGCAGATTGCGCAAAGACACTGGGCACGGCTGACCGGCAAGGAACGTGCGGCCATCCTGCGGGCATGGCACGATCTGATGGTTGCGAATGCAGACGATCTGGGCGCCATTCTGACCGCGGAAATGGGAAAGCCGCTGGCCGAGGCGAAGGGCGAAATCCTCTATGGTGCCAGCTTCGTCGAATGGTTTGCCGAAGAGGCCAAGCGGGTCTACGGCGAGACCATTCCCGGCCACCAGCCCGACAAGCGCATCACCGTGATCAAACAGCCCGTGGGGGTCGTCGCGTCGATCACGCCGTGGAATTTCCCCAACGCCATGATCGCCCGCAAGGTTGCCCCGGCGCTGGCGGTGGGCTGCGCTTTTGTCGCTCGCCCGGCGTCCGAAACCCCGCTTTCGGCGCTGGCAATGGCGGTTCTGGCGGAACGCGCGGGCGTACCCAAGGGCATATTCAGCGTGATCCCTTCGACCAAATCCTCGGCCATTGGCCGCGAATTCTGCGAAAATCCGATCGTGCGCAAGCTGACCTTCACCGGATCGACCGAGGTCGGGCGAATCCTGATGCGTCAGGCCGCCGATCAAATCATGAAGACCAGCATGGAACTGGGCGGCAACGCGCCGTTCATCGTTTTTGACGACGCCGATCTCGACAAGGCAGTCGAGGGGGCGATGATCTCGAAATACCGCAATAACGGGCAGACTTGCGTTTGCGCCAACCGGATTTACGTGCAGGACGGGGTGTATGACGCGTTTGCCGGGAAACTGGCGGCGGCGGTCGGGAAAATGAAGGTCGGCGACGGGTTCGCGCCCGGCGTCACCACCGGGCCACTGATCACCGGGGATGCGGTCGAAAAGGTCGAACACCATATTGCCGACGCCCTTGCCAAGGGTGCCAAGGTGCAGGTCGGCGGACACCGGCACAGCCTTGGCGGCACGTTTTTCGAGCCGACCATCCTGACCGGCGTCACGTCGGACATGCTGGTCACCAACGACGAAACCTTCGGCCCGGTGGCACCGCTTTTCCGGTTCCGCGACGAGGATGACGTGATCAGGCAGGCCAACGACACGATTTTCGGGCTGGCGTCCTATTTCTATGCCAACGACCTTGGCCGGGTGTACCGCGTGGCCGAGGCGCTGGAATACGGCATGGTTGGCGTGAATACCGGTCTGATCTCGACCGAGGTCGCGCCGTTTGGCGGGGTCAAGCAATCGGGTCAGGGCCGCGAAGGATCCAGCCACGGGACCGACGATTACGTCGAAATGAAATATATCTGCACCAGTATCGGGTGAGATGTCTTTGCGTTGGCGATTTTTCCACCGGTCAATTTGCGGACAAGGCCGGGCGAGCGCCTGCCCTCAGGGTGTGGCGCTCCGAGTGCAGTGTTTTCCACTATATCAGGTGATTTACGAAAAAACCTCGGGCGGGGCACTTGGTTGTAAAGCGCCGGCCCGGTGGGCGGGCAGGCGCTTGCCCGGCGCCTGCGGCGCTGTTCGGGCGAGGTTTGGCCGATAATCGACCGTGAAAAATGACGATCGTCCGCCAAGGATTGACGCGCGGCATCCGTCCTACGCACATTATGTTGATGGAAACGGGCGATGATATTCTGGTCCGGCGCGCGAACGGGGGCGACGCCAATGCGTTTTCGGCGCTGGTCGCCCGCCATTACGACCTGATCTATCGTCTTGCCTTCCGAATGTTGGGGCGGCGCGAAGAAGCACAGGATCTGGCCCAGGATATCTGTGCGGCTCTGCCTGCCAAACTGACCGGATTTCGCGGCGATGCACGGTTCACGACCTGGCTTTATCGCCTCACCGCCAATGCCGCGATCGACCAGATCAGAAAGCGCCAAACCCGGCGCAAAGCCGCGCAGGGCTGGGGCGAGGCTGAAAGCCTTCTGCGGGCGCAAGACGCGGAAACGAAAACAGAAATCGACTGGCTGCATCAGGCGATGAACCGGCTGTCACACGATCTGCGCCAGACGGTGGCACTGGTTCTGGGCGAAGAGATGACCCACGCCGCCGCCGCACGTGCGCTGGGGATCAGCGAAGGGACGGTAAGCTGGCGCATGAGCGAGGTCAAAAAATCTCTGCGCCGGATGGCCGAAGAGGAGGCGCAATTGTGACCGATGATCTGAAACGTCTGAAACACGCGCTGGATGCTGCCACGCCCGCGCCCGATGCTGTTGCGAAAGCGGCCGCACTGGACATTGCCGCAAGAAATTTCACCACCCTCCAAGAATCCACGCACCGCACCCGTCAGAAAAACAACCGCCCGGAAAAACCGGCCGGATTTCTGACAGGAGTTGTAAACATGTTTGCCCGTACCGGACTGCGCCCCGCCCTTTACGCCACCTCGAGCCTTGCCGTGGTCGGCCTGGGCATTCTGATCGTCCTTCCAATGGACGGATTTTCCCCTGTGCCCGATCTGGCGGTTCGGACTGGCACGATCGGCAAAACCCGCGAGCAGGTCAAACCCGACACCGAAGCAATGTCCGAACCGGTTTTGGAGCTGATGGTACAAGAGCCGGACATGGCTTACGACATGACCCGGCAAGCTCCGGCCCCCGCGCCGTCAACAATGGCCCGCGCCAAATCCGCCGAGGCCCCGGTTGCCGCACTGATCGCCGATGGCTATGACGACGGGCTGGTTCCGCAACAGGATCGCGAGCGGTTTCCGGACGTAACGCCGAACGCGTTGAAAATCACCAGCGACAACCCGGTTTCGACCTTTTCGATCGACGTCGATACCGCGTCTTACAGCTATGTCCGTTCGTCAATCATGAACGGCGCGTTGCCCGACCCAGATGCCGTCCGGATCGAGGAAATGATCAATTATTTCCCCTATGATTACCAACAGCCCGGCGGCGACATTCCGTTTTCCACCTCGGTTTCGGTCTTTCCGACCCCGTGGAACGCGGGCACGAAACTGGTCCATATTGGTATTCAGGGTGAAAAACCGCTGGTCGAAAATCGCCCGCCGCTTGATCTGGTGTTTCTGATCGACACGTCGGGTTCGATGCAGGACGCGAACAAACTGCCGCTCTTGAAGCAGAGCTTCCGGCTGCTGCTGTCGCGCCTTTCCGCTCAGGACCGGATTTCGATGGTGACCTATGCGGGGTCTTCCGGCGTGGTGCTGGAACCGACAAGTGCCGGCGAAACCGGCACCATTCTAACCGCGCTCGACCGGCTGGATGCCGGGGGTTCGACCGCCGGTCATGCGGGGCTGCAACTGGCCTATGCGCAGGCAGAAAAGATGCACGCCGACGGCCGGATCGGGCGCGTCCTGCTGGCAACCGACGGCGATTTCAACGTCGGCATTTCCGACCCCGAAGCGCTTGAATCCTATATCGCCAAGAAACGTGAAAGCGGCACGTATCTTTCGGTTCTGGGTTTTGGGCGCGGCAATTACAACGACGCGCTGATGCAAAGCCTTGCGCAGAACGGCAATGGCACCGCCGCCTATATCGACACCCTGAGCGAGGCGCAGAAAGTGCTGGTCGATCAGGTATCGGGCGCATTGTTCCCCATTGCCGATGATGTGAAAATTCAGGTCGAATTCAACCCGGCCATGATCGCCGAGTACCGCCTGATCGGTTACGAAACCCGGGTGCTGGCACGCGAGGACTTCAACAACGACAGGGTGGATGCCGGTGACATCGGCGCTGGCCATACGGTGACCGCGCTCTACGAAGTGACGCCGGTCGGCTCGTCCGCCATCATCAACGATCCGCTCCGCTACCAGCAGGCCGAAACGACAACGGGTTCCGGTGAATTCGGCTTTCTCAAACTGCGTTACAAACAACCGGGCGAGTCTGTCAGCAGGCTGATTTCAACCCCGATCAGCAGCGCCGAAATCGCGCCAACCTCTGACGCGCTGTTCGCCGGTGCCATGGCCGGGTTCGGGCAGCTCCTGCGCGACGGGAAATACCTTGGCGACTGGAAATACGCCGATGCCATCGCGCTGGCGAATTCGGCGAAAGGCGCCGATGAATTCGGTTACCGCGCCGAAGCGATTACCCTGATGCGGCTTGCCGACACCCTGTCGCGCTGAACGGCACCCGATCTCCAATTGGCGCAAATATCCGCGCCGCAGGCACCGGCGCACCGCGCCGAAAACAAAAAGGCCCGGAATCCATCCGGGCCTTTATTCAACGATATCAGTAGTTTCAGGCAGCCTTGGCGACCGCTTTTTTCGCCGGTTTCACGCTGATCGTGTCGGACGACGAAATCTCGATCCGGCGCGGTTTCAGCGCTTCGGGCATTTCGCGCACCAGTTCGACGTTCAGCATCCCGTTTTCAACCGAAGCACCGGTCACCAGCACGTGGTCGGCCAATTGAAAACGTTTCTCGAACGAACGTTGCGCGATTCCGCGATGCAGAAAGCTTTTGCCTTCGTCCTTGGCCTCGTCGCCCTTGCGCGCGGATACCAGCAACTGGTTGTCGCGGGTTTCGACCTTGAGATCGGATTCCGCAAATCCTGCCACCGCGACCGAGATGCGGTAGGCGTCATCAGCGGTTTTTTCGATATTGAACGGCGGATAGGTGTTCTGGGGCACGTCGCCGGTAAAGGCCCGGTCGATCAGATCGGCAAAATGGTCAAAGCCGACGGTGGAACGGTAAAGGGGTGAAAAATCAAAATTTCGCATGTCTGCATCCTCCTAGATGAGCGATACCTGGTTACGGCCTTCCATCATGGACAGGCCTTCAGATTGGCGCCGGACCCGATTTTGGCGTCCGACATCCCAGATATGGGAATGGGCAATCTGCGCTTCAAGTGGTCAGGGTTTGACGATATCCGACCGTTTTTTTGCGCCGCCAGCCGCCGATGTCGACACGATCCGGCTGAACACGCCGTCATTGTTGGCAAGACGGCTGATCAATTCCTGCAGCGGGCCGCCAAGCGACGCGCCAAGGGCGACATCACGCTCTTTCCATTCCGCCTTGGCGGATATGACCGAGGCAATGCGCGGCACCCCGTTTTCGATCACGAATATCGGTGAACCCGAGGCGCCAAAGCTGACATGGCACGACAGTACCAGAACCGACGGATCCCGGCCCAGCACGTGGCAGGTTTCCTGCAGGCTTGGCGCGCCGGCGCGTTCTTTCGCGTAGCTGACAACCTGAACCTCCTGTCCGATCCCCGGGCGGCGCGCGCGCTGGAAGGGCACGATCCGGCTGTTCTTGATCGGGTGGTCAAGTTCGATAAGCGCGATATCCGCGGCGACGCGATCCAGCCGCCGATTGCTCTGATATCTGTAATCGCGGTGGATGACGACGCGGCTTGCGGATCGCTGTGCCGCCGCGCGGCCATTGCGCCATCCGGCCAGAAATTCAACATCCTCGATCCGAATGCGTTCGCCGGTGCGTTTGTCGAACATGCAATGCGCCGCCGTCAGCACCAGATCGGGCGCGATCAGGGTGCCGGTGCAAAATCCCGTGCCAATCAGGTTCACGCGGCCGACGGCCTCCCAGGCGCGGGACTGATCTGCGGTCGTAAGCCCGACCAGTTGCGTCGTATCCTTGGCCGGGGCGCGTTCGGCAGTGAGCCAAAGCACCAGCAGCAGCAGAAAAAACTTGCGCATCCTCAATCCTCAAGTCTGCGCCCCCTTGAGAAAAGGAATGGAAATGCGATGCGGCGAAACTAAGGCTGATTTGTGGGGAATTGTCCCGGCTTCACGGCATTGCTGCGGCGCTTGGCGGCGATCCGCCGATAACCGCCAATTTGGGCGGTCTGGGGCCGCCCGTGGCCCAATCCAGCAGCTCGACAACATGGACCACCGGCGTGTTGCTGCCCGTCGCAAGCTGCACCATGCAGCCGATATTGCCGGTCGCGATCACATCGGCGCCGGTCGCGGCCAGTGCTTTCTGTTTCCGGGTTTTCAGTTCGCCGGCGATTTCCGGCTGCAACAGGTTGTATGTTCCCGCCGAGCCGCAGCAAAGGTGGCTGTCCACGGGTTCCTGCACGGCAAAACCGGCGTCGCGCAGCAGTTGCTTTGGTTGCGCCGTGATTTTCTGCCCGTGTTGCAGCGAGCATGCCGCGTGATAGGCCACGCGCAACCCCGAAGCGGCGCATTCCGGCAATTCGAGGTCTGCGACGACTTCGCTGACATCCTTTGCCAAATCCGCGATTCGCCTGGCGTCATCGGCAAGTGGATCGTCGCGGAACATGTGGCCATAATCCTTGACCGTGGTACCACAACCCGACGCGTTGATCACGACCGCGTCCAGACCCTCGCCCATGATCTCGGCCATCCACGCCCGGACATTCCGGGCGGCGGCGGCGTGGCTGTTGCCGGTCCTGCCCATGTGATGCGCCAGCGCCCCGCAGCATCCGCCACCCGGTGCAATCACCACCTCGCATCCCAGCCGGGTCAGCAGGCGGATCGTCGCGTCGTTGATATCGGTGTCCAGAACCTGCTGGGCGCAACCTTGCATCAACGCGACCCGCGCCCGGCGCGTTCCGGTGGCGGGAAATACCTGTGCGCGGTCGCGCGGGCTGACGGCGGGCAGCGCCGTCGGAGCAAGATCGATCATCGTGCGCAGCCGCGCCGGCAGCAAAACCCGGAACCACCGCCCGATCCGCGCCGCCCGCAATGCCAGCCGGAACCGCCGCGGGTAGGGCAGAACGCTCACCAGAATCGCGCGCAACAGACGGTCGGGCAGCGGGCGGGTATAGGTGTCTTCGATATGCGCCCGTGCCATATCGACAAGATGCATGTAGTCGACCCCCGAGGGACAGGTGGTCGTGCAGGCAAGGCACGAAAGGCATCGGTCGATATGGGTGACGGTCTTTTCGTCGGCGGCCCGGTCGCCCTCCAACATGTCCTTGATCAGATAAATGCGCCCGCGCGGGCTGTCCAGTTCGTCGCCAAGCACCTGATAGCTGGGACAGGTTGCCGTGCAGAACCCGCAATGCACACAGGATCGCAGGATGTCATTGGCCTGTGCGATGTCCGGATTTTCAAGTTGCTCGGGGGTGAAATTCGTCTGCATGGCGACTAGCCCATCAATCCGGGATTGAGGATGTTGCGCGGGTCGAACTTGTCCCGCAATCCGCGTGAAATTCGGTCGAGCATCGGTGATCGCGCGGCGAAAACACCCGTTCCCGGCATCGTGGTACCGCCCGCGCGTTCCAGCCGGGCGTGGCCAGGAATGCCCACCAGCAACGAACGAAGGTCGGTGCCGGGCCTCAGGCGGACCCAGATCAACCCGCCGCCCCAGTCAAACAGCAATTCCGCCTTCTCGCCTGCCAGCCTTTCCGCAGCCCGCGGCGCGTCCGAGGGTTTCAGTGACACGCGCCAGACATCGCCATCCTTGCCGGCAAACCCCGCGACATCGCGCACCCACTGCCAGTCAGCAGCAGTCCTTTCCGGCGCGGCTTCGATGTTGATTTCGCCAAATTCCCGCAGCCGGTCCCGCAATTTCTCTGCGCGATACGCGACCGATTTGGCAAACCCCTCCACCCGGATCATGGTCAGCGGTTCGCCATGGAACCCGCCGGGCACATGCGCGGCGCCCGACACTTCGAAAGGCGAAGCCAGCGCCTGCGACATCGCGCCGATCGCGGCAGGAACGCCAAGTCCCGAGACCAGCAGCACCGCGCAGGCCTCGGACGTCGGCAGAACCTTGAGCGACACCTCGCTCAAAACGCCCAGCGTGCCAAAGCTGCCCGCCATCAGTTTGACCAGATCGTAGCCGGTCACGTTCTTCATGACCCGGCCACCGTTCTTGACGACCTTGCCACACCCGTCGACAAACCGGACGCCCAGCAGAAAATCACGGCAGGCACCGACCTGAACCCGCCGCGGCCCGCTGACATTGGCGGCCACCATCCCCCCGATCGTCGGCACGCCGCCGGTTCCCAGCAGCGTGCGGTGGTCCATCGGCTCGAAAGCCAGCCGCTGGCCATGTTGCGCCAGCAAGGCCTCGACTTCCGCCAGGGGCGTCCCCGCCCCGGCAACCAGGGTCAGCGCCCCCGGCTCATAAAGCCGAACGCCGGTCAACCCGCGTGTGCCAAGCACCGCCTTTGCCGCCGTGACACCGATCGGGCGCGTGCCACCGCCCTGAATGCGAAGCGGGTCGCGCGCATTGGCGATGATTTCGCTCAATTCCTGTTCGTTCGCGGGGTTCATCTTCATGGTTCCCAAAATACTCCGGGGACGGCCCGGCGGGCCGGGGGCAACGCCCCTACCCGGTCCTTTGTTCGCGATGCGCGGCGGATTGCGCCAGCGGAAAGACCTTGGCCGGGTTCAGCCGCCAATCGGGATCAAACACATCCTTGACCGACATCTGCGCGGCCATGTCGACGGCATCATACTGAACGCTCATCAAGTCGCGTTTTTCCACGCCGATGCCGTGTTCGCCGGTCAGACAACCGCCGACCTCGACGCACAGCTTCAGGATATCGGCGCCCATCGCCTCGCACAGTTCCAGATCACCGGGTTTGTTCGCGTCAAACAGGATCAGCGGGTGCATATTGCCGTCGCCCGCGTGAAAGACGTTGGCAACCTCAAGCCCATAGTGCCGCGACATGTCACCGATCCGGCCCAGCACCAGCGGCAGTTCGCTGACCGGAATGGTGCCGTCCAGGCACATGTAGTCGCTGATCCGGCCCATGGCGCCGAACGCAGCCTTGCGCCCGGCCCAGATGCGCGCGCTTTCCGTTTCGTCGGCACTTTCGCGCAGTTCCCGCGGATTGTGCGTGCGGGCAATGTCAATGATCCGGCCAAGCTGTGCGTCGATTTCCGCATCCGAACCCTCGACCTCGACGATCAGCATCGCCTCGACGTCCGGGTAACCCGCGTCCACGAATGCCTCGGTCGCGCGGATGCATGGCCGGTCCATGAACTCGATGGCAACCGGCAGAATGCCCGCCCGGATGATATCTGACACACAGGCACCGGCGGTGGTGCTGTCGTCAAATCCGATCAGAACCGGGCGCGCGCCTTCGGGCTTGGGCATGATGCGCAGGGTCGCTTCGGTCACGACCCCCAACTGCCCCTCGGAACCACAGATCAACCCCAAAAGATCCAGACCCGGTGCGTCGAGATACGGCCCGCCGATTTCCACGACGCTGCCGTCCATCAACACCATCGTCACCCCCAGCAGGTTATTCGTGGTCACTCCGTATTTCAGACAATGCGCCCCGCCGGAATTCATGGCGATATTGCCCGCGATGGCGCAGGCAAGCTGGCTGGACGGGTCAGGTGCATAGAAGAACCCCAATGCCTCGACCGCGCCCGACACGCTCAGGTTGGTGCGGCCCGAACCAACCCTGATGAACCGGTTGGCGACGTCGGTTTCCAGGACCTGATCCAATCGCGCCACGCCCAGAACCACGCAATCCGCCGTCGGCAATGCGCCGCCCGCCAGCGAGGTGCCCGCACCGCGGGGCACCACTGGAACGCCGTTGGCATGACAGATCGACAGCACCGCCGATACCTGTTCGGTTGACGACGGCAGCACCACCGCCATCGGCGGGCACCGATAGGCCGTCAGCGCGTCACATTCATAGGCGATGGTTTCGGCATCCGCGTGAATGACCGCGCCCGGCGCCAATACGGCCGCAAGCTGGGCGACGATCTGTCCCTTGCGGGCCAGAATTTCAGCATCGGGAACCGGCATATCCATCGGTAATCGCCCTGGTAAGATGGGAGTGACCAACAGGCTAGCATTGTTGGAACGGATGTCCAGAATGATGGCGGCATTTGCACCGATCCGTTGAATTGCCATGAGTCGTCTCATTCCGCCATTCCGGGTGACCGAACCACATCACGTGGCGGGTATCGGTCGCGCATCCGGCGCTCAAGACACGCGAATGGCACAGGATCAAGGGCGCAGGCCCGCCGCGCATCGCAAGGCCGGCCCCTGGCACAGCGATTGGCTGGGAAAGGCGCAACCTACCGGGGTCACGCAGGTATTGCCGGGATAATATGGCCGCAACTTGCGCCCGTTCACCGCGCCACGACCCATAATTGCGTGGCTCTGCCGGTATCGGTGAAAAAGTCCTCCGGGAAGGCTGAACGGCTCAATGGAGACAGGTCGGCAATCGGGGACGTTGGCATCGGCACGCCACCAATGCCCCCGGTTTGATACCAGTCCCGGGTTGGTCGGATCACAGGCTTCGCACCTTGGGCTGACGCCTGCGTGCTGCGGCAGGAACCACGCATCGTCGCGGACGCGCCGCAAGTCCTATTGCCAGGGCACCGGCTGGACCGCGTACCCGATATAGAGGGGGTGTCTGGGATGTCCCGCCTTGGTCAGGCCGAGATGCAGCAATTCGCGACCGGTGGCCTGCATCAGCGCCGCCACGACGCCCCCTCGCCCCAGATGCGCGCCATGCGTGCCCCATGCGCAAATGACGGAGTCCGCCCAATCGCACCCGTCAAGGATCGCGCGATCATTTTCCGGCCCGACCGGATCATCTGCGCCGCGCATGTCGCGGGGGTCTGTCGCCCGCCATGCGAAGATATTGCACACCTGAAACGCCCCGAAACCTAATGCCCGTGCCCGGCGCTCGCAACGTTCGACGGTCGGGTCGTTCTGCCTTTCGGTCGCGGTCGAAGGGTTCAGCATGACGAACAGAACCTTGACGCCGGATGGATTCCAGACACGGGTCAACGCATATCGATAGCGCTCGCAATCCGAATAGACCGCGACACTGGCGGCGTCGCCCTTGAGGTGGGTGCGCCGGATCACGTCGGTGCCACGAAAACGCGGCTCGGATGCAGTTCGCCGCCCCGATATATGCCAACCGCCACGGCCCTGCCGTCCAGCGCGGCCCAACCCGTGTCGCCATATTCGACCGCCGCGCCCAGAACCATACCGGGCTGGCCGTTTCGCAACTTTGCAGCCGCCTCGGGCGTGCAGCGCAACGCCGGCAGATCGACCAGCCCGGTTTCGAGTGGCAAAAGATAGCGGTCGAGCGTTGGCGATTTCGCTTCCGTTTCCAGAATATCGGGCGCGATGCCATCGTCTGCCGCGAACGGCCCCGACCAGATGCGGCGCAGAGTCTCGACATGGCCGAAACATCCCAGCGCCACCCCAAGGTCACGGGCAATCGCCCGCACGTAACCGCCCTTGCCGCAAACCATTTCCAGTACCGCATGATCCGGGTCGGGCCGCGCGAGGACATCCAGCGATTCCACCCACAGATCGCGTGGCGCAAGTTCCGGCTCCACGCCCGCGCGCGCCAGCCTGTAGGCCCGCTGGCCGTCGACCTTGACGGCGGAAACCTGCGGCGGAACCTGCCGGATCGCGCCCCTGAACATATCCAGCGCCGCCTTTATTTCGGCATCACCCGGGCGCTGATCCGATTGGCTGACGACGGTGCCCGCGGCGTCGTCCGTGTTGGTTGCCTGTCCAAATCGAACGGTGAACCGATACGCTTTCAGCGCGTCTGTCACGAACGGTATGGTCTTGGTCGCTTCGCCAAACGCAATCGCCAGAACCCCGGTCGCGTCGGGGTCGAGCGTTCCGGCATGTCCGGCTTTCCTGGCATCAAACGCCCAGCGCGCCTTGTTGACGACCGCGTTCGAGGTCATTCCCGCCGGCTTGTCCACCACCAGCCAACCCGACAGGGCGCGCCCCTTTTTCCGGCTGCGGGCCATGGTATCAGCGCCCCGTATTGCGGGTTCCGCGCGGATCAGACATCCGGATCGTCCGCATCCAGATCCCGCCTGACACCGGATAGTTGCAACAGACGGCGAGTTTCGTCCATCTGATCGAATGTCGTGTCCTGAACGAACCGCAGCTCTGGTGAAAACTTGAGCTGAACGCTGCGATTCAGACCGCGCCGCAAATCCGCCCGGTTGCGGTTCAGCGCCGCGATCGCCAGATCGCTGTCCTGCCCGCCCAATGGCAGCACATGCACCGTCGCGACCTTGAGGTCGGGACTGGTCCGGACCTCGCCGACGGTAATCGACATATGCGCGATATCCGGGTCGTAGACTTCGCCGCGTGCCAGCATTTCCGCCAGCGATCGGCGGATCAGTTCACCCACCCGCAACTGGCGCTGGGACGGGGCGGAATTTGATTTTGGCTGGTGTTTTCTCATCGCCGCCGACTTAGGCGAGTTCGCTTGCTGTTGCAACCGGTGCCGCGCTCTGACAATGGTCGAAGCCAGAGCATTGGATTCCAGAAGATCAGAGGATTGTCATGGCCGACCTTCCGGCGATTTCCATCGTGGGCGCATCGGGACGAATGGGCCGAATGCTGATCGCCGAAGCGCTGGCCAGCGACCGCGTCCGTCTTGTTGGCGCGACCGAGCAACCCGGGCATGACTGGATCGGCCAGGATCTGGGCGCGTGTCTGAACCGCGCCAAAATCGGGATCGTGGTTTCCGACGACCCGTTGGAAGTCTTCGCCAAATCCAGGGCCGTGCTCGATTTTACCGCGCCGGCGGCGACGATCGGTCACGCTGCGCTTGCTGCACAGGCACGGCTGGTGCATGTCATTGGAACGACAGGGTTTCATTCGGATGATCTTGCGAAATTATCCGCCGCTGCGCGACATGCGGTGATCGTGCGGGCCGGGAATATGAGCCTGGGCGTCAATCTGCTGATGCAACTGACGCGCAAGGTCGCCGCCGCGCTGGATTCCGATTTTGACATCGAAATCGTCGAATCGCATCACCGCCACAAAGTCGACGCGCCGTCGGGAACAGCGTTGATGCTGGGCGAAGCCGCGGCCAAAGGACGGGGCGTTGGTCTGGACGATATCGCGGAACGTGGCCGCGATGGCATGACCGGTGCCCGCAAAACCGGCGCAATCGGCTTTTCCGCGATCCGTGGGGGTGATGTCGTGGGCGAGCACGATGTGATATTTGCCGCGGACGGGGAACGAATTGTCCTGCGGCACATGGCGACCGACCGGGCCATTTTCGCCCGTGGCGCGCTGAAGGCGGCGCTGTGGGGTCTGGGCAAAAAACCCGGTGAATATGACATGCTTGACGTGCTGGGCCTGTAACACCACCGGCCCCAATAACCGGGCCACATCGCGCGGCGGGTACCGGCCGCGCATCCGGCGATCAATACCTGCCGATTTCGCGAATTCAAGGGCACCAGCCCGCCGCGCATCATCGGGCCGCCCATTGGCACCGCGATTTGCTGAGAAAGGCGCAACCTGCTGAGATCATGCAAGTTTTCCGGGAGTAGTGTGGCCGTCACTTGCACAGGATCTCCGCACCATGGCCCGCGATTGCGCGGCTCGGCGGTCAGCGGGCAAAAGGTCCGCCAGTGGATCGAACGCAACTATTGAGTCTCCCGGCAAACGCCACAGATTTTGCCCAAACAACTCAAATGTCGTGATCTTTGGATCCATAAAGCAAAACTCCGGTGGTTCGAACCGCAGGATTCAAACCACCTAGAAACCTGAACCGTTAAATAGAGAAGTGTCAGTCCTTGGGCCCGTTGACATGAAACGCCCAAATCCTTGCCAAGGATTTGGCCCAGGCTTTTGGAAAAGCCTGCGAGCACCTGCATTGAATTGGCTTTGGTTCCCCGGACCGGCGCACCGCCCCCGCACAGGTACCGCGGCAAATCCTTGCCAAGGA
>Ga0114932_10001174_pt1 | contig 30476 bp, 47 predicted proteins | sample 2SBtaG_2_FD_87286 | JGI IMG/M metagenome (GOLD analysis project Ga0114932, IMG submission 87286) | Deep subsurface microbial communities from Kolumbo volcano to uncover new lineages of life (NeLLi) - 2SBTROV12_ACTIVE470 metaG | ecosystem: Environmental > Aquatic > Marine > Volcanic ...
AAACACCCATTACAAACTGTATTCGTTATTGCTGCACCGATAACATAGAGTATCCACAAAAGGATACACGCACCGATAATATAAGTAGTCGCAGCTATAATATAAGTAAATATTCTTTCCATTATTTACAGACGTCTTCGAAAGTATCTACCCGAAACCCCTCAATCTTAGAATAAGTATCTTTCCCTCGATCATAAGAATAATTAATACGTCGCTTTTCATCACTACCACTCACAAGATCACTGAGCGGAATTATATGTTTTTGAGGTATAAGAAAGAAGTCACATGCATTCTTGTGTGCATTGTATACAATCACACGAAGAGTTCCGACTTTTGATTCAACACCCGCAATTGATCCTGAATATGAAGTGATTTCGTATTCCCTTACTTCACCCGAAACTGCTGTATATTTCCTTTTCGTATTATTTTCTGTACAACTGGAAGTCTTGCAATCAGACTTATCTTCGACAAAGTCATAAGGAAGCAACCGATATCCACACCAAGTAAGACCGGATACTACGGCAATCGCCTTTTCGGCAATAGTTTCCATTTTCAAATCGCTCGGATGCACTAAACATTTGCCATCCGCTTTCTTCAAACTCGGGAAATAATCTTCGACAACATAACCATCGATATCCACAAAGGATCCTTCGATGTTTTTAAACAAACGCCATAGGGCTTTATCTTTACTCATAGCAACCTTCGCTTTCTTCAAATCTCTTACGCGCGATTTTTTCAGCTTCGACTTCCGCTTTCGTAAGACCCGTCACAGGATCCGACGGATACCGTACTTCGGTATCTTTTAGAGCTTCTTCATAGAGAGCTTCCAGAAGAGCAGTATTACCATTATGAGACATAATATTTATTACCCCTTAGAAAATGTTAAAGTAAATTCTGACCAAGAAGGACCACCCAAGGTAGAATTACCGATAGACCATTTAGGACATATAGTATGACCGATACGAAACTTAAACCCCAACCCTTGAAGTTGAGCACAAATTGCCCTAACAGCATTACCCTTTACACGAAATGGCCATTGACGAGTAGTGAAATTCTTAGGAATGAATAGCGTATTATTTTCCCAAGTGATAGGAGCTGAAGCAGTTGAACCGTTAGTTATAGCAGATTTACCAACAACACCAGCTACGATTGATAGTACATTTTTTTCTAAAGACATAATATTTAAACCCTCTCTCTTTCTAGTATAACCATTGTACTATAAAAAGGTTCAATTGTCAAGGCTTTTTATACTCCTTATAATGTTTTCTTTATAGTGATAAGGGTATATGGATATTTTTTTATATGAAAATTTTTTATATGGGACTTGCTTTAAGGTTTGCTGCGTTCTGTGGAGTCTGTTAATTTGCTAGCGGGTCCCCCGAACGCGACACGACTTCACACCAGTTAAAAACGTAGTTGGGGATCGGACAAAAAAAGAGAGTCCCGAAGGACTCTCAGTTGCCAGACGAAGGAGTACCTGCAACTCCGTCAATAGAGAAAAAAGGAGAACCAGACAGCACCAAACAATGTGAGCATGAATGCAGTCTCTATGATTACTGTACCTATACGTTTCATGATACCACCTCAGGTGCAATAATCATCCCATCTTTACACCCCTTGAGATAGGCATTTTTGCCTTCTACTGTCAGAGGATAACCATGACGCTTGAGTACCATACATACATTAGGAGATACATACCCCTTGGTCTCGAGGATCTTGATAGGTGGCATGCCATCATCATACAGTTTAAAGTACTCGTCGACTGTGAAGTTCTCTCTCAGGAACTTTTTAAAAGCCACCTTTCCTCCGTTCCTAAACCGAGCAATGAATCTAGGACACAGTGCCCATTTAGGATCGGTGTCTCCTGTATAGAAGAGATACTCACCGTCGGAACGCATAGTCTTGTTGGTGAAAGCTGTCATGATGCTACTCCATTCACTTCCCAGTTGTAGATACCGACCGCTTCGTCCCACATGACCCAAGCGTCGCCGTCATCCTTAAAACCATCCTCAGACGCAAAGTCCATGGACGAAGAATGGTAGCAGCTATCATCCAGACCATGCTTAACCAACAAAGCCGCTAGGTTTGCTGCAGTCAATGCCCAAGCTGAGCAACGAGGTCCTGTACAATTGCGAGCATTATACGACACTTCGATGCCGCCATTTTTAGCACTGATAAAATTAACTTTATTCATTCTCTCTCTCCTTCTTTCGAAAAGCACCTACTTCTCATTATAACCATTGTACCCTATAGAGTCCCATTTGTCAAGGCTTATTTTGGCTTTTATTAAAAAAAAGAGGAGAATGCCAGTCTAGACAAACTCCTCTTTTCCGGACTGCTATGCAGCGTCCTAGTATAGTCACCTATACCTATCACTCTCATGTCTACGTGTAGAGAGTGCTGCGCTTGTGATGGTACTGTTAGCGCAGAGGTTTATTCCTCCACTTGTCCCTATGGGACCATTCGCAGGTCCTTGCGCTTGCCCTGCCTACCATCACATGTATTTAGACCATTTTCGGAGGTCTTTCTCTAAAAATTTTGCTGCGATCGTGTCCGATCGTGTGCGGTTCAAGACGACCGACCATACCCGATTTATTTTTGATTTATCCTCATACCTGTTTTTTCAGAATAAACACCTCTTTCTGGATCTCGATAGAAGGGATTTGAGAACCTTATAGAGCCATGAAGCGATTTCCTTTTACACTCCTTCATTACATCACTGCGAGAGTGAAAACCAAAGACATTGAGGACCACCAGTGTGTTCTCAGGCACTACAACGTGTGTGATATTGCCCCATTTACTCTCTGCTTCTTCATCAGATATGCGTAGACTGCCCTCTATGCTATATTGATTATCTTGATCACCAGTGTAATACCTCATATACTCACGTTGCATGAACTCTTTTTTACGTTTACCCAGTATATGACTTCCCTTTACATACCTTGTTGGTCCGTGTTCAGTGCTTACTGCATGTGCATAGTACCACCATTTGTAGGCATAACAGAACGTGTCTTGATGTAAATCCTTCTGAATGTCGCCGTCTTGTGGCTTATTATGAACTGTTTGTAGATAGGAATTGTTCGTCATGGCGTTAGCAAAACGAGGATTCCCTACTTCTATGCCCATCGCCTTTGCGACGCCGTGGGATATAGCATGAAGAAGTGTGGTGTCTCGTAGCATCGTTTGACCGTTCTTCGCGAGTGATCCCGCCTGTGAGGTTATGTACTCACGTGCTCGGTCGTGATATTCGGGAGATAAAAAATCCTTCGTGAGCGAAAGCCCTTCGTGCTCCAAATCACCCCATTGTTCAGGAGTAAATTGTTCTCGAATGCAGAAATTGGCGTATCGAGAGCGGTCAATATGTATACCCGCCTCGGCAGCTTCATGAGATACTCCTGCAAGAGTGCGTAAATCCTTGACGCTGCTGTCCCAGTAGCGACTATCTGTGATGCCAAATGAGTTACAATGCTCGGGGAAATTCCATTTATCCATTAATCGATTACCCCTTGATTTTGAAGTTTTGTGTACTTCACTTTTGTTTGTTCCGTGAGTTTTTCTCTGTTTAGAAGACCTGATTTTTCTAATAATGTGAGCATTGCAAGCACGTCTCCAGCTTCCTCATTCAAATCATTCAGTTGTTTTTCTCCTGGACCATGACGAATTACCTTACTGCAACGCTGAATGAACTCACCGCATTCTTCCATAGCAATAGTGAGGAGCATCGTGTCAGTCATTGTTTTTGACCCTTTTATTGATAAAAGCACCACCTGTATGGGAACTTATTTGCCCTTTATCAAACACAGATTTATCCTCTGGGTGATCTCTATCAAGCTGCTCTAATCTTTCTCTTTCCTTCTTCTTAGCCCAATATCGATTCGCAACTTTTTTGCCATACTTTTTTTCGATAGATTTATAGCGGTTCTTCTCTGGTATGTTATTTTTGGTCATGGTTCATTATACATCCTCATAATCAAGCAGAAATTTCTTCTTATCATATATTTTCAGCTTTCGATTTTCCTTCGCAGAAACTCGATTTGTGAAATATGCTAGGCAAATAGGATCATCTTTCTTAAAATGATACACTGCATCCTTCTTTTGAAAGAATACCACTATGTTGAGAGGAATGCCAACACTGTTGTCCTTCATCTCTATGACTCCAGGAGTCACCTTGAATGGTTGATCTTTATAGTATATTGGATCCAGAAACAGGGCTTTTGTTCCTTTTGCTGCGATAAGAAATGGCAAAAGGAATTTAATGACGATATAATTCTCACTTATCGAAGATCCAACCAGTTCAGTTTCGTGCCAATTCACCTCAATGAAACCCTCTGTTGGTGATTTCCATGTATATTCAGCATTCGCTGTTGTTTCAAGCAGCAAATCAGTTGGAAATCTCACCAAAAAAGAATTCTTGAATAACTCTCGAAATGCGGGACAAGCTCGAGCTGTGGTGAATCCTACAATTTCTTGCTTTTCATCCCGACTCAGTTTTGACCATAAATCTAAGACAGATTTCGCTTTATTTCGATAGAAATCTAACTTTCTCCACCAATTTGGAGTGTCAGTATGACATGGAGTCATCACATCTTCAAATTGAATGTTGACATTATCTGTTTTAGGACCGTAATAAAGATTCATCAGCTTTTCCGCTTTATACGACGAATAAGACGTTGAACCCATACCTCTACGTCATCTTCGACTTCACCAATCTTTTTTTCACGTAATTCTGAGTGCTTGCGTACGAGAAACTGATCCCATGACTCATGTGGATGATCCTCATCACGATAATCAAACGTCTTTTCTTTCGGTTTCGCATACTCGTCAGGCAATTCACCCCAACCAATATGTTTTGACCATTCATCCTTGGTATACCATCGCCTTGTCATAGAATCCTCACATTCTTGCAGTATTCAGAGGCTTCTTCTGCAAAATCTAGGTCATTTTGGTATGCAGTATAATCGCCATCGCAATAACTGCGTCCTGCTATGCGTAAATCCTTATTGGGTCGCATGAGCAGCATACTCATAAGGAAAGCATTGGGTGATGTAAACACTACTCGAGCATTCAATAGCGCGGAATAATCCTTGACCACGTCCTCACTCGATGCTATGTTCGTTTTCGTCTCCTTTGATATACGTCGTGCCAGCTTGATATCGTCAGTGAATAGGAGCGGATCTCCCATCTGCTTGGCTTCATTGATGAGGCGAATGTAGGAATCCTCACTGGCGACATTTTTATCAGTGCCTCGTATATGTACTGCGACTGCTATAGGATTATCAGACGCCAGCACGTGCTTGTGAGGCTTCATATACTTCTCGATCACCCTCTCACGATTACGGAAGATCCGAGAAGCCACACCGATGTTCCAATAGGGTGATTTATTTGTTCCTGTCTGTTCCTCAACAGGGATACTCAGCTCATATAGCTGGTCAATCTTTTTGCTGGTATCATAGTCGACACCACCTGTATTCACGACCAAACGTGGTTCCTCACCCTCATACACACCAGCAAGCGCAGTGAATGCCTGAAGACATTGAACTCCCATTTTACCACGAATATGGCAATCAATTTTCATGTTAGAACCCCATTGGATGATAAGTCTTATCAGCATCAGGTTGTATCCAGTCATCATAGACTAAATCCTCTATGTGCTGTATGACTGTATCCATATCTTCCTCTGTGTGATGCTGAAACTTTTTTACAATGCCATCGTCAAACAAACTAGATCCGAATTCCTCATTGATATTCTTAATCTTCGTGATACGACCCTGAATGAACTTCTGATTTTGAGTAGACATTCGTTCACCATACCTCGCATTTCGAATCTCAAGTGATGTCTCTAATATAATTATATGAACTTTGTACCCTAATTGGAGAGCAGCATTGAAAAATTTACTAGAAGTCAGGCGATCACCCTCAAAAATCATGACACCGTCAGTTGCTCTCTTATTTTCCAGATAATCTATAGCTGACGGCATGACTGCCATACTGAGTTTATCAGTGCCAGCATATATCTCGCCTTCCTCATAGCGACCAAACACACAAAGCCCTTGTCCAGAGGGATGATCATCAGAAAGATTGCAATCAACAAGTCCTTCCTTCATCGGTCTCCAATGCCGAGGTTCCATCCACTTCCGCATGAGCGTAGTTTTACCAGTCCCAGGAACACCGCATATTGCAATTAATTTTGGCATTTAACAATATCCAACATATATGCTGCTTTTCTTTTCAATCTCATAACGAACTTCCTGATGCTTCAGATGATAAGATCTTGCAACAGTCTTATTTGCTGCTGCCTCAATGAGATTAACTTCAGATTCTGAAACATTAATCCACGTGGGATGACCATTAGCATTTTTAGTATCATGCTTCCTTTTGCAAATGCCATTTACCACAATGGGTGCTAATTTACCTGTAGCAGAAACCACAAATCCAGATTTGTCTTTGAAATAAGCCTTATTAGACCAAGGTGATAATTCGTACGTCATCTGACACGCAGCAAACTATACGCCCCAGCTGCCCTATTCTTTACCCGCTCATCCCAACAAGAGACACATACTGCTTCCACATCATTATCATGTTTCCGCAGCGATGCGCTTCTTAGGTAGAATGAGGAGAGTGGTTTTAACATTTTGCATGATTTGCATGGGTTTTTAACAATTTCATAAAGACCTGTGATGATACTCATTACCCTCAGATCTGAAGCAGTTCTACGCCATAAAACAGCTTCAGCTTCCTTCCTACGTGTGTTCATACTACCCTCCGAATGAAGAGCTTGTTTCAGTCGCTATGAAATAACGAACCTTCGGAACACCTATAGCATCCCAACGAGAAATACCCTTTGAAGACACTTCAACGTCATAATCCCTCGGCAACAGCTTGAGGTTATCGACCTTGAATATCAGGCGAAATTCATCTTGGGTTTCACCGACCGGAGTTTCAAACTTATTTGACCCCATATTCTTTGAGTCAAGTGCTGTAAGATATACGGCAGAACCTTTACCGACGAGAGCAACCTCAGGCAGTTCGAGGATACCTGCCATTTTCAGAGCATTACTCATAGCATCGCTCTTAATCATGATTTTCACGTCAGTAGATGGAATGGATAGTTCCTTATCAGGTGGGGTGATAATATTTCCCACATCAGCATAACTGATATATGCCTTGCCACCTGACCCATTCGTCACAGTTATCTGCTTTTCATCGAACCCAATATCGGGGTCTTGGAATGCCTGAAATGTGGATAAAAATTGATTCAGGTCGAATATAGCAAACCCGCGAGGAATATCCTCAGAAATAGTCGCTTCAGCAAGCACACTTTTCTGGGGAGATACTGTTCGCAGACTCGTCCCTTCCTTAAACTGTAGGGACATATTAATTGCGGCGAAATTCTTTAACACCTCAACTGTTGTCTCAGATATCTTCATAATGTAGTCTCCTATTGACCAAGGTGCGGTTTTCCTATCGCTTTTGGATCTACCGTAGCAGACGCACCTATCTGCGCAAGATCCGTTAAACTGCCACCAAATACCATAGTGCCTGTATGCTCAAGTTTCATCCATGGGCATAACCATACTTTGATACCTGCTTTTCTTGCTTGCTGACAGAACATATAATCCTCAGACAAATAGCGTTTCGTCTCAGGATCGATAATACAATCAAAATACGCTATAATTTCACGCGACCCATCGAAATGCTTCGTCCTTGCGTGATCTGGTTTGTAGCTGTATTCCGGATATGCCTCAGCATACTTTTCAAAGGCAGAACGCTGAACCATCATGAAACCAGTTCCACCCTCTAAAACTTCTACAGGTTCATCTAACCTGATCTCAGCATCACCCTTTACAGGGTTGAACACATAATCGCCCACATATTTGTCCAGATCATTTGGATTTTTATCAGCAAATCCCTTATCGACTGCTCGTTTAATTTTTTCCCATGATATACATTTTTTAGGATAGGGTCCGCATACGATTTCTTTATCTGAACCCTCTTCCGCTATAACGGACAGGGCGACCACATCGTTAGGATCAAACCCAATATCCGCATCGATGAACATCATATGCGTGCATTCGCTACGCAGAAATTCATCGACAAGATAATTCCTTGCTCGTGTAATGAGACTCTCGTTGTAAAGATAAAAGAATGAAATTGTCATCTGGTAATTTGCTGCCAGCATAGCAAGGTCCGCTGTGGACTTACAATACTGACCCAGACACATGCCACCATACATTGGCGTTGCTACAAATATTTTTCTTTTTCTGAGTTCTTCTACTGAAACCGTAATATCTACTGACATAATCCCTCCATTTTATACACATCAATCACTCTTCTATTTATATGGGTTGTCGGGGACCGAAGTCCCCGACTTCCCAAGAGAGGAGAGATAAAAATGCCTTGCTCTTAAGCGGAGGCACCTAGCGCACGATACCCAGCAGCAACCACTGCACGACTGGGAGTGCCGAGACGGAAGAAATTCTTCGTCTCACCTTTGCTGTTCGTCCGAGGATTCGAATAAACGGCAAAGCCTTTCAAGCGCAATTGACGGACAATCTCATAAGGATTACCAGCACCAAAGCGAGAAGAAATCTGCTTTGCGGTAATTTCCTGACCTTCCATCAGTACGCTCAACACACGATCTGTCTTAGTCATAATGACTCCTTTCTGTCAGATCTAACACAACTCAGATTAATCTGAGCTACTCGAGTCGGGGCGAAGAGGGTTGTACATTTCTTGTTCAACTGCCTCTTCGTCGACTGGAGTCTCGGGCACCACGGTCGGGTCGACCTTGGCATATAATTCGAGGAATGCTAACTTAGTTTCCTCGTCGAACCGATTGATGCAAAGTTCAATTGCTCTCATCCGGTTATTGAAAAGGGCATAGGTCTTGGCGATATGAACCAACCGTCTGGTTGAAACCAACTCGTCAATAGCACCTTCCATAAAAGTTTTCCGTATAACAGCAGACCAAGCAACGAGATGGGTGATGAAATCCTCATCTAACCCATGACCCCGAAGGATCTTCTTCTCTACTGCATCAGAGGGGAAATTCTGCTCAATCGTGATAGGGAACCGCTCTAACCAAGCATCATCCAGAATAGTGGCGGCAACATACCGACCATCGTCTGAACCTTTACCCTTGGTATTCGCAGTCACAATCACGTTGAACCCAGTCTCAGGTTTAACCACCTCACCAGTTTTCTTAACATAGTAAGGCTTTCCTTCGAGAACACCCTGCAAGCACATAACTTTGCCGGGATCTGCTCGGTCAGCTTCGTCGATAAGAAGGACAGCACCAAGTTCCATTGCCCGAAGGATCGGACCTTTCATAAAACGAGTTTCGCCATCGATCAACCGGAAACCACCGATTAAATCATCTTCGTCAGTTTCGCGAGACATCTGCACCCGAACCATCGGACGCTTTGCTCGTGAGCATGCCTGTTCAACCATAAAGGTCTTACCATTACCGGATAGACCGGAAATGAATACAGGAAAAAACTGGCAGGATTTTATGATGCTCTCGACATCTTTAAAATCACCGAAAGGAACATAACTCCGATCCCGATCAGGAACGACAGCATATTCATATTCGGAAACTGCATTAGGGTCAAATTTGACTGCCTCAGGTGCAGACCGTCGAGTCAACGGAACAATTTGTGCAGCTGCCATATCAACTTCAGTTGCTGGTGTGGCACCATTATTCATGAGCAATGCCTCAGATGGATTCACAGCATATTTGCCGCGACTTTCTTTCACGGCATACTCACGAAAGAACCACCAAGGTGGTGATATTCCATATTCATTTCGAAGGTCTTCGACCTGCTTGTTGGTCACGATATTGCCGTGACGATTGAGCAAATCAGAAACAAAGTTCGCTTTGGTTGATTCATTAATTGTGGTCATTATCACTCTCTCTCATTATCATTCAATATATACATTGTACCTAAAAAACGCTCAATTGTCAAGGCTTATTTTACCTCAAGCAGCTATTTTATCAATAAATTTACTCAGGATAACACGACTGGTTTTGCGCTTGCTGTTCGCCTTAATGAAAGCACGCGCCATTTTACCTTTGGTTTCACCAACTGGGATATCGTCTAAACTGGTTGCCTCAGTTTCTAATGCGTCACCACCCATAATCACGTGAACCTCATCGAATCCTGCCGTGTTGGGAACACTCATATGCTTTTGTTTTCTCCATAATTTCCTGATTTCTTTGACTTCATCATCATCAATCCAAGGATTTTTACCAGCATTTGCGCGAGATTCTCCTATCATTTTAATAAGGTTATAAGGATAACCACGTTCTGGAGTAATGTAAAAGTTGATGATATTAACATCACACGATTTCCGAATGACATTCAGCATATATTCAGTTTGCCCATGCCGATTATTCCTATATTCTTCCTTGTTGGTCAATTTTGTGATAGGATCACGGATTATCAAGTGACGAGAACCAACTAGGTTACCAGTATCATCATAATGACCAGCTGCTATTAGATGATCCCTATCATACGAGAAACCATTGGATTCACCGTCGGTCAAACAAACGAAATTTACTATCTGGGAATTGGTTTCTTTCCGGAAATCATTAATCAGATCTCTACAATAAACCAAAGATTGATTTAATGGGGTTCCACCAAGAGAAAGAACAGTTGACCTCCAAGCTGTCAGACCTCTATTTTCTTGGGTGTACCATCCACGAGTGTATCTACCACCATAGTGATAATGACATTCGCTACCAAAATCTAGCAGGTATTTGGTCATTTCAACAAAATCTGAATTATTCATCTTCTCAGTGTATAATTCCATGAGGCAGCAGTTACTTCTATCCAACAACCCATCTTTTTTCATTTTATAAGATGAAAATACTTCCTTCAATCCTTCATAATAATCTTCGGTCCTGATATTATCGATAAATCCATAAACACGATGGGGGATATTGACCCTCCGACAAAACATAACAAGATTTACCAATTGCTCGATTGTTCCTTTCATATTTTCTGCCATTGAACCAGAGAAATCGACTAACATGACCAATCCATGGTTTTTAGCGTCAGGAAGAACCGAAATGCGTTTGAAAATGGTTTCACTGTATTTGTAGGAATGTAACTTAGTAGGATCAATAACACCAGTTTTTGCGTCACGGGATCTGCTATACTGATCAGCTGCTTTTTTCATCTCAAACTCTTTTACAAGATACAGGACATTTTTCTTATTGGCAGAGACAAACTCGGAATATCGAGTTTCAGTATTTGCATCCCACTCTTTTACACGCTCAGGTAAAGAAGGATCCTCTGGATAGATAAGACCCTTTCTCATGTCGGCACGGAAAATACGAATAGTATCCTGAATTAATTTGTAAGGAATTATATGTTTTTTATAATCATACAACCTCTTGAGCTCGACATAAGTCGTAGGAATAGCAGACTCGTCGACTAACTGATCAATCATATTTTTTTCTAGATTTTCATCAGTCGTGGCAGTTACTTTATCGTTCCAGTCATCACCGCCATTGCGACCACCTGAATCATTTTCACCGTCATCATCGTCATATTCACCGCTGGCATCAAAATCACCTTCACCTTCGCCATCAGTTTCTTCATCATCAGTTTCTTCATCAGTTTTTTCTGAGTTGGCAGGAGAGGAAGGAGTCGAACCCTCGTCTTCGGATTTGGAATCCGCTATGTTACCATTGTCACCACTCTCCTCGAAGTCGCCATCTTCATCCCAATCACCGAACTCATCACTCATTTCACCGAAATCGTGATCTTCATCAGTTTCAGCAGTTTCTTTTGCATAAGCAAGCATTTCTTCTGAAAGAAGAACGACATCATCAAAAGTTGTGGTAGACTCTACACGTTCCACATATTTCATTTCCTCAGATGAAAACGTGACATCCATAGAGGAACCTAATTTGAAATATAGATTTACACGGTCGATAAAATTCATTTTTTCGGTTGGTTTATATTTAACACCAAAAATGTCTCGGTCATAGATTTCTTTATATCCAACCGTGAAATCCCGACGTGACCCAGGATATTTGTTTTTCATATTCCGCTCGATACGAGCATCTTCTACAACGTTCACATATCCTTTGAGTTTCTTGCTGTCCTTGACTGCATCAACCCAGTCTTCCTCGGGAGTATATAAAGCATGACCAACCTCATGGAGGATCAAGAGGTGATATAATTCCTTACTCATTTCTTTCCACAAAGGAAGAGTGAGGATTCGAGATTTTACGTCAAATGAAGCTGTAGGAACCTTGCGGTGTTCAACCGTGATATTTTCGGTTGCTAGAAGATTCGTCAGCTTGTCAAGATTAGGAGTGGTGGTTGTCATCGTTCTCTCTCTCAATTATGATTAATTGTACCGTAATAATGCCCAATTGTCAAGGCTTATTTTACACATTAATCAATTATTTTATCGATGTCATCCGGATGGACATTGAGAATCCAAATTTTCTTTTTGCGCTTGCCGACCGTAAATTCTGACATCCCAGCTGGAATTGGTTTATTCCATCCATTTTTACGTGCTGCCGAGACACTGGGGAACAATCCAACGAAGTGCATCAAGTGGCACATCATCCAATCACCAGTTGTCGAATTGACAGCGGTTCCGATGGTATGCTCATCGCCTGTATCGAAACCTAACAGCTTTCTATCCTCTTCTGACACATCTGGATGCACGAATGAAATTTCGTTAGACATTACCATTACGCAACCCCACGATTGTTTGATTTTGGGAAAACCAAACCTGACGCTTTGAAGGCATCATTGACTTTCTTTTCGTTGTCGAGCGGGACTACATCAATCCCTGCTTCTTTCAACATTTTCTTTTTGATCAGAAGATTCCGAACTATCCAATTACAATTCATCATAACGTGTTCCTTTTTTCCATTATGACTTATTGTACCTCATAAAGCCTCAATTGTCAAGGCTTAATCGCAATGAATCCCGTAAAAGAATGATTCTGCCAAAACGAGTCTATCTGCTCGAACCCAGCATCCTTGCACATATCAATCAGGTCATTGCGTGTATCGGGTTTCTGCATGTGCCTCAGTTCCTGCTCTTTGGTCATAATATCTTCATAATCAAAGTTTTCACGCTTGAAATCATAATAGGTGAAGGTTCGGATATCATGAATCATACTATGAGGAGACATAGTCTTTTCAGCAAAAACAAACCCACCACCCTTGTTTAATGCCTTGTATATCCTTTTTACCGTTTCGAGTCTATCAGCTCTAGGCATAAACTGTAATGTGAAAATAGATGTCACAAATGAGGTGTTTTCAAAAAATATGGTCTCACGGACATCACGATTCCTGAAATACACAGATTTTTCTTTTTGACGAAATTCATCTTCGAGTTGATCCAAACCAGGATAACCAAAGAAATCTTCTTCAATTTCTATTCCCTCCCATTTTACATCTTGAACCCAAGTGTTCCGCTCTACCATCGCGCTTATCAATTTACCAGTTGAACAACCTATATCATAGACCCAAGTATCATCCTCTATGAAATACTCGGATATCTTAATAACGTCATTCCACAGGTCAGAATACCTGCGGATTGATAGATCAATATGCTCATCGAAACCTTCAGGTCTTTGTGCGAACGTAAACTTCATCTCTCCACCAATCCATGTCTAAGATAGACAATTTCTATATCCGAGTGCCTTTGGCGAATTTCCTCAATCTGTATCGGATCATCCTCAAAATGAATTCCGATATCATAACACTCTTTAAGCAGCGTCAGAACTTTTGCCTTCCATTTCCCACTCGCTTCTCGACCATATTCAGCACTGCTACGAGAAATAGGATTCATAATCACATGGTTATTTATGTCCATGCTATCAAGTTTCGTGCGAAGCTCAGTGTACTCGCTGATAGGTTTGCCTGTGACTATGATATCCTTTTCGCAAGGTTTGACTCCAGTATATCCATGACCCAAATTGATGACGCCATCATAATCAAATGTATTGATCTTAAGTTTTTTAGACTTACCAAATAAGCGACCTTCACCTAATTTTACATTATAAGGTTGCGACCAATCTCTCATGTTATACAGCACGTTGAGTCTCCGTCAGGTTTGTAAATGAACGATCAGCAAGAGCGTCACACTCTAACTTAGCATCTTCAATGGTCATCTGTTCCGGTGGAGTTTTTTGAGTCCAAGCTGATGGTCCACGAAGGGATCCAACAATACCCATTTCACGGGCAACTTTCAAGAACCGAATAGCGTCGATAACGACTCCTGCCGAATTAGGACTATCCTGTACCGACAACTTACAATCAATTTCAACTTCGGCACCACCAAATCCATGCGCTAACACTTTAATGTAAGCAACCTTGTTGTCTTTCAAATAAGGAATAAACGAAGACGGTCCAGCATAGATACCGTCTTTAGGAACAGGAATACCGCGAATATCATTCTGACTGCGTATTACATTTTCCTTGGATGTTTTCTTTGATGCTAAACGAGACTGGTCCATCATATTAGCAAAGTCACTGTTTCCTCCCACATTCAACTGCTGATGGAACTCCACGCTGTGTCCTCGATTGAATAAAGTTTCCTGTAAAACCTGAGACAATATTGAAGCACCAAACTGTGATTTCATATCATCACCAACTATAGGTAATCCCGCATCAACAAATCGTTTCTCCCAAATCGGATTAGAAGCGATGAAAACCGGAATGCAATTCAAAAATGCAACGTCTGCTTGAATAGCAGCATTGACATAAAATTCAGTTGCTTTCTGGGACCCAACGGGAAGATAATTAACAACGATATCCACCTCTCGGTCTTTCAATATCCTTGTAATATCAGCATGAGGTTCATCAGATACTTTAAAATTTACATCCTCATGGTAATCTGCCATATGCGAGGCAACACCATCAAGAGGCATACCCATTTCCACTACTGTGTCATCATCAATATCAGTATGAAATGTTGGGGTGTTATTGGGATCACTGAATATTGCTTCACTGATGGGACTACCAACTTTTCTCTTATCCACATCAAATGCCGCAACAACTTCTATCTCGTCAGCGTCGTACCCACCTATATTTGGATACATGACTCCTGGGACATCCTTTTGGTTTCGATGGCGATAATAATTAATGCCTTGTAAAAGGGCAGATGAGCAATTGCCAACTCCAACAACCGCTATACGAATCTTTCTATTTTTAACTGCATTCATTTCATTCTCCTTTATGTCAGTTTATTAACGAGACAATCCTTGATCGGAGTGAGTAGGTCTCGGGTCTTAGTGAATAAAATCGTAAATCGATTTTCCTTGATTTTCAACATAATTATTAAAATTATTCTTTATTTCTATTCTCCCAAAATTATTGAAGTCAGTAAGCCATGACTGATTTACACCGAACTCTTTATACATATCAGGCAAATCCTCATTGTCCTCATGCATATTAATCATTTGACCTGTCATTGCGCCTGTCTTCATAAGAATCTTATTCTGAAATGTTTTCCTTACGCAAGGTGCAGAATATTTTGATACATCCTCATAAAAATCCCACTCAAGCTCTGACCATGCTTGTTTTAACTTATACCAACGAGTGTACGCATCCTGAGTTGGGGTTCCCGGAGCGTCGCCGCCAGTCGCAATCATTTTCTTATACTGACACAGATGCGTTTCTAATGTGAATGGACTAGACATATCAGTGGGCAATACAAATTCAGCGCAAGACTCTATGAATTCCTGCTCACGACTTTCAATCCATTTTAGGTCATCACTGCTGTATTTCTTTTTGCTATCCAAATCCATCAATTCCGGTTTGTTATAAATGTAAACCAGTCCTGATCTTACTGACCAATTTGACGGATCAGTTGCTAACATATTTTTCGGTACAATATGACTCATTCCAGCACATTGCTCATAAAATGCCTGAGTTGTTAACCAACCAGACATACGTCCTATCCTATAAATTGTCATAACCTCTTTGAGCGCATGGTCGAAATCCTGAAACGTGTTAATCCATGATCTGAGGGTTCCATGCTTTTCTAGAACCTTTTCATGAATATCTTTTAGGATAGGAATAAACTTGCCTTTGTTGTATTTTGTGTCTTTTGAAAAATGTTGTCGAGCATAATTTTCATTATTCCAGTCTTCGAGAGTTTTCCAGTTTATCTTTTCGATATCAGGAAAATGCGACCAAATCACCCACGCCATTGATGATTGATAAGTTATACCAAACAGCATAGAAAAATAGATCCTCTGCTCATCACTCATAGAACCTTGATTCATGTATGCTTCATTGTAAGTATGATGGTCTACATCACGATGCTTCATTCGCCAACCATATGACCGAAGACACATCTCTATTCTATTTTCAGGTAGACGCCAATCCACATATGGTTTATCACGATTGTCTGGGTGCAGATACTTAGTCAATGCGCTTCTCATAAAAGCAGTCTATTCCCCAAATATTTCTATATGATGCTGGAGAGTTTTGCCAAGTGAATTCTGTATCACCTTTCACATAATTCAAATTTTCGTAGACAGGATCAAAGTCGTTATCAAGGATTTTAGATCTCCACCCATTTTCATAGGATAAAACCTTATCCTGCCAGTGAAACTCTACTGCCATTTCTTTGACGCATTCAGGAAACTTCCAGTCCCAGCTATCAAAAATTCTATATTCCTCACCCTCGATATCACATTTGAAATGAGTTGGTTTATATTTCTCCATCAACTCATTTGCTTGTTCTGTAGGGACATCTATCTTAGTCTGACGTAAACTGGCAGCAGCTTTGCTCTTTAAATTAATAGTTCCTGAACAATAATTTTGCTTTGAGTTTGTGAGGTGAAGTTCTATAGAATCCACAGGTTCGTTTGTAACCGCTGCTTGAATTAAAACTGCTCTCGGGTCATGACCTAGATTCGCCTTGGCAACCTCAAAATTATCTGGATGCGGTTCGATACCAATATACTGTTTAATGGGTTCCCGCAACATCATGTAACCGAACCCACCAATATTCATACCCCAATCCATGACAACAGCATCTTTAAGAGAGTGCTTGCTACCAAACTTATCATAATGTCGGAAACAATCTCTTACCATATTCTTATCGACAGCAAGACCGTCTCGTACATAGACTCCTTTGTACGTTTTATACATTATATGTGCTCTGCCAATCTTTCCACTCCTCTGAAAAAAATATGTCTGGGTCTATGCCATTGTAATTCTTAGGTCGCCCGTCCTTACCTGCTAAACGCTCTTTCCTGTCGTATACAAAATCACGACGCATATTCTCATGCTTTAGTGAATCACAACCTAACATTGCTTCACGGAAATATAATACAACACTACACCGCTCGATACCCTCTTCTCCTGATATAAGAGGTGTGTTTGCATGAATTTGATGAGCATCCATCATGAGTAAATCGCCATCACGAATATCAACAGCTGCTTTGTACTCAGGAAAACAAAGATAGAACCCTTCATACTCTTTTCCATTTGTCATAGCAGTGAGATTACTGAATCCACGAGGAACTGCTCGATCTTCTGGTTGCTCACATAAGTCACCCGCATCACGATGGCATGCTGTACGAAAATCCCTATTGAGTGTGATAGTTGTGTAGACCGTATCCCCTATTCGCCAATCTTCCGATAGTTGATCAATACAATCTTTCTGTCCCTGCCACCGTGATGGAACCTCACGCTGAAATACCTTAGAACATTCTTCCATCATAGGTATTCCTGAATTGAACCTTTCTTTATTAGCAGCAGTCCAAGCAGTTTCACGGCAAAATGGAATACGAGGATATCTATCCATGTATCCGGCAGTACCTGAATATACACCGTTTCCATATGTAGTAGATGAAATCTTATCATTCAAAATTGATGAAGCAGCTGCATATCGTTCCTCAGTATCCATATCAAAAGTCGACTCAAACCAACCATTGATATCGAAATCTTTAACCCTTTCAACAACCCATATGGAACCGCCACCGATAAGACCAGCACCGCCTCTTCCTGGGATTGGATTAGGACTAACACTATTCCATAAACTTTCTAACTGGTCTTCCCCATAGATATCCTTAACTGAACCTTTCATCATATAAGAAAGGCAAACTGATTCACGTTCTGTGACCCATCTACGTTTGCCTGAGGATGAACCTTGTGCTGTTATCAACTGTTGATATTCTTGTTTCTCTGTTCCTGCCGCAAGACCACGATTATCTGTAAGACTAGCACCATGCCTCAAACCATCATAAGCAGCGCGAACCTTTTCTTGAGGTATCACGTTCTTGCGGAATTTGAGCAACAAATTAGACTCGGACTCCTCCTCAAAAAGACCGGACTTTTTATATACATCCGTGTCCTCTGTTATGAGGATATCATAAGCATCATGATCTATGAATTTACCGCCAAGAGTATCGTCTGCCTCTTTTTTGCTACGAAATATATTTTCAAGGTGTAGTTTTTGGGTCATGTTTATATCCACTATAAATTTCCAATTCACCGTTTTCTTCTTTAATGATTATAATACCATCATCTTTCAAATTATCAAGAACTTCATCAACTACCTGCGCATAAAATTTTACATTGTTTTTCTGATATCGATACCCAATATACATTGATATCATTACCAACCCAAGCAACATCAATATTGTCAATAGATCGTAACCTGTAATATACATGTTATTCCTCTAGATTTGCTAATAATTGTTCGTATGTGCAATAATGAACTCTTTCTCCTGCGATAGGAACTACTATGTCCCGTGATGTTGCGGGAAATGCAGGTTGTCTGTGACGACGCTCTACAGTACAATCAAGCACAGAATCATCATGAATATCTTTATCAAATTTAGGATAGACGAAAAAGAATGTGACGTCGGGATTTTGTTCTACGAACCACTGAAGATAACGGCATCTCCCCTTATTATCTTGCGCTGTAGCTCTTGTTTCCATAGTATAATTTTCAGTTCCATCATACATATTGGTCACATTTCCTGGGAGAAGAAAATCAAACCCAAGGCAAATCAAAATGTCTGCTCCTTTTCGTATTGCTTCAATCATTGCGTTCATGCCAGCATTACTACGTGGTCGACCAGGATTCACTTCAGCTGGTTCATACTGTTCATCATGATCAGGAACAATAAATCTTTCTGATGGAAACTCAGAATTTTCTATTTCTGAAATAATCCCGTGATCTATCGAAACCAAATAGTCCGGTAACATAAATCTCCTATTAGAACCTTCATTTGCCCAATCTCTATAAAGAGCATTACACCCCCAAATAGTTCCGGATCCTATCAATTGTTCTAAGTCAAAACCATCCCGAGAGCGACCATTACCTACTATATATGCGACTTCACTCGTCAATGCTCTTCCTGCCATTTAACTTCCCGCACATCGTGCCAAGTCGTTGTAGCATGCTGAACAGGTGCTTCTGCTTTCACGCTTTCTCTTAGTTCTGTAATGCGTGATTCTAGAACATTGATAGTTGTGTGAATATGACCTGTATCATGTGGTTGTATCCTGCCTTTAAGGATTTCAACTTCACTCATTAATGCTGCTAAATGGTTAGCAGTTCGAGTATCTAAATATTTTTCAGTCACCATTGTTCTCCCGGATATGCTTCTTCTAAAGCACCCTTCTTGACCTTCAGGTTTTTCTCCTTCATTCTAATAAGGAGTAGCGCATCATCCGGATGCACTGTTTCCAATAATTCAATAAAAACTTGCTCTCTTTTCATAGAGGAAATTTCTAAACCCTGCGGTGTATTGACAAATAAATCAAGTTTCTTAACCTCAGAATATAATCGCCCTTCTTGGTCGACTCCCTGTTCTTTGGTCAAGGGTTCATAGGGTGGTTTTCCCGCAGGAAGTTGCCACTCTACAACAGGACAACAGGACATCACAAAAATTTCTTTTAGAGCAGGTGAGTCGTTTTCTTTTATCGCCTCAGCCTGCTGTTTGATCGTTTTCTTAGATTCAATACTCTTTACAATTTCACTCAAAGGTGTAGCAACCATATTAACCTCCTAGAATGCCTGAACATCAGACATAAGTTTCTTCAGTTTCTTCTTCATAAAATATTCAATGATTTTTGATCTTGGATTTTGAATGTCTGGAGCAAGGTGATAGACATAATATTGCTCCAAAGTCTTATCCTTTATTTCTTGAGGAATTTCGGTTAAATCAACAAGTGACTTATTCCGCATATAACCATCAAGCATCTCCTTCGTGCAAAACTCTTGCGGTTCTTTTTCACACCACTCAGCTAATTTTACACGGGAAATAGGTTTCTGACGTTTTCCTTCGACAAACGTATCATCATCAGAAAGGAAATTAGGAACACCATCACCCCTATCCCCTAACATAATGTGCTCTCGTAAATATCGTTCAGGGTTGTCCACCCTCACTTCTTTCTTAAGAATGGGATTGTAAATATCCACATTATAATATCTTTGAAGTTGTACGAAATCTTTATCGCCAGACAAAATTAGAATTGGTTCACCAATAGGTCTGGAAGAAGTATGACCAAACTCGTGACAAAGAGCGGCAATAATATCATCAGCTTCGGCATGAGGAACTTGAATAACAAGATATGGCATATTTTCACGAATTTCATCACGAATTTTGTTTAACGTGACGAATACAGTATTCCAATCAATTGAAGATGCCTGACGATCTTTCTTTCTTGATGCTTTATAATAAGGGAATAGATCTTTTCTCCAATAACTCTTATCATCACAGCAAATTACAAGTTCTCCATACTTTTCATAAAATAGACCACGATATTTCCGCAAACTGCTGAGAACCATATGCCGCATCAGACCCTCCTCAACAACCCCACCAGAATGTTTGAGTTGTATCATAAGGTTCGATATCATCACTTGATTTAAATCAACCAAAATCATATTATTTCCAACGTATTATCATTCATCATTTCATTATATAGGTGATGACGTCAATTGTCAAATTTATTTTTCACCCTCGAATATCCGGAACAGTGTCTGGCAATTTCAATTTAAATCGCCTTTGAATTGTCGCACCGCTACATTGTTTCTTAACGCTATCGTCAAAGAAATTGCGTTCCAAATCGCCCCACCCTTCACGGCACTTCGATAACCAATTTTCATTTGGAACCTTTTCTTCTTCACCCAACTGTTGCATTTCTCTTACCAGCTTCATAAATTTATCAAACAATTGATCCACCTTTGAACGAGCAACAGGGACGCAATATACTTTAGCATCCTCATCTTGCTTCATGATAATTTGTTTTACAACCTTGCATTCGTGCATAGATTCGTATTCACTTGTAGAGTCTACACTCACACCGCCAACCATGGCAATTATCATCATTGCTTTTAACATTTTAGTGCCTCCTGATAAACCGCTGGAACCTTCCAAGGTGTGAACCAAATTGTAGACAAACTATAAGAAGTCACACCTGCATTCTTATAATCTCTGACATCCTGAGGAGTATATATTCCCCCACCTGCTATTATAGCAGTTCCCTTTAAATCCATATTGGCAACCTTTTCTATTAATGGAAGATTGACTTCCTTGAGTTGCCTTCCGCTGATGCCACCCCTGTTAGTTGGAATAGTATTAGAAAGGTGAAATACTTTCACTCCTAAATTATACATTCTAGCAACATCATCAGGCATATTATCAGTTGGACTAAATTTAACCTGAAGCATAGGAAACCTGTTAACAAATCGTTTCACTTCATCATCTGTTATTGAATAACCGCTAACATTGGGACAACCTATATTGATTTCTAATTTACTCCATGAAGGGGGCTTTTCAATAAAAGGGGTCCAATCACTATCCAAAGCAGCAATAGAATAAACCGCCTCGCGGTCGCACTTCTTTAAGTTCTGCGCTCCACAGTTACGGAACCCAATCTTATTAATCCACCCTCCTGGAACTTTCCTAAGAGTGCGAGCAATCTGTTTAATCAATCCTGTTCTTCTTTCCCAGGTATAGGTTCCTCGTATCCGAACGCATCTACCATACCCAACATAATTACCAAATGGTGGGGAGATGTAAACCGACATTATTCCTCTTCCTTTACATCAACTGCCATTTCAACTTTTTCTGCCATATCCTTTAACACTGGCAAAAGCGGATGATGTAAGTCTAAAGTGTTATAAACTGTAGCACGAAGGCATTCAATAGATAGAGCAAAAAGTTTATCAAAATCTTCTGACTCAATATCGATGCCATCTAATGCAAATACCTGTACCAAATGATGAGCATGATAGTCGATCATCTGAGAAATCAGTTCCCTTTGAGTTGCCTCAACTGACTCTTTGTTTTTATGCAAAGCAACTATGTTTTCGCGTTTAATAATTGCAGATTTTGGAAACTGTATGAGATTGGTATTTGCTGAATCGTTCAATTAATCACCCTCAATAAGACCGTCATTTTATTTAGTCGACCATTACAATCTTTTGCTTTTGTAGTAAGTTCATCAAATCTTTTAATAATTGCTTTCGGTCCACCATTTAAAATTTTCTCGATAGTTTCTTCCGGTTTGCGGAGAACCTTATATTTAGACAGCTTCTCATCATAATTTTTAATAGAAGTTCCCTTAAATGTAAGACCGCCACGATCGATGGCAACATAGTGAAACAATGCTTTATATTTTGTCCAATAGACCCAAAGTTCTGATGCACCAATAACCTTAGATGGATCAATGCTTGCTATTTTTAGGGATGGATCTTCTTCCATGTACTGTACATTCTTAACGATTTGCTGTACAGACATAGATTTCTTTTTCCTAGGTTGCCGAACCTTACGTTTATTGCTGCCAAATTTACGAGCATCATCAACAATCATGGACAGAAATTCAAACAACTGAACACGTTGTTTCTTGGTGATAAACTTATATGCCTCGTTTACCTGTTCATCTTCACCAGACACTGCCAGCTCAGCTTCTTCCATTACAGGAACATAATATTCACCGATCTTTGAAGCAATCATTGGTTTAATATCCGAACTCTGCAACCAATCATACATAGAAAATTCACTCTTGCATTTGGCGTTGACGAAGTCATCAATTTCTTGCTCCAATTCAGCGATACGTTCATTCGCCGCATTCTGAACACGTTCTTGAATTGAAATTACCTTTGCTTTTGGAGCAGCTTCTATAACCTTTTCTGCTTTCTTTTGATCAGCAAGAGATTTAAAAGATGATATCTGTTCATCTAACCAAATTCTGCTATCATCAGGTAAATCTAAACCTTGTTCCATCATACTACATAGATCAGCAACCGTAGAAAACCTATAATCCTCTAATGATTTAATTGCTGAAATGGTTTTCTTATTCATTTTGATGGATTGGAGATATCTGACAACGATCCCCTTATATTTTTTCCGGTCCAGCATATAATTATACCAGTTATATGCACGAAGCATCTTTGATTTTAGTTCATCTTCGGAAAGTTCATGTTGATCTTCCCAAGTTGGTTCATCGCCATAGAAGGATTGAGTTAGAGTTTTCGATGCCTTCCTTGGTTTCTTTGCCATAATAGACCTCTATCATTAGAAAAAAGACGCGATAGTTAAGGAGTGTGAATAACGCTTTCATGCTGATGAAGTGACCACCGTCGTCGTCGCTTCTAGTTTTTGTGGGGAGAACGCCCCACCACACTCCTTAACTATAACAACCATTGTAAACTATAAAGCCTCAATTGTCAAGGCTTATTTTCATTATTTTTATTTTTTGCCCACTGCACGATATCTTTTTCGTCCATACGACCAGCTTTATACCCCATCCACCAAGACGCACCAACACATGCGCTGATAAACAGGACATGAAATATAACCATTCCTACACTCATAACGAGTCTCCCCATTCCTTTAATCTTTTTCGAATATCTCTACACTCCATGATCATAACAATAACGAACGCCAATGTGGCACCAGTAAAAAATCCACATAAATAATCCAACAATTCCATTATAGGTTCTCCATACTCTGTAGGAATCCCGTCCACTGGGTAGTACGAAGATCCCAATTGTAAAAATTATTAACGTACATTGCCTGAAATTTGAGTTTGTTCTGTACGTTATCTTCCCAATGAATTGTTAATGCCGCATCCAATGCCTGAGCAAAAGTATTGGCATGCTTATTCACATCCTCATTCCAATTATACATTATTCCAAAATTGCCAAGAGTTTCAGGTATTGCCGCAAAATTAGGAGCAACAACCGAACAACCAGCACTCATCGCTTCTATAATAGAAATTCCGCTTGTTTCGGGCCATATGTTCGGATATGAATATATGTGTGCTTTCTTGAGGGCATCTCGGACAACATGATTGGGTTGGTATCCATGATAAGTGATATCAGGATGCTCTTTACATTTATCCAAAATTTCTTTATATTGCTTATCCCTATCTGCCCATCCATAAATTTCAAAAGATGAATAAACATCCAAATGAAGTTTCTGTTCTGGTTTTACCTTCCGAAAATGCTCAAAAACTGGAACAAGTATTTCAAGTCCTCTATGCGGGGTGGTATGATAAATCAGATTAATCGTATCATCTTTAGGTTTCTCGTGTTCCTCAATCGGAACTATTGCATTTTGAATAACGAGACCCTCGGAATAAGGAACTCCAAGACCCATATTAAATGTTGCCTGTTGATAATTACTCACGAATACAATTTTCCCAAACCGTTTTCGTGATTCAGGGTCTTTTAAATGTTCACACTCAGGGTCATCCCAAGTATCATGCATCCAGAGAATATTTTGCTTATCCTCGCTAATGCTTCGAACACGTGAACATATAATATGAAATTTATCCAGCAGTTCAGGGTCAACACGTTCACGTAGACCCTCCAACATCATTTCAGTTCCACCCCGACTTTCGGTATAAGTACCATTTTCTGAAGGTGCAGGAATTTCCTTATTACCAGCTATCAGTTGCCCATCTCGTGGTTTAGTCGTTTTCCGAGTAAACTTATCAGAACCACTGGTTAATCCTGTTACATTTAACTTAGTCATTGCGGTCCAATCATATCTTCAGTAAGCATTTGTGGACCGACATCTGAGACACTTTCAACGCGAAATGAACGCCAACCTCCTATATCAACATCCCAAACAGAAAGAACTTGATCGTTTGGTTTACTTTCAGAAAAATCCATCTGCTTCGGTAAATATTCAGAAAGAAGAGTGCAATTCATAACTCTTTCTTCACCATTTACCTTAGTAAAACGGACATTGATAATTCCGTTTCGAGCTTGTTCCTGAATTTGTTGTTTACTATAATTACCCATCACCATATCCTCCACTAACATTTTCTAATAGGATTAATAAATCATTCAAAGTTAAAAAATACTCACCACCACTACAACAAATAAAATCCCGAATATCTTCAGCAAAAAAACCACGTTCTTTAAAAAGGACAGGAGTTTTCTTAATGAACATTAATGCTTGTTCATAACAAGGGTGAAGAATATTCAATTCTATCATACCAAATCCTTCAATCCATTTGTGGAACCCAATAACCATCATAGGGGCAAGCAAACATTGTTGCCATATACAAACCATTTAAATCCAATGCTTCCATCACACCCACATGATCTTGCGCTTTTAACCATTCATCTTGAATTTCATATGCCTCTATTTCCCGTTTTCCCATACAAGCATATTTGCCCTTATTTGAATATTGCATATGGTGAACCAACTCGTGAACTATAACCGATTTATAGACAATATCAGAAAGTGTTTCTTTAAGGTTATCTCGCAACCAAATAGTTTTCGTATCATTATTATATATTGCAAGTGTTTTGCCTACTGTTTCTGCTTCACCCGAACAAACTAATTTGTTTCCTCGTTCCTCAGTAATATTACCGCAACCATAAAGCATGTATTGAAGAGTTGCATGGTTTGCATATTTCACATCAGGCAATGCAGGAACATTCCAGTTTGGGACAAACGTAGATATCCAGATCATAGCTGCTAACATGAATTCGTTCATCAGTTTCTTCTCATTTTAGAAATATCTTCTGCATCCTTTTTACTAAAAACAGGAACCATATTTGATTTGTGCATAGTAGCAATGCCTAGCAATTTGCGTTTCCCATCATATTTCTTTGGCGCATCTTTAGCAGCGGTGCCTGTAGGGATAACGCCAGAAGTGGGTGATAAATTATCTACCTTATCTATATATGATGGAATTTCCGACCTATAATTACTTTTCTTGCTTTTCGTATATCCGTTCTTCTTCAACCATTTCTGGTGTTCACGCTCAGCAGCTAACTGTTTTGCAGATTTCTTGACCTTACGTTTGCGCGTGCTGGTCGTGGTAAAGTATGCGGGCATCAGACTCATGTTAATCATTGTACTATAAAAGTTGCCAATTGTAAAGGGCTAAATATGGCTAGAGGTGAGAATAAATGGATTTTCTATCATTTGTAAGCGATGTCGGGTTCCCTATAGCGGCAGCAGTTGCTGGTGGGTTTTTCGTGTTTTTAACTATCAAATATATTTTAGATAGTGTCACAGGATCTATAAAATCATTAAGATCCATCATACAAGCATTGGATAATCGCGTGCAGACTATGAATAATGACGTAACAAAAATTGATGTTCTACTGTCGTATGCTTTAGGGGTGAAACCAAATATAGACAGATTAGCAGCGAATGAAGGTAAAGAGGACGCAAGGAGAGATTGATGGATTTAGCAGACGCGATAGGGAAATATGGATTTCCTATCATAGCAGCAATGGGTTTAGGATATTTTGTATATTATATTTGGAATTGGGTTACAAATGAAGTCAAACCAATTTTAGGGGAAACATCCGCAACCCTCATAGCGTTGATTGATAGAATCAGAATGTTAGATAACGATTGTATTCGTCTTACCCAAAAACTAAATATGGTATTAGAGTACAAAGATCCGGACTGGGAAAAATACACGACTGAAGAAAAGAATGAAAAGAAGAAAAAATAATGGCATATTGTATGAATTGCGGACATGCGTCCCACTGTGGCATACGTCACACAAGAACCGAAAGGGATTGGAGGGATTCAATTTTAGGGGAAATCGTTGTTTGCGAATATTGTCGTTGTGAACTTTGTTCAGAAAAAGCATCAGGAGTTTGGTCCGAAAGTATATTAAACCGAGATAGAAAGGTATTTTAATTGAATGACAAAAAATAGAACATTTTCCTACCGTGCTAAAATAATAAAAATCATAGACGGAGATACCGTTGATGTTGACCTTGACCTAGGATTTTCCGTATGGTTAAGAAAACAAAGAGTCCGTCTTTATGGCATAGATACTCCTGAATCCCGAACTCGTGATTTAGAAGAAAAGAAAAGAGGACTTCTTGCTAAAGATAAAATCAAAGAATTTTGCCCTGTGGGATCTAGCATAGAACTCAAAACTATTATCGGTGACGAGAGAGGCAAATTCGGTAGAATTTTAGGAATCCTTGAAGTTGATGATATTGACGTAAATAAATATCTTGTTGAAAATAATTATGCCGTTGCGTATCATGGGCAGAGTAAAGATGATATCGAAGCGGAGCATTTAAAAAATGCTGAAATCCTTAAAGGACGTGGTGAAATATAGCATAGGAGTTTATTATGATTGAACAGATTTTTAGTATTCCGATTTTTAGAGATACCATAGATCCAACGATATATAACAAAAAACAAATCAGAGAACAAATCGCCTCTAATTATCAAAAAGACCCTCATCGTAATGTTGATTGGGGAATGAGCGAATTGCATCATCTTAATTCTGATGAGAATAATCCAAAATTCGAACAATTAAATTTAGAAATTCTCAACAATATATACAAAAAAAAGATTCAAGAATATTTCAACACATTTTCAGCAGATCCCTTCGGTTGGGATTTTCACATGTGCAACTATACTTGCTATGGAAATTCTCAACATATTTCTGAACACATCCATTCGGGAGCTGACTACGTTGCGATTCATTATGTAAAATACGATCCTGAAATTCATACGCCAACAATGTTCGTGAACAAAAGCGGACACATAGATTATATTGATGATATTAGACCTGATAAACCAAGATACGATTTATCTGATCCTATCCACTCATGGTTAGCTAAATTTTGGGCATTTGAAACAAAAGAAGATGATTTCCTTATTCACCCTGCCCTACTGTATCATTTTCTTCCCCCGCAAAAAAATGATGATGATAATTTAAGAATGGCAATAGTTTTAAACATCTCCACATATGATCAGAGCTGAGGTTTAGATATCCCAAGTTCCTTATATAAATCATCGAACATATAATCTAAAGGATTTTCTAATTTTTTAACTCGCTGTAAGTTATCCTTGACTGCAGTCATTTTACTTAAATATAATTCTTTACTCAATTGCTTTAAATTGAAATCCGGTTCAAGAAATATAATACCATCCTCATTGAAGAAATGAGTAATCTTTTTAGAACCCCAATAAATCGGTATAGTTCCTGTAGCAAAGCAGTCTAAAACTTTTTCTGTAATCCATACATCAGTTCTTGCATTTTCTACTACCACCGAAAACATATAATCACAAAGTCCCTCTTCTTTAGTTTCGATTGTTAAATTATCTTCAGGTCCTGCTCCTCCTCTAGTTCTATCCTTTCCAAATAAATTAAACCTCCCTACATTTTCTGGATCTCTTTCTTGTTTCCTCAATTTATCTACCCAAGTGCATCTTATTCTTTGCCCCTCGGTCATTTGCTTGAGCGAAGCAATCATAGAACACATGTGAGTTTTCGGATATATCTTGGGGTCTTTAATCCAAAAACCATTACCCAATAAAAACTTAAATTTTGTTGGATCAGTTCGAACTAGATCGTAGTCATGGGTGTATAGGTATTTAAATCCGTCACCCCCAAACCAATGAGAAAGGTTGTTTGCAACTTTATCATAGTGCTGACCATGAAGTTCCCTTGGTTCTTGAATCCAACCGATCTTAGTTCCCGTTTTCCCGTGCTTATGAACTTCATGAAATGCGTCACTTGTGAATAAATCGAAAACCCCTTCACCCGCATGAGGACCATGTAGTCCCGGAAGTATTTCAACTGTTTTTGCTACTTTTCCGGCAACTGCATTACAACCCGCGCTATGTCCGTTGCCCTTACATTTATCCCAATAGTTTATTTTGATTCTATTTTGTGGTGCTGACAAATTCCCCTCCCCAATTTTCGGGAAGAGGTGTGGTCTTATATTTCTCTATCCGTTCAATCATCATATCATAATATCCTGAAAGTTTTTCATCAAACTCCCCAGCTAATTCTATTGCAAACTGCCTAGCGTTTGCCCAATCCTGAGCGCGATATCTCTCCAAAAATATCTTATGTAGTTTTGTATCGTAAGTCTTATCTAAAATCGTATATATTGCAACAGGTTTTGTTTTGCCCTTAACCACCAATAAATCTAATTCTATACAGGGATACTCAGGAAGTTGCTTTACTGTTTCTTCACCAAGAATAATATCAACTGAATATGATTTACTTTGACCTTCAAGGCGAGCAGCTAAATTAACCGAGTCGCCAAGGCATGTATAATCGAAACGCTGATCACTACCCATATTGCCGACCACAACACTACCAGTGTTGATCCCAATACCCATTCCAAATGGCGGGGTTCCTTCCACTGAAACTTCATCATTAAATTCCTCCAATCGTTTCATCATTGTTAAAGCCGTATCAACCGATTTCTTAGCATGATCCGTATCATCAAGCGGAGCATTCCAAAATGCCATCTGAGCGTCACCAATATATTTATCGATAGTACCATTATTCCCTAGTATGCTTTCTGACATAGCAGTCATATATCGATTCATTATTTTTGTTAAACCTTGGACATCTTTACCATAATGCTCAGATATAGTAGTGAAACCTCGCACGTCGGTAAACATAATAGAAAGATCCCTAGTTTCACCACCAAGTTTCAACAGGTCTGGATCTTTCTGTAATTTCTCAACCATATCGGGAGAAAGATATGTTCCGAATTGCTTTTTAATTTGTTGCTTGAGGCGATATTCTTCCATAAACCGAAGGAACGAAGCAATTGCCCAAGCAACAAATATAGTTATTACAGGATAAGACCAATCTATTAAATAACTATGATTAACGAAAAGATAATGACTAGTGTAATATGCACCGCCTAATGTTAACGGTAGAAGAACCGCACCAAAATACCACTTCAAAGTAAGAACTACAGCACAAACAATCAGAGCTAATATAAAAGAAACACCCAGCTCGCTTAAATCTGTCCAAAATGGTCTAGAAATATTTCTTCCCGTCATCATAGTTGCAAGAGCAGAACCGATAAAATCGTGCGAGTGAATAACTCCTACAGGAGTTGTTACGGGATTGTCCAATCCTGTCGCAGTCATACTCAATATTACTATTTTCCCCTTGATGTCTGGAAGTTTTTCATGCAACGCATGTACAGGAGTTTTCCATTTAAAATCTAACCATATACTCCCATGCGGATCTGTTTTAATAATTTTAT
>Ga0114932_10001178_pt1 | contig 30355 bp, 29 predicted proteins | sample 2SBtaG_2_FD_87286 | JGI IMG/M metagenome (GOLD analysis project Ga0114932, IMG submission 87286) | Deep subsurface microbial communities from Kolumbo volcano to uncover new lineages of life (NeLLi) - 2SBTROV12_ACTIVE470 metaG | ecosystem: Environmental > Aquatic > Marine > Volcanic ...
AAAACTTCACTGCAGGTCGGCATCTTCGGTGCTGAACCCTGGACCGAGTCGATGCGTGACAACATCGAATCCCGAATGGGGCTCGAAGCAGTCGACATCTATGGGTTGTCTGAGGTGATTGGCCCCGGCGTTGCCCAGGAATGTATTGAAACCAAGGACGGTCTGACAATCTGGGAAGATCATTTCTACCCGGAAGTCGTCGACCCTGAAACCGGTGAACGATTGAAAGAGGGAGAGCGGGGCGAACTGGTGCTGACTTCTCTGACCAAAGAAGCTTCGCCCGTGATTCGTTATCGGACCCGCGATCTGACTTGCCTGATGCCCGGCTCTGCCCGAACCATGCGCCGTATGGCCAAGGTCACCGGCCGCAGTGACGACATGATGATTATTCGCGGGGTGAACGTATTTCCTTCACAAATCGAGGAACAGGTTCTGGCCATCGAAGCCCTGAGTCCTCATTATCAGATCGAACTATCGAGGGCCGGTAGTCTCGACAAGCTCACCATCAACGTTGAATTGGATCCCATAAACGCTGCGTCCAACAATCCTGACGATGTCGCTTCATCTTTGACTCACCGGGTTAAGACCTTCATCGGGGTATCTGCCGACGTGGTGCTGCACGATGAAGGCGGTGTACCCCGATCGCAAGGTAAGGCACAAAGGGTGATCGACAATCGCTGACTGCTCCGCACCTGATCGATTTCAGACGACCGTACGCCAGCTGCTGTCAACTTTCAGGGCGAGGCGACCAATTCGGGCAAAATCACTGCTGATAACGATCTTCGGTGACGCACTCGAACCCAGAGGCGGGGAGATCTGGCTGAGCAATCTGATCGCACTGGCCCAACCGCTGGGTGTAAATGAACGACTGGTCCGGACCTCAGTTTACCGGCTGGCACAGGAAAATTGGCTTGAACGAACAGCTTCCGGGCGGCGCAGTTATTACGGACTGACCGACGCCGGCCAGCGCCAAACTGTAGATGCCGAACACCGAATTTACACTGCGGGCACCAGCCGCTGGGACGGCCAGTGGCGTCTGGTAATCATCCCTCAGAAATCGATCAGCCGAGCAGACCGTACCGGCCTCAAAAAAGAGCTCAAGTGGCAAGGATTTGGAACGCTGACCGCAGATACGCTGATCCATCCCACAGCAGATCTTCCTCCGGTGTACCGAGCACTGGCAGAACGGGGTCTTGCGGACAAAGCCAAAGTGTTCTGCGGGCACACGATCAACGACCCCGAATCGCCGCAATCGCTGTTGGGTCGGTGCTTTGATCTGGCACACATTGCTTGTGAATATGACCTTTTCAACCGAAGGTTCGAGAAACTCTGGCGGTCGACCCGCCGCAAGAAATTATTTGACCCCGAATCAGCCTTTACAGCCCGTACCCTGCTGATTCATGACTATCGCCGAATTCTGCTGCACGATCCGGACCTGCCTGAAGAACTTCTACCGGTTCACTGGCCCGGCACCCGAGCCAGAAAACGCTGTGCGACGATCTACCATGCACTGCAGGAGGCGGCTGACCGCTGGACGGTGTCAGTATGTTGCGATGAGCCAAATCTACTGAAGCCACCCGGTAAAGACTACCGTCAGCGATTCAGTAACAACTAAAGATCGTCAAAATCAATCACAACGCGATCGGTCAGTGGCACCGACTGACAGGTCAGCACATAACCTGATGAAAGGTCCGACTCTTCAAGCGCAAAGTTCAGCTGCATATTAACGCGCCCCTCGATAAGTTTCGCCCGGCAAGTCGCACATACCCCACCTTCACAGGCGTAGGGAACCTCCGGCCGGACACGTCTTACTGCTTCCAGCAGCGTATCCCCGTCACGACTCATTTCAAAAGTCGTGGATTTGGAATCGAGTGACACCACAACAGAACAACGACTCCCCTGAGCCTGAATCGGCATGTGCTCCGGCTGGTATTCGATGTGCTGATCCGGGGGGGTAAAAAGCTCGTAATGAATGCACGATGGTGAAACATTTTTCTCGAGCAGCACTTCCCTTACGGCATCGATCATACCTTTGGGACCACACAGGAAAAATTCATCATGCTGATCTGCCGGCACCAGGCTCTCGAGCAGAGTTTCTGCCTTGGCGCGGTCGATACGGCCATCAAGCAGTGGCAAATTCCGACCCTCCCGCGACAACGTATGAACCATCGAGAGTCGGTCCATGTGGGTGTTTTTAAGTCGTTCCAGTGCCTCCCTGAATATGATGCTCCCGGTCTCGCGATTTCCGTACACCAGTGTGAACCTGCTTCGAGGCTCGCGCTCAAGTGTAGTCTTGATGATGGACATCAAGGGCGTGATACCACTGCCCGCTGCAAAGGCGGCATAACGTTTGCGGTGACTGGGGTCCAGCGGCACATTAAAATGCCCGATCGGTGATCCCACCTCAATCTTCTCTCCGGCAGCAAGCCGGTTATGGACAAACCCAGAAAAAACACCCCGCGGTATTGCCTTCACCGCGATACGTAATTCACCCTCGTCTACGCTGCTGCAAATCGAATAAGATCGACGAATCTCGGTACCGCTCAAAGTCCGGCGCAGCGTCAGGTGCTGCCCCTGAACAAACTGGTACTGGTTACGAAGCTGATCCGGGACTTCGAATGCAACAGATACCGTGTCGCTAGTTTCCGACCGTACTTCAGCCACCGAAAGAGTGTGAAATCGCACGCTGGCTAATGCGGTTTAAAGTAGTCAAACGGCTCGAGGCAGTGGTCACAACGCCACAATGCCTTGCACGCTGTTGCGCCAAAACCGGACAACACACTTGTTTGGTCGGAACCACATCGAGGACAACGGATACCAGTCTCCGTCGGACCTTCCTCGCAAGCCCGACACGCCGGAGGCGTAATCCCTGTTGCAAGCAGATCCCTGCGTCCTTCATCGGTGATCCAGTCTGTTGTCCAGGGCGGATACAACACCTGCTCAACAGCGACGTGGTCGATGCCAGCCCGCCCGAGCGCCTCCTGGATGTCCTGTTCGATCACCTGCATTGCCGGGCATCCTGAATAGGTCGGCGTGATCATCACCTGCACTTGGATGTCGCCACTTTCGTCACATACGTCAACAGCTCGAACGATCCCCAGATCGCGAATACTGACAGTCGGAATCTCGGGATCACAAACGCTGTCCAGTACCTCAAGCACTCGCAGCCGGGTGTTTTCAACAGTCGCACTCACCAGGTGGCCCCTGGGTATGCTCTCTGCAGGAACTGCATCTCGGCAAGCAGATAGCCCAGATGCTCGCTGTGCAGGCCGGTCCGCCCGCCGCTCATCGGATTGGTGATCTCAGGCATGCTCAACGTGGCTTCAGACAAAACAGCCGACACCTGACGCTCCCATTGCGCCTGGAGATCATTCATTGCCGGGACAAAACCCTGTGCTTCTAACGTGCGGTAAACCTCATCCACCTCGAAAAGTTCCGGCACACACGGTGTGCAGATATCCAGGGCGTTAACCATCCGCCTGTGACTGTCTTGCGTACCATCGCCCAAGCGCACCACCCAGCCACTGCTGTGTCGCAGGTGGTAGCGCACTTCTTTGAGCGTCTTAGCCGCGATCCCGGATATTTCCCGATCACTGCCTTCGCTCAAACCTTCCAACAACAGAAGATGATAGGTGTCAAAAAAGTACTGGCGTAACATCGTCCTGCCAAAGTCGCCGTTTGGCAGCTCCACCAGGTGCAGGTTGCGCCAGTCTCGAACATCACGTTGGTAGGCCAGGTCGTCTTCAGTACGCCCAGCACCCTCTGCCTGTGCCGCGGCGGTCAACCACAGCCGGGCCTGTCCAATCAGGTCCAGTGCGATATTCGACAGTGCCATGTCCTCTTCCAGGGTCGGCGCATCTCCTGACCATTCAGACAAGCGGTGGCCCATGATCAGAGCACTGTCGCCCAGACGTGTAAGCAGTTCGAACCGGAACTGGTCAGTGTCTATTTTGTTAGTCACAAATTCTCCACACCATCGGGCACAGGATAGAACGTTGGGTGACGATAAACCTTGTCTTCCGCCGGCTCGAAAAACGGACCTTCATCTTCGGGTGAAGACGCTGTGATTTCAGTCGCCGGTACGGTCCAGATACTGACCCCCTCCTGCCGCCGGGTGTAGAGGTCACGGGCATTTTCAAGAGCCATCTTGGCATCGGCAGCGTACAGGCTGCCTGTATGCTGATGATTGAGGCCGCGCTTGGTTCGAACAAAAACCTCCCACAGGGGCCACTGATCGGGTGCATTGGTCATGATGATCCTCTCTTCGTATCGATGTACGGTTGGCAGGTTTACGCCACTTGCTGATCGGTGCGCTGTTTATGTGCATAAACAGCCGCAGCCTCACGGACCCAGCGGCCGTTTTCATGGGCTGCTTTGCGCTTTGCCATACGCTGTAGATGACAGGGTCCGCCCCCTTTGACCACCCGCCAGAATTCGTCCCAGTCGATCTCACCAAAATCATAGTGGTTGCGGTCGGCGTTCCAACGAAGGTCAGGATCGGGTAGCTTCAGCCCGAGGTGGTCTGCTTGCGGTACCGTAATATCAACAAAACGCTGGCGCAGTTCATCATTGCTCTGACGCTTAATCTTCCAGGTAATGGAGGATTGGGTATGCGCGGAATCACTGTCGTGCGGTCCGAACATCATCAGTGAAGGCCACCACCAGCGACTCAGTGCATCCTGAGCCATCGCTCTCTGATCAGCAGTGCCTTCGGCGAGAGTAACCATGATGCCGTATCCCTGGCGCTGGTGAAAACTCTCCTCCTTACAGATCCTGACCATTGCCCGAGCATAAGGCCCATAGGAAGTCCGACACAGACTGATCTGGTTGACGATGGCAGCACCATCAACCAACCAGCCGATCGCCCCGATATCTGCCCAGGTCAGTGTCGGATAGTTAAAAATGCTCGAGTATTTCATGCGGCCTTCATGCAGGGCTGTGACCAGTTCTTCTCGGGAAGTTCCTAATGTCTCGGCTGCACTGTAAAGGTACAAACCATGACCACACTCATCCTGCACCTTGGCCAACAACCCGATCTTGCGATGCAGCGTGGGTGCGCGTGTGATCCAGTTACCTTCTGGCTGCATACCGACAACCTCGGAATGTGCGTGCTGCGCAATCTGTCGGATCAGCGTCTTACGATAAGCATCTGGCATCCAGTCCTTAGGCTCGACCTTGGTTTCAGACTCGATCTTGGCCAGGAACCCCTGTTCGAGATCTGCGCTATGCGTCTCTGCGGCAGATTCAGACCGTTCTGGGGTATTACTCATGCGTAGCCTCCGGGAGACAGTGTAATATTATATGTTACAGAATTTTGCATATTATGCAAAGTTTTGTGTCATATTTTGACGATTTTCTGGTAGCGGGCAGTGGCCCGTTAACAACAGGAATCGCTAGAATTTTCCGTACTTCAGGTAAGCTTGTTCAGGATCCATCCCACCCAGAATGGCGTCACGCATTCCACTTTCCGTCGAAATTACCTGTTCGGTCTGACTGACTGCTTCCTCACAGACCGACGCTGGTATGACGACGATCCCATCCCGGTCAGCCATCAGATAATCACCACTGACGATGGTCACTGTACCAATGGTTATCGGCTCGCCCAGGCGATCATAGGTCCAGCGTTCCACGATATCGGCTGGCGTGTTGAGATCACAGAAGACAGGAAAATCCATTTCGAGAATGAAATCCGTGTCTCGGCATCGGCCATCTACGACATAACCCAAGGTGTTCTTGACTGTTAAGGCCCGCGCGGACAGTTCCCCCATCAGAGCGATTTCCTTAGTATTCGGCTGGCAGACCAACACCTTGCCGCCTGGAACGCGGGACAACACCTGGGCCCAGGCCAGCAGACTCTGGTGCCGGCTTAGCGTCCGATCGATGTGCCCCGAAATGGTATAGATCTCCCCAGCCAGCCGCTGGGTGGGATCAAGTGCGATCAGGTTCGAAGGCAGTACACAGTTGTCATGACCCATCTGGCGTAGCACATCATGAACCGCACTGGCATAACAGGCTTGCAATCGCTGTGTGAGATCGTTCATAACCCTGATATTTTTCCCAGCTAACTAAGGACGTAATCATACCATTACGCACACGAGCAACGCTCGAACACCGAATATGTAAAACAGTTCAAGGCAACTGAAAACTAGTATGAAAACTTTTTCTTTTAATCTATATTTCCCGCACTCGCTCAGCTTTCGCTGAACCAACCGCAGGTCTGATCCAATGTCTAAGACGATTTCTTTTTTTGCCGATTACCTACCACAGAAACTCTCTGCCCATCCAGACCTTGCCGGCAAGGTCGACCAAATTTTTCAGTTTGATATTAACGGCGTGGGATCGTGGCATGTTGATCTGACCGTTGGGGAGGGCTCAGTTTCGACCGGACCGCACGACAATCCCGACTGTACGATCACTTGCTCAGAGGCGGCTTTCGAACAGGTACTCGACGAACCGGGCTCGGCGATGGTGCTGATGACCAAAGGAGAACTAACCGTTTCTAACCTTACGGCAGCCCTGTCACTACAGAAAATCTTTTAACGAAAAACATCTCTGACCGTCAATACCGATATGGGCTGTCAAGCCTGATCGGGCCAGATGTAAAACCCTTCGCCGCTTTTCCGGCCGATTTTTCCTTCTGCTACCATCTGTCTCAGAAGCGCCGGTGGCCTGAACTGTTCTTCACCCAGTTCACGACAAAGATAGTCACCCACAGCCAACCGAACATCGAGTCCAACGAGGTCGCCCAGTCGTAATGGGCCGATCGGGTGACGGTATCCATGAACCATTGCCGCATCAATATCCTCGGGCACGGCGACACCCTGCTCAACCATCCGGATCGCCTCCATACCCAGCGCTATCCCCAAGCGAGAGCTTGCAAAGCCGGGCGAATCGTTCACGACCACCAGTTCACGATTCATGCGCACACCAATCTCCCGGACGCCTTCGACCACCTGTTCTGATGTCTGGTCAGCTCGGATGATCTCCAGCAACCTGATCTTGTGTGGCGGATTGAAGAAATGCATCCCAATGAACCGTTCCGGCAAGCGACTGCTGCTGGCAATCTCAGAAACGCTGAGGGACGATGTATTGGTCGCCAGGATGCTATGGTCCGCCACCTGATGACTGATGCGGCTGAAGATCTCTTGTTTGAGGACCATACGTTCCGGCACGGCTTCAATGACGAGATCACACGTATGGACAACAGAATCCAGGTCCGTCGCCAGCTCAAGCCGCGATAACGCTGCTGATCGTTGTACCTCAGAGATCTTTTCCCGCGCTACGGCAGCTGCAAGATCGTGTTCGACTTCAGTAAGACTTTTCTGCAGTGTGCTTTCATCCACATCGGTCAGCCAGGTCTGGTAACCGGCCAGTGCGGCAACGTGAGCAATTCCTCGACCCATGGTACCTGCTCCAACAACCACTACCTTTCGACATTCCATCATTATCACCTGTCAGTGAAAATTCGAGACCCGCGGCATACAGAAATATCCATCCACCTACCCTCGACGACTACACTCCCGATCAATCCTGAGATATAGGCTTCAGTCACTCGGTTGGTTGCCATCGTAACCTTGGATAATCAGCAGGTCCGACTCTGCAGCATCGGCTCGCAGGGCTTTTGCAGATTGGTATTTGGGTGAGTGATAACAATCAAGTGCCGCCTGATAGCTGTCGAATTCGATGACTACATTTCGTGAACGTGCTGTCCCCTCAGGTACTTCGTGTTCACCACCACGCACGAGAAAACGCGCATTGAACTCTGCAAATGGCACAGCATTTGCTTGAACATACTGCTGATAGGCTTCCATGTCAGAAACATCGACTCGCGCAATCCAATATCCCTTGGCCATACTCTGTCCTCCTCAAGCCGATTATCTTTCAAGATACGTCCAGGACAGCTAGCCTGGTCCGCTTCATTACGATGACTTGTTATTCTGCCAGTTTTGGGTCAATGCATGCACTCACCTGATAGACCCTCCGCGCAGTATCATAGACAGCTTAGCCCGAGACAGTAACCCAGAGAATTAGAGATTATGTCCAAAGGCGAACAAACGCTTTCCACGAGTCTGGATGCAGGCATCGAGATTGAAGGAAATGCATATGCCGGTTACGCTCTTCCGATGATTTAAAGGAAGGTCTCGAATTCTTTCATGCCAAACGGAAACCGGACTTCAACGGCTCCTGAGTGCCACGCTGGAGGGGCACCTGACTATGACCTCTGCCACAATGACTGAAAAAAGGAGTCGGGCCGTACAACCCGACGAAGGTGAAAGCTACTGGCAACCTGTTCCGGCCAACGGGTTTGTGGAACTCGCGCTGGCACAAGCCGTGAACAGCAACGGCCCGGGATTCGATGTCGGCATACAGGAGGTGGCCCTCGAGAGCTCAGTGCGAGAGCACGTCCACGTCCACCACGAAGAAGTGATCATCGTACTCGAAGGTGATGGCACCGCAACCATCGACGGCGAGGCACATCCAATGCGCGCGGGCACCATCTTGTATCTGGCACCCGGCAGCCGGCACCAATTTACAAACCAGGGCAATATTCCGCTGCGGTTCTGCTTTGTCCTTACACCCGGTGGACTGAAGGACTTTTTCTCAGCTATCGGCCGGCCCAGAATGCCCGGTGAAAACGCACCGGAACCCTTTGAACGCCCAGCGGACGTGGAGTCCATTGAAAAACGCACGGTCTTTGGATCCGTAGACTGAGGCTCTAGTCTCATCTGTACCAAGCCTTGGAGGACGTCAGTAACGGGGCGTATCGTAATTCTGCGGCACACGGTTTTCAGACACGCACACGCCGTTGCACCATCGGCATCGATCACCACATCTGAGTCTCGGACGCTGCGTTCGCTGACCACACCAACACTATCGATACCGCCATGGATCATGCTGACCGAATCACCATCGGTGAGTGGTTGGCGCCAGTCACCAAAACAGTCGTGCCGACGTTGACGATGGTGGTTCCCATCCGACTGGTGCGCTGTACACGTTTTAGATTGTGATTCTTGAATTCAACCAGGCATCCAGAGAACTCAGCTGGAATTCCCCGGTTCAAGATCGTAGCGACCGGTTATGTTTGACACCAGAGACGCCGCACCTTCCCAGTCATAGGTGCGCATGCTGTGTGCCCGGGTCACGAACTGGGCACCGGCATAGAACATCTCGTATTGCGTGTGGCGACCGGCGAATTCCGAGCCAATGGCATCCCAAGCCAGCTTCAGGAGTTTGACGCGGTCTGTATCGCTGCGCCCATCGGCCGAGACCTGCACGCCCTGAATGATGGAGGCCACCTCTGGATTGTCATAGTCGGCCGAGGAGGAAGGCAACATAATAAGCGCGCCTCCGGCCAACTCGCGCAGCGTGTTGATCATCTGCGGATAAAGCTCCTGTGTCAGCGTCTGTGCCGCATAAACAGCATGACGATCGGGCACGAAGTACTCACCCCACGCACGGCCCTTCACCTCCATGCCGATCATTAAGTTCTCCACAGCTGTCGCCTGCGCTGCCATCCTGCCCAGCGAGTCCGCTACAGAGGGGATCTTGACAGTACCGATGACCTCGCAGATTTCGCGAGCCAGTCCAACCAGAAACTTGAGTTTGACAGTAAGTCGGATTTGGGCCTGATAGTTCTGGTAGATATGTCCCGGGGTGTCGTGGAACTGCCGCCGGCACATCTCGGGATCACGATATACAAAGATCCGCTCCCACGGCACCTTCACATCATCAAAGTACATCAGAGCATCGTTCTCGTCGTAGCGAGAAGCGAGCGGGTTATCGAATTCCGATACAGCGTGCTTTTCATACGATTTACGCGATAAAATTTTCAATCCCGGGATATTCATTGGCACTGCAAACGATATGGCGTAATCCACTTCTTCCGGGCGTAGCGGCTGCAGATGCGCAACAAACACTTCGTTGGCCATGACGGCACTGGTGCCGAGCATTTTTGCCCCGCGCACCGTAACCCCTTCACTGTCTTCATCAACAATCTTCATCATCGGATTATTGTTCTCGAGTTCGATCGCCGATTTGGACCGATCGACCTGAGGATTGATGATCACGTAGGTGAGATACAAATCATTATCGCGGGCGTAGACATAGTAATCCCAGTACGCTTTTGCGCGGTCCTGATCGTATTCCTCGAACAGGTCCAGGCCCATCAACTGCCCGGTTATAGCCGAAGCCAGATGATCCGGTGAGCGTCCGATGAAACCCGCATGTTGTTCCGCCCAGCTGACCAGCGCCCGGCGCCGGGTGACCAGTTGGTCATAGGTTGTCGGCATCTGCCAGGCCCGGTTCACCCGACGACCGCTGGTGGGCGATTCAAAAGTCATCAGATCAGCATTTGCTGGATCCGCCTGAAAATCGTAAAGGCCAGCTGCAGTGTGCACTGACTGGCAAAAGGCGATGTGGCGGGTCACATCGTCAACCCATTGGCCATCAAGGTAGACGGCACGGCCATCCACCAGACTCTGAAGGTGTTCTGTGGCGTTCTTGATGGGTTGGCCAGTCATCGCGGTACTCAATCAGCAATCAGCAAATTATAAGGTGGTTCACAATTATCATGGATGACCTAATTCGGGCTCTATGGCCAACCAAAATGCAGGCACTGGCGAAGTTAGCGACACAATAGTCTACTCAACTAAAATAAAATTCCTTCAGTACATTACCGGCCAACCAATGGCAGAAACTGCGACAATGCTAGAGTTTTGTGAAAAACTAGAAACAAACAACGCACAGCGCCGCTTGCCATTTGTTCAGGCTCTAATCAGACTTTTGACAAATCTGGGTTCAAACAGCGATAGATCTCCAAAATAACCCCACCACATCTAGGAATCAGCCATGATCAAACATGGCAAAATATCGCGACAACCTCAAAGTCGGCCAAGTAATCTATGTCAGAACTAAAACAATGGGAGACCCCACTACTTATTCTGGTTTTGACCAGATCATCAATTTTTATGCGCGCTGCATGACCTAAATTAGGCACTGAAGGTTTTGATTCTAACCTCGTACGAGGGAGAGGGTGCGTAGTTCAACACATGTTTCTCAAAACAAATTATGCTGCCCATACAAAACGGATTCGTACTCATCTTTTCATTACCGAGTAGTCGTATGAATCGCTAATCCGCTTACTAGCCCGATAGGCTAAAGGCAGGATCGTGGTCAACATAGCCTGGAATATCAGACGATGACCTTCAACATCTTGACACCTGCACAGACGGTAGATATCAACATGGATGACGGTGCCATCATCCGTCTCCGCCGTCACAGCAAAGGGAAACACCGGTTGCTTCTCAGCCACGGAAACGGATTCGCTGTCGACGCGTACTGTCCATTTTGGCAACTGTTTCTGGACAGCTTTGAGGTAATCGTTTTTGATATTCGCAACCACGGTCAAAATCCCCTCCACCACTTCGCGGCACACCACATCAATCGTTTTGTGCTGGATTTCGAAACAATTTACGCAGAAATTCCCAAGATCTTTGGTGCTAAACCGACGGTAGCGTTTTTTCATTCGATTTCAGCAATTACCGGCCTGTTACAAAACCTTGAACATGGTCAGCGCTGGGACGCGCTGCTAGTGGTTGACCCTCCTGTGATACCAGAACCAGGGCATGCGTTGTATCAACTAGCCCATTCATTCGAACTCAAGCTGAGGGATTGGGCACTCAATAGACAACAAAAGTTTTCCAGTCCCAATGAACTAGCACAAACTCTGATGGAAACAAAACGCCTGAATCATTGGCAGAACGGCAGCCACCAACTTATGGCCATGACAACACTCACGCAGAATACAAATGGTTGGAACCTGACCTGTCCCAGGACCTACGAATCCCAGATCTACGACGACAATTCTGAACTAAATATCTGGGCTCAGCTGACAGAACTGACGGGGCCAGTCAGGTTTCTGGGTGCTGATCCGAAACTCGAAGGTGCCTGGCCACCTGCTTTTGTCAATCGGGCGATGCACATCGAGTTAGGTCTTCCCTATTCGTGTATAACTGAAACGACACATATGATGCAGATCGAACGGCCACAAACAGTCGCTAAAGAGTTTTTATCCTTTTTGCACAATACTGGCATCACGTGATCTGAGAGCACTTCCCATTATTCGCACTACGCATAAACCCAATTTGGGGTCGGGAACGTGATGGCCGCAAGTGCACAGCAGTTTCTCAGTCATTCGAAGTAGTGAATCTCCAGTAACAAACAACCGTTGCAGGATTTAAACGGACCATGATCAGTCCCTGGTGGTCTGCAGGCATAGGTGTTAGCTGCAAAAATTTCACCACCCTGACCTTCCTCGTCATTACCCACAATCAGATCACCCGACACTAGGTACACCTCCTCCCAATACTTGTGATTGAAAGGCGCCGTTGTATAGATTCCCGGCTTGAACCGCAGCAGGCGAGTCCGGCTGCCAGTTTGATTAGCTTCATCCAAACTACCCGAAAGTATTTTCTGCTCGATCCCGACTGGGTAACCCTGGGGTACTTCCCAACCATTTTCGAGATCAGGTGAATAGAACTCTCTATGTGCTTTGTTGATGCTGGTCATACTACCCTCTAGTTATGCATAAAACCGAACAGTATTGCGATCGTGGTTTCCCTATGAAAACAGTAAGCGGGATCGATCTCCGGTACATGTTTGGAGCGCTCGGCAAATGCAGGCACACGAAGCACGCTGTTAAAACCGAACAACTCCGAAGTGCTCACTTCTTCTGTAGGGCCGCCAACAGGCAGTGAAGAAGCTGTGCGTTCCCGGACTTCAGAAATATTGGATGTATCCGTATCGGTCATTCGTATTAAGACGCACGTGGCAGGTAACTGCAATTATACTTGTGGTGAGAGTTAGGGTTTTCCGGAGCGACAAAACATGGTGTGGACTGTAGGTGTAGATGTGGGCGGCACCTTCACAGATTTTTTTGCTGTTGACGAGTCAAACGGATCGGTTCATGTGGGCAAGTTTCCGTCAACACCGGGGAATCCAGCCGATGCAGTGCTGAACGGCCTTGAGATGCTGGCCCGGGAACACGACCTTAATCTCAATGAGCTCCGCCACTTCTCGCATGGCACCACTGTCGCAACGAACTCACTGCTGCAGCGACGCGGTGGTGATGTCATGCTGCTGACAACCGCCGGTTTTGCCGATTTGCTCGATATCGGCCGCCAGACCCGGCCGCACATGTTCGACCTTTTTCAGGATTACCCTCCCGCCCTGGTCCCAAGGTCGCGACGGGTAGAAGTATCCGAAAGAATCACCGTTGGTGGAGAGATTCTAATTCCGCTTAGCCGACTTGAAATCGAACGCGTGGTCGACTGTGTCCGCGCTGCTAACCCGCAGTCCTGTGCCGTGTGTTTTCTATTTGCGTTTCAGAACCCCGAACACGAACGGGCTGTAACCGACGAACTGCGTCGGTCACTGCCAGATATTGAGGTCTGTGCATCATTTGAAGTTCAGCCTGAATTCCGAGAATTCGAACGTTTCTCAACAACGGTTCTCAATGCATATCTGCAGCCCGTCATGGCCCAATACATGACCGAACTCGACAATGGCCTTAAGAGCATGGTTCCGAATGCCAGTTTCGGACTTAACCAATCCAGTGGCGGTCTGATGTCTGTAGCCCGGGCTCAGCGGCTGCCCGTTCGTACTGCTTTGTCTGGCCCGGCTGCCGGCGTGGTTGGCGCTGCACATGTCGCCGCTGCGGCACAACGACCAAACGCAATTACCCTGGACATGGGTGGGACCAGCGCCGATGTCGCGCTGATCCGTCAAGCCCGCATACCCACTGTGTTTTCCCGGGAAGTCGGCGGCTTTCCCATTAGGATGCCGATGGTCGATGTCGAAACGGTAGGAGCGGGTGGAGGATCGGCTGCCTGGGTCGATCGTGACGGCCTGCTCAAGGTTGGCCCCAAAAGCATGGGAGCAAATCCCGGTCCAGCTTGTTACGGACTCGGCGGCACGCAACCGACCGTGACTGATGCCAATCTAATTCTGGGTCGGCTCAGTGAAGATGGTCTTCTAGCCGGAACAATGAACCTCGATAAAGCAGCAGCGGCCTCGGCACTCGATTCCCTGGCACAGTCACTTGATGTCAGCCTTCTGAGGGCCGCGCAAGGCGTGATCGATATCGTTGTTGCCAACATGGTACGTGCAATTCGCACCATATCGGTAGAACGTGGTCATGATCCCCGGGGATATTGTTTGATGCCGTTTGGCGGAGCAGGTCCACTTCACGCCAGAGATGTTGCGCGCAACCTGGGGATTGAAGAGATACTGGTCCCACCAGCCCCAGGCATTATCTGTGCACACGGTCTGGTGGTGTCTGATCTGCTGGAGGATTTTGTCGATAGCGGGCGTATCGAGGTCAATGCGGAAAACGTCACGCAAATCGAGCAAATCCTCGACTCACTCAGCGTACAAGCTCGGAAATGGTTCGAACAAGAAAGCATTCTAGATCACACCCGCACTATCCGAATCCGGCTTGATATGCGCTATGTAGGGCAGAATTTCGAACTTGCGGTACCACTTGAGACTGCAGGAGATCAGGCACCTGCGTTGGTGGTCGGCGATCTTCAGCAAAGGTTTTTCAATACCCATGAAGACAACTATGGCTATTTCAATCCAGACGATCCAATCGAGATTATCAATATCCGTCTGACAGCCAGCGGTCGACTCTCCCCACTTGCAGATTACCGAAAACTGGACACATCAGATGCCGCACCGATTACTGCCGGCGAACGGGAGGTCGTCTTCCGGTCAGACAAGCCCGTGACCTGCCCTGTGTTTAACCGCAATGATCTCAAAGCCGGTCACATACTGACCGGTCCAGCCGTGATAGACCAATTGGATGCGACCACCCTGCTGTATCCAGGCGATATCGGCACAGTCGATGAATCCGCGACACTCCTTATTACCCTGACGGAGGATCTCAATTGAACCGACTCGATCCCATCAGTCTGGAGATCATATCAAATGCCCTGCGTTCGATTACAGATGAGACGTATGCCGCGCTAATGAAGTCGGCGTATTCGACCAACATTAAGGAGCGCCACGATCACTCAACTGCAATCATGGACCGTTCCGGTCGACTGGTAGTGCAGGCCGTCGAATCTCTGCCAATTCATATCGCATCCATGCATGGACTGATGCACGCACTACTCGATAAATTTGGAGACAACATTCATCCTGGTGATCTGTTTATAGCCAACGATCCACATGTAGCAGGCGGTACACATCTACCCGATGTCAATCTCGCTATGCCGGTTTTCATTGGCGACGAAATATTCGGTTTCGCCTGTAACATCGCGCACCATGCAGATATCGGCGGGATGGCTCCTGGCAGCATGGCTGGTGGCATGTCTGAGATCTATCAAGAAGGACTTCGAATACCCGTCATTCGTCTGTTTCGCAACGGCGAACTGCAGCAGGATCTGTTTGATCTGATGTTGCTCAACGTTCGGATCCCCAAAGAACGGCGCGGAGATTACTTCGCACAGATTTCAGCCTGTCGCCTGGGGGAACGCCGCTTGCAGGAAGTTGTCGCCGAACACGGCGCCGAAACAATCAGCACTGCGTTTGGTGACATTATCGACCGGACCCGAGAACGAATGGGTGACAGCATCGAGACCATCCCCGACGGAAACTATCGGTTTACCGACATGATGGATGGCGATGGTATTGAGGCCCTGGATCTGCCGATCGAACTGGTGATCACAGTAAATGGGCGTGAGATCACGTTTGACTTCGAAGGTACCTGCGCCCAGGTTGCCGGTAATATCAACGTAACCCTGAACGCAACACAGGCCGCAGTCTGCTACTCGCTCAAGGCACTACTGGACCCTGACGTACCCAACAATCAGGGTGTGCTCGATTCAGTAAAGATCCTGGCACCGCGTAGCACGCTGGTCAACAGCACCTTTCCAGCACCGGTTGCGGCACGCGCCAACACCTGCCAGAGAATCATTGACGTGGTTCTCGGTGCACTGTCCACCGCCTTCCCGGAACGCGTCATTGCTGCGGCGAACGGTGCCAATACAACGGCAGTATTCTCTGGAACCGACCCCAGAACGGGTCAGTCGTACCTTTATCTCGAAACCCTCGGCGGAGGTATGGGGGCAAGACCCACCAAAGACGGCAAAGACGGTGTCCAGGTGCACATCACCAACACCTCTAACCTGCCGATCGAAGCTATCGAAATGGAATATCCACTTTTGGTCGATGAGTACAGTCTCGTCGAAGACTCGGCCGGAGCCGGCAAATACCGAGGTGGCATGGGCCTGAGGCGGGTCATCACACCACGCCATGACAACTGTATTTTTAATGGTGCCGGCGAACGCTTTCGTCACCAACCATGGGGACTGTTTGGCGGTAGCGCCGGCGGCGCCGGGCGGTTTCTTTTGCGCTCACCGGAGAAACTCACACGCCTGGACAACAAACCGGATGCCGTCAAGGTGTCACGCGACTCTGCCGTTGTAATCGAAACGCCCGGGGCCGGCGGCTATGGGCCTCCTTCTGAAAGGACAGCCGAGAAACTGCGCGCTGACCGTGAAACAGGCAAGTTCAGCGACGATTACCTGACACGACACTACGGAACCGACGATCCTTCATAGCACAGGCCGCATCGATCAAGAATAGATTACACCTGTCGAACACAACTGAATTTTCAGTTTAGTTTTTCCAGCCCGCACCAATTGGCAATGAACAATGCGATGGTGCCAGTGATGCGCTGTACCGAAGCCAGGCTGACGCGCTCGTCAAACGCGTGGATATCTTTGGATACCGGCCCGTAGACCAAGCAGGGACAGTCGTCGTACAGAACGAATACTCGCCCGTCCAGATAACCGGGCGTGACAAACGATTCCAGCGAACTGCCAAAACTCACGGCATGTGCCTGGGACAACACTTTCTCCGCATCGCTGCCTTCTTCCAATACGTAACCGCGACTGAAAAAGCCGTTGTATTCGACTGTCGGTGGGTTGTCAGATAAAAACGGATCCTCGCGGCTACTGAACTCCAGACACGCTTCAATTTCGCGGGCTGCATCCCGCGGGTCGACACCCGGGTAGATGGCCGCACGGACATCCAACGTGCACCAGGCCGGAACAGAGGATGCCCAGTCGCCCCCTGCGATCTTTCCGACATTGAAATTGATCGGGTGATCCAGGCCTTCGAAGTACTTAAAATCTGCGCGACGGGCATTCCATTTTGCCTCGAGCTCTTTCAGCGAACCGATCAATCGGTAAGCAGCCTCGATGGCGTTCGCACCTTGACCCGCTTCACGAACATGCACAGGGCGCCCACGGACGTGCACCTGAAACCAGATAACACCGACATTTGCCCGCACCAGCATGTCCTCTTCCGGCTCAGGAATAAGTGCCGCATCGGCGCGGTAGCCACGAACCAGCGCGGACAAGGCTCCGTTACCGGTACATTCCTCTTCGGTCACGGACTGTAGGAACACATCAGCTGAAGGTTGCAAATCGAGGCTGCGTAGCGCATCGAGAGCGAAGATATTTGCGCACAATCCGGCTTTCATGTCGCCGCCGCCCCGCCCGTACAGCCAGTCACCATCTATCGATGGTTCGAATGGAGGTCGTGTCCACATGTCTAACGGCCCGGTCGGGACCACGTCAATATGGCCGTTGAGAATTAACGACCGACCGAGATTCTGTACAGGAGTGTGAGTGCCGACGACATTGACCGCAGTGCTGTAATCAACATTGACAGGAGAAAAACCCGGGTGTGCTTCGATTTCACCGATATCGATAGCCCAGCGATCCATCTGATAGCCCCGAGTTTCAAGCGCCGTGTACACCAGCGCCTGGGCACCACTCTCCTGCCCCCGCACAGAAGGCTGGCGCATAAGATCCATCGTAAAACTGAGTTGGGATTCAAATCCATCGGCGACCGCGTCAAGAATCCGCCTGGACAGTTTGCTATCCAGCTGACCTGGCAGGCTACTACTCACTGACAATCTTCAAGGGTCGCGGGACACGGCATGGGTGGAGCAGGACACGCAACCACCCCAGTAACTGACATGGTCGTAGTCGATCTCTATCGGCTCCACTCCGCGCCGGGACAGCTCGTCGGCTATCCGACCTAGCCCGGAAGGCATGATGTATCGAGAATCATCCAAACTCACTCCCACCGTGGCGTACGCCTTCGCTTCGTCCTCAGTCAGTTCGATGACTTCCCAGTCAGAGAGAATCTCAGGTAGTTCGCAGTCAAGATCGTCACGATGCAACAGCAACAATCCTTCCCGAACCAACACCATGATGCCCAGCAAGTGTAGAAACGCACCTTTCATCGGCATCGGATGTACCTGGTAGCCAAATGGACCGATGTAGTTATCAAGCCAGCGCGTACCGGCTCGGTTTGTTGCGATATCCGATTCACCGACGAAAAGATGGTTGTTGTAGCAGATGATATCGCCACCTTCCAGATAGGGCCCGGGACCGCCGCTGGACGGTGCAAAAGGTTGCGCTGGAGGCATTACGACATGATGGGTATCTGCCCCGTCTTCAATCAATGGCGACACAACATCACGCAACGGAAACACTTCTTTTCGGCGATAGGCCCGCCGGATATTCACTTCAATATAGTGTGTGCCAACGGTATACACCGGATCGGCCGGGTATAACAGCGACGCACCTGGCTGCAGATCTGCAAGGTAGCCTCTTTCCTCGACTGTATAGGGTCTGGGCCGGTAGACCTTGACGCCGTTGGCCTCATACAGGGCCGCAAGGTTATCGAGTTGTTCTGCTGTTTTTTCCCAGCGCTCCGGCATGGCCTTACGGATATCAAGGGGTCGATCACCAGAAGCTTTCAATGCGGCTTGAACTTCCTCGTTGTAGTGGTGCAGGGTCGAATTAAACGGTGGCAAGGTCAAACCGTCGGCACTGCCGACGATCGCACCACGCAGGGTGCCGTAATCCGTATAGGCACCGAAACCGGGATTTCCCTGGTTCATCATCTGTACTCCTGATTAGATTAAGCTCAGTATAGGTTCTGACCCAGCCAGTGCGAAGCCCGTAATTTTCTTAACCAGCTATCACAAAACTGTGCGGTACCAAATTTGTTTGTTCTGAACCGAGTTTACTCGTGGCGAAGTGCTGCGATCGGATCGAGCCGGGACGCTTTGAGTGCGGGATAATAACCAAAAAATATACCGACCACGGCGGCAAACCCCATGGCAACCACCGCAGACAGGGGTGAGGTGATCACCGGCCAGCCAGCAATTCTAGCCGCGGCCAGGGAACCTCCAAACCCCAGTACCACACCAACAACCCCCCCGATCAAGGACACCACAACGGCCTCGGTCACAAATTGAAGCAGAATGTCACGACTACGGGCCCCGACGGCCATTCTCAAACCCACCTCGCGGGTGCGCTCAATCACCGAGACCAACATAATATTCATGATTCCAATCCCTCCCACCAGCAGGGAGATTCCTGCGACTGCCGCAAGTAGCAACGACATTGTCCGCTCTGACTTAGCTCTGGCTTCGAGGTACTGGGCGATATTCCGCACATAAAAATCGTCCGGCTGACTCGGGCGAATCCGGTGACGCTGTCGCAGAAGATCATTGATCTCCTGCTCAGCCGCCTCCAGTACATTGCTCGAGCGCGCTTTGACGGTAATGTCACGCACATAACGACCGCGGTACCGCTCGCCGACATTCATGCGTGACTTGGCGGTAGACAACGGCACAAATACTACGTCGTCGTGGTCACGGCCCCATGAAGACTCACCCTTGGCCCGGGTGACCCCGATCACGCGAAACGGGATTTTCTGGATACGGACAATTTCACCCATGGGATCTAGTCCGCCAAACAACTGCTCAACAATGGTCTCTCCAATAATCACCACTTTTGCCGACGCTCGTTCTTCCTGAGGATTAAACGTACGCCCTCGGCCTATGACCCAGTCGCGGGCCCGAAGGTAGTCGTCGCCAACACCGTATATCGTCGTAAACCAGTTTAGATTTCCGGAAATCACCTGACCACTAGACCGGACCGTAGGCGCGGCTATGGCCACCGAAGGCGCCTGAGCCTCGATGGCAGTGGCATCAGCCTCTGTCAGAGACACTTTGCTGTTGGCACCCCCTCGCACCCCCCCGGACACGCTGGTCCCGTTGCGCACGAATAGAACGTTTTCGCCCAAGCCCTGAATCGCTTCCTCGATCCTTTTCTCAGCACCCTTGCCGACACCGACCATCGCAATAACCGCGGCCACGCCAATGATCATGCCCAGCGTTGTCAGCCCGGTTCTGAGCTTGTTGGCGCGTAACGAAGCCAGCGCGGTCTGAAAGCAATCCGATAGCGTCATGGCGTCGATGCTCTTGTATCCGCAGGCGCAGTCAAAGGGCTACTGTCTTTGTCTACCACTTGGTTTTCGGCCAACAGCCGCCCGTCCCGAAACTTCAGCACCCGCTCCGCGTACCCGGCCACCTCCATCTCGTGCGTAACCACAATCACAGTCATGCCTTGACCATTCAATTCCTTGAGCAAGTCCAGGATCTCGAGACCGGTCGCCGTATCCAGTGCCCCGGTAGGTTCGTCGGCCAGGACGATGTCCGGTTGATTGACGATTGCCCGTGCGATCGCCACCCGCTGCATCTGACCACCTGAAAGCTGCGTCGGACGATGGTGCATTCGATCGGATAGTCCAACTCTTCCCAGTGCATTCTTGGCCTTTTCTGAACGCACAGCGCGCGGGTCTCCGCTATATAACAGCGGCAATTCGACATTGGCCTGTGCACTGGCATTAGCCATGAGATTGAATGATTGGAATACAAACCCGATCTTGTTTCGACGTATGCGGGCTAGGTCGTCAGGCTTAAAATCGGAAACAACCTCGCCGTCGAGCAAGTATTTACCGGCTGTTGGCGTATCCAGGCACCCCAGCACATGCATACAGGTGGACTTGCCTGATCCCGACGGCCCCATGATCGCGATAAATTCGCCCCGATGGATGCGCAGGTCCACATCGCGTAAAGCATGTACGACTTGAGCTCCCACTGAAAAATCCCGACACAAACCCTGGGTCTGGATGACAACGGGTTGCATGACAGGGCCCCTTACTCAGGAACCATCCGACGATAGGCCAACGATGACCTGTGCCCCTTCAGCAATATCACCGCGGACAATCTCGGTATGGGTACTGTCAGATATGCCAACTGTAAGACCTAGGGCGACAGGCTTACCCCCATCAAGTACCCAGACGTTTTTCTGCCGGTAACCCCCACTTTTTGCCTCGGCACGCATCAGGCGGTAACGTTTCTTCTGATCACTTTCCAGCAGTTGCCCCACCCGCTGTGCAGCCTGGGTCCGGAGCTGGCGAATCGCTTCCCGGAATTCATCACTACCCGTACCGGCTTCACGCAGTCCCCTAATCGACTGACCCATCTCGGCATAGATTGATTGAACCGATGACAGCTGCTCCTCACTCAATTCGAGTTTCTCCGAAAGGTCTTTGATCATTGCCTGCATGCGCTCGCGGCCGCCGCCTCGAGCGGATGCCCCGGAGTCTGAGCGCTTGAAACCAGGCGGTTTGAATCGAAACGCCTGTGACGATACCTTAAGCGCATCTTGTCGTTGACCCAGCACAATCTCAACACTGGCCGTCATGCCCGGCATCAGACTCTGATCAAGGTTCTGGGTAGAAACAATGATCACGTAGGTCACAACGCCTGAGACTTCTATCGGCTGCTTTCGGATCTGCACGACCTCTCCTTTGAAGACCCGGTCTGGATAGGCATCGACTGAAAACCGTGACTGCTGCCCGTCGGTGATACCACCGATGTCTGCCTCATCGACACTGACTTCCAGATGGATCTGGCGCAGGTCCTGGGCCAAAGTAAACAGAACGGGTGCCTGTAGGCTGGCAGCTACCGTCTGACCCCTATCCGCTGCCCGGTTGATCACAATACCATCGACCGGTGATCTGATCAGCGTGTGTTCTAGTTCCAGTTCCGCCTGGAGCAGCTTGCCGCCATGCGACGCGACATTGGCGTGGGCTGTTCGCACCTGTGCCTGCTGCTTCATTATCCGTGCCTGTATGCTTTTCACCTTTGCCATCGCCTGAACGTGGCGTGCCACCGCATGATCCACGGTACTCTCGGGGATGACCTTACGTTCAAAAAGCGACTGCTGCCTTTCGAGGTCTTCGGCAGTCTCGGTCAGAATCGCTTTCAGCCCCAAGAGTTCGGCCTGCTGCTCCTCCAACGCTGCGGTCTGCATGGCAATATTCGCCTCAGCAAATGCAAGATCGGCTCGAGCCACCTGAACTCTGGCTTCAAAGGGCGAAGCATCTATCCTGGCAATAACTTCGCCGGCCTTGACTTTCGTATTGAAGTCCACCAGCACTTCTGAGATCTGGCCAGAAACCTGGGAGCCGATATCGACCGTCATGACAGGCTTCACTCGACCAGTTGAAGAGATAGTCTTTTCTATAGTGCCCCGTTCAACTGTCTCCAGACGATAGGATGCAGCCGTCTGGCCTGTATTCAGGCGAGAGTAGCCGTAGACCACCGCAACAAGCACGATAACCCCGCCCAGCAGCAGACTTAACCGCCGCATATTTTGTGTCCTCATCCAGTTTTTGGTTCGAGTGAAACCGCGACTCTCGCATGCAGGCCAAATCTACCACACCACCCGTGATCAACCTGAACACCAGAGTTCTTACGCCAGAAGTCCCAAGAATACCGGATCAGGTCGCGCCGTCTCAGGCCGCTCGAGCGGCACGTTTTCGCTCATGCTCTCGCAATAATTTTTTCCGCACGCGGATAGCAGTCGGTGTGACCTCAACCAGTTCATCGTCGTTGATAAATTCTATGGCAGTTTCCAGTGTCAGTTCGAGCGGTGGTGTCAGAACTATATTCTCGTCGCTGCCGGCGGCCCGAATATTGGTCAACTGTTTGGCCTTAAGCGGATTGACCACAAGGTCGCCACTGCGGGAGTGGATACCAATCACCATCCCTTCATATACCTGCTCACTGGGCCCGATGAATAAACGCCCTCTCGCCTGCAGGTTAAACAATGCATATGCCAGCGATTTGCCCGCAGCGATGGAAACCAACACACCGTTGGCCCTTTCACCAATCTTCGCCTGAGCACGGTCCGCATATCGTTGAAACGTGTGGTACATCAGACCCAACCCACGGGTTATCGTCATAAATTCTGACCGAAACCCGATCAGGCCGCGGCTGGGGACGGTGTAATCCAGGCGCACACGCCCGTTACTGTCCGGCACAATATCCCGAAGTTCAGCACGGCGCTCGCCGAGTCTTTCCATCACTCGGCCTTGGTCAACCGACTCAACGTCGACTGTCAGCGTTTCCCAGGGCTCATGAACTACACCGTCGACCTCTCGGAGGATGACTTCGGGTCGCGAAATAGCAAGTTCGTAACCCTCACGCCGCATGTTTTCCACGAGAATAGATAAATGCAACTCCCCCCGACCGGACACCTTGAATTTATCCGAGTCGGATAGCGATTCCACCCGCAAAGCGACATTGTGAATCTGCTCCCGGGCTAGTCGTTCCCCCAGGTTCCGGCTGGTTACGAACTTGCCGTCCTGACCGGCAAACGGCGAATCATTGACCTGAAACGTCATACTCAGTGTGGGTTCATCAACCTTGAGCGCTGGAAGCGGATCAATACACGATGGATCACACAATGTGTCGGAAATCCGTAGGCCATCAACCCCGGTAAAAGCGACGATATCGCCCGCACTGGCACCATCGAGTTCAACTCTGTCGAGACCATTAAAACCCAGAACCTGCAAAATTCGTGCTTCGCGGACCGATCCGTCCGTACTAGCAACACAAACAACCTCATTTCGGGAGAATCTACCTCGCTGTATCCGACCTATGCCGATAACACCGACATAAGTCGAATAGTCCAGTGCACTGACCTGCAGCTGGAAAGATCCTTCTGGATCAACTAGCGGCGGGGTAACATTGTCCACGATCACCTGGAATAACGACTGCATGTCGCTAGCAATTGCATCAGGTTCCAGCACTGACCAACCCTGCAACGCCGACGCATAAACAATCGGGAAGTCGAGTTGATTGTCTGACGCGCCAAGACGGTCAAATAGTTCAAACGTCTGGTCGACAACCCAGCCTGGACGACTGCCAGGTCGGTCTATTTTGTTCACAACAACGATCGGCGCCAGGCCATGTTCCAGGGCCTTCTGCGTCACGAACCGCGTCTGCGGCATCGGACCCTCTACTGCGTCGACTAAAAGCAGCACCGAGTCCACCATCGACAACACCCGTTCCACTTCGCCCCCAAAGTCAGCGTGTCCCGGTGTATCGACAATATTGATTCGCCAGTCCTGCCAGCGAATGGCCGTATTCTTCGACAGAATCGTGATGCCTCGTTCCCGCTCGAGTTCATTCGAATCCATGACCCTTTCCTGAATTGTCCCGTGACTCTCAAGCGTGCCGGATTGGCGCAACAGTTGATCGACTAATGTCGTTTTACCATGGTCAACATGTGCGACGATCGCAATGTTGCGCAACGAACTGATCAAGTCTTTCATCTGATAGAAGGGATACGGTAGGTGTCAGCCCAGCAACAGTCGGGCGGGCGAGATTATAGTGGCGGCACTGTCGTTTGTCGCCCCGGCGCTGATACGTGCTTAAGAAACAGGCTGCTGCGGTCCGTACTCACGGCTTGAACATCTGTATAGTCTCGCCACGGTTCCCACCCCATTCGCTTGCTTCATGTCGTTAAACGCCTACCGAGAATTGTTCAGTACCAACCGAAGACTGCTCGGCTTCGGTTTCGTGACAGCACTGTATTCGAGTTTCGGACAGACCTACTTTATCGGCATTATCGGACCGGATATCCAACTCGAATTTGGACTCAGTCATACCCTGTGGGGCACGATCTACATGATCGGTACGCTCGGCAGTGCGGCCCTGCTGCCCTGGACAGGTGGGCTGATCGATCGATTTGCATTGCGTCGGTACACCCTAACGGCCTGCCTTCTGCTGGTCTTCGCCTGTGTCTATATTGCAACCACGACCGGCCCGGTGACCCTTGTGCTCGCTATCTTTCTGCTGCGACATTCCGGGCAAGGCTTGATCATGCACATATCGATCACCAGTATGGTGCGGTATTTTGATCGCCAACGCGGCCGGGCCATAGCATTTGCCTCTTTGGGTTTTACGGTCGGTGAAGCGATACTACCGGTCATCGCAGTTTCCACACTTGGCCTAATCGGCTGGCGCTGGACCTACGGTGCATCCGCTGTTCTGATCGTTCTGACCGGAATTCCGACAGTGCTCTGGTTATTGAAAGGCCACGACACTGTAGATAGTAGACACATCAGAGTGACCAGAGACGCAAACCAAACCTCACTACCTGCGGTCCGATCCTGGACCCGCGGCGAGGTTATCAGAGACTATCTTTTCTACTTACTCATGCCAGGTCTTCTCGCATTTTCAATGATCGGGACCGCGCTGTTTTTCCATCACCTCACTCTGGCCGATGAAAAGGGATGGTCACACACGTGGATCACAGGTAACTACTCGGTTTTTGCCGCCACCACGGTCGTCACTTTAATCTTGGCCGGTACGCTGGTAGATCGGTTGAGTGCTATTCGAATCATGCCTTACCTATTAATTCCTCTTGTATTGGCAATGATGACCATCGGCTTTGTCCAGAGTGCGTGGGGCGTCATACCCTACATGTTGTTACTGGGAATACAGTCCGGTTTTTATTTTCCGGTCGTCTCCGCGCTATGGGCTGAACTCTACGGCGTAGGTCACATCGGTGCGATCAAAAGTCTGTCCGCATCTGCGATGGTTCTATCATCTGCAATCGGCCCTGTCATCATGGGGTGGCTGGCGGACCTTGGCGTTCCGCTCAGTACCGTGTGCCTTTATTTCGCAGCCTATACTGCTGCTGCCGCCGTGTTGGTTGTCCTGACACTCCGAACCCGGAAGAGTCAGCCAGTAGATGTTCCACGGCCATCTGAGACCAGAACTTGAACATGCATACTGACACCGTTCTCGATTATCAGAATCTGGGCCCGGATGAAGTGCTGGCGGCGGTTGAAAGCCGTGGTTACACCTGCGACGGCCACCTGCTGGTACTGAACAGCTTTGAGAACCGGGTTTACCAAGTTGGTATAGAAGATAACAAAGCGTTAATCGCAAAATTCTATCGGCCACAACGATGGAATGACGCCATGATCGGTGAAGAGCATACGTTTGCTCTGGAATTGGCTGCTGATGACATCGCGTTAATTGCACCCATCCCAGACACAGGTGGAAAAACCCTGTTCCAGCATGGCTCCTACCGCTTCGCACTGTTTCCACGCCGCGGCGGGCGGGCCCCCAATCTCGAAAATCCTGAACATCAGCGTCAGCTTGGACGGTTTCTAGGGCGATTGCATGCACGAGGATGTATGCGCCCCTACGAACATCGGCCCACGCTCGATGTAACCACGTTCGGCGTTGAGTCGTGCCAGTTCATTCTTGCACATGACTTCATACCAAAAGATCTGGAGGCGGCTTATCAGTCACTCACCGACAATCTGATTGAGCAGATTGGCTGGTGCTATGAGCGTGCTGGATCAGTCGATCTGATTCGTACGCACGGCGACTGCCACATCGGCAATATCCTGTGGACTGATGATGGTCCTCATCTTGTCGACCTGGACGATTCCCGTATGACACCGGCTATTCAGGACCTGTGGATGTTCTTGTCCGGAGACCGAACTGACCAGGAGACTACGCTTGCTCGACTGCTCGAGGGGTATACCCGTTTCTATGAATTCGATGCACGCCAGCTACACCTTGTCGAAGCACTGCGAACACTGCGCCTGATCCATTACTATGCCTGGCTGGCGCGGCGATGGACCGACCCGGCGTTCCCCAGGGCATTTCCGTGGTTCAACTCACAACGCTGCTGGGAGCAACACATTCTTGATCTGCGCGAACAAGCGGCACTGATGTCGGAGCCCCCGTTGAACATCTCTTGAGTACATTGATGAGTATCACACCGAACTGTTCAGGTAGAGCCCTTTGCACAGGCCTTAACCACTACAGGTCGGCAGACCGCTCTGTTGCCAAGCCTCAAAACCACCCTCGATATGAGAAACCTTCTCGAACCCTTGTTCCGAGAAGAACGATGCAGCGCCGGCACTGGAAATTCCGTGATAACAGTAGACAATCAGTGGCTGTTGTCTGTTGGCAGTTTCGAGAAACTCATGAATATTGGCATCATTGATATGCACGGCATCAACCAGGTGGGCCGCCTGAAATGACTCAGGATCCCGTATGTCAACGAGCGTGACTTCTTCGTCTGATATCGCCTCCTGTGCTTCGGCTGGCGCAAGCTCAAGATACATAAGGTCCTCCAAGTTGATCAAAACAGACCATAATCGAAAAAACAGATCAGAAAAACCGAGAATCATTACGGTAATGCGATCCCGGTTTCCATAACCAGAGTTACGATCCGTCAGCACTGATGAAAACTGAACCCGACACAGCGCCGGTGTCCCCATCTCATGGGGAAAACGGGAACCTGTGGAAGACCTGTGCGCTGTTGTTGCCTTTTTTCTGGCCGGTGGAACGCAAAGACCTCAAGACTCGGGTCGTGGTGGCGGTGGTCAGCCTGGTCCTGGCCAAACTGGCAAATCTCACCGTACCCCTGGTTCTCGGTTGGGCCGTGGACACACTTTCGAACCTGGAAGGTCAGATGGACCTGCTGTTTGGCATTCCTATCGCGGCACTCGCGGCTTACGGACTGGCACGCCTTTCTTATATCGTCTTTAACGAGATTAGAGATGCTGTCTTTTCCAAAGTCTCCCAGCATGCTGTCCGACAGGTTGCCATCAAGGTCTTCAATCATCTGCACGCACTATCGATACGCTTTCACCTCGAGAGAAAGACCGGCGCGCTGAATCGATTTATCGACCGGGGTACCACTGGTATTCAGTTTTTGCTGTCTTTCGTCGCGTTTAACATTCTGCCGACCCTGTTCGAGGTGTTACTGGTCTGCGGCATTCTCTGGTACCTGTACGGTATCTCTTATGCACTGGTTACCGCAGTCACCATAGGTATCTATGTATGGCTGACCTTCGGTATCACGGCCTGGCGCATACGCATTCGACGCAAAATGAACGATGCGGAAAATGAAGCCAGTACACGCCAGGTCGACAGTCTGCTCAACTTTGAGACAGTGCGATATTTCAACAACGAATCGCATGAACTGACCCGGGTCGACGAGGCACTAAAAACTTATGAGCAAGCCGCAGTCAAAAGCCGCGAAAGCCTGTCTCTCCTGAATGTCAGTCAGGCAGCCGTCGTAATCAGCGGTATCACAATCATGCTGATCATGGCCGCCTTGAATATCCGTAATGGCACGATGACTGTCGGGGGATTTGTCGTGGTGAACACTTATTTGATGCAGCTGTCCATCCCGCTGAATTTTCTCGGTACGGTATACCGTGAAATACGGCAGGCTCTGGTTGATATGGAGAACATGTTTACCCTTCTGGAAGAGGTGCCGGAGATCAAAGACCTGCCAGGTGCCCAGCCCCTGAGCTCACCCCGGGGTGACATCAGATTCACCGACGTTCACTTCGGCTACGACGCGCAAAGGGTGATTCTGCACGGCATCAGCTTTCAAGTGAACGCGGGGGAAAAGGTAGCTATTGTCGGCCCCACAGGCGCCGGTAAGTCGACGATCAGCCGCCTGCTGCTGCGATTTTATGACCCTAATTCTGGTCGAATTGCAGTCGACGGCCTCGATCTGCAGGAAATCACCCAGGCATCGCTCCGCGATGCTATCGGCGTGGTCCCGCAAGACACCGTTCTGTTCAACGATACGATCTATTACAACATTGCCTACGGTGATCCGAGCGCTGACGAACAGCATATCTACGAAGCCGCCCGTACAGCCAGAATTCACGACTTTATTTCCCAACTGCCCTCTGGCTATCAGACCCGTGTCGGTGAGCGAGGTTTGAAGCTCTCCGGCGGCGAAAAACAACGTGTCGCAATTGCCCGCGCCGTACTCAAAAACCCGACAGTGTTCTTCTTTGACGAAGCCACCTCTTCTCTGGACAGTGCAACAGAAAGCGATATACAAACGAACCTGGATGAAATTTCCAGCGGACGGAGCACCCTCATCATCGCCCACCGGTTATCTACCGTGGTCTCAGCCGATCGAATCCTGGTGCTGGATGATGGCCGAATCATCGAACACGGTACCCACCAGCAGCTGTTGGCCCAGGGAGGGCTTTACGCAGACCTTTGGCAAGAACAGGAAAAAGAACGTGAAAGTAGGCAACCCGTTTGACATTTTGACGTGGCCAGAAAACTGTTTAATATGATGTGTCCACTGGACTGGTAGCTGGCAACTGAAGCTGCGGCTTCAGACCAACTGGTCGGAATTAGCTACACTCGAACATAGCCCATGACTTCTGCCCCTTCACCCGATACGACTCGCCTTGCACCCTGGCTAGAGTCGAACGTGCCCGGGTTTTCGGGGTTTGAATCTATCGAGAAATTCTCCACCGGTCAGTCCAATCCGACCTACCTGGTGTGCGCCCGCAGCGGCCGTTATGTATTGCGTCGAAAACCTCCAGGCCAACTGCTTAAGTCGGCCCACGCAGTGGATCGTGAGTATCGAATTATGCAGGCACTGGCCGATACAGCTGTACCCGTACCACGGATGTACACACTGTGCGAAGACGACAACATATTCGATACGATGTTCTACATCATGAGCTACATCGAAGGTCGAATATTCTGGGATCCGTCTCTACCAGAACTGGCCACATCCGACCGGGGCCAGCTTTATGATGAGATTATCCGGGTTCTTGCGGAACTACACAGCGTAGATCATGTTGCTGTTGGCCTCCAAGACTTTGAACGTCCCGGAAGCTACTTCGATCGCCAGACTGGCCGCTGGAGCAAACAGTATCGTGCCAGTGAGACTGAGAAAATCGTGGCGATGGAGCACCTGATGACCTGGCTGCCTGCTCATTCGCCAGCCGACGATGGTCAGAATGGTTTAATCCACGGCGATTACCGGCTGGACAACATGATTTTTCACAGCCGCGAACACCGAATTCTGGCGGTGATCGACTGGGAAATCTCGACAGTCGGTCACCCCCTGGCAGACCTGGCTTATTTCTGTATGGGCCTGCGCATCACACCTGGCCAGCATATTCAGGGGCTCGGCGGAAAGGACCGTCGCGCTCTGGGTATACCGGAAGAAGCACAAATGCTTGACCGATACTGCCAGCTACGCGGAATTTCCGGTATCGATAATTGGCCCTACTACATCGCCTTCTCTTTGTTCCGGCTGTCCGC
>Ga0114932_10001180_pt1 | contig 30326 bp, 29 predicted proteins | sample 2SBtaG_2_FD_87286 | JGI IMG/M metagenome (GOLD analysis project Ga0114932, IMG submission 87286) | Deep subsurface microbial communities from Kolumbo volcano to uncover new lineages of life (NeLLi) - 2SBTROV12_ACTIVE470 metaG | ecosystem: Environmental > Aquatic > Marine > Volcanic ...
AGGCTCCGCCCCTCATCTTGAGAGTGTTAAGTCCAAGGCAAATGCACTACCTTACAAAACAGAAGTTAAAGTCGATGTAGGTAATATGGCTGAAATTATGGCAAATTCTGATATCGCAATTGGTGCAGCTGGATCGACTACCTGGGAGCGATGTTGTTTGGGTTTGCCAACTATTCAAATTGTCATCGCTAAAAACCAACTGTTTTCAGCGGAAGCATTGGCTCACCATAATATTGTAAAGTTAGCGAAGGAAATTAAAGAAATCGCTTATCTATTAGAAAGTTCAACCGAATGGATGAATAATATTGGCAATGCGGCTTTAGAAATATGTGACGGCATGGGTGGCTACAAGGTCTTTAACAAGATGACTGACCACAAGATACTTCTTGAGGAATTCGGCGAAGTTGAGCTGTGCAATTATACTAATTTAAACAAAGTCGATAAAATGTTAGTACTTAGTATGCGTAATCATCCAGAAATAAAAAAATGGATGCATAATCAAGACAGTATTCCAAAAATGACTCATTTTGAGTTTATTAAAAGCCTAGAAAGCAAAATGGATCGACGTTATTTTTTAGTTAAGCAGAAAAATAACGTCATTGGATCAATTAATTTTTCAGAAATAAATTTGTATAATTCGGTAGAGTTTGGTATTTACACCAATCCTTTTTTACAGCTAAAAGGCGCTGGTAGTCTACTAGAGTCAGCTGCAAGCCAATATGCATTTATTGAGCTGGGTGTCAAAAAAATTAAATTAGAGGTGTTTTCAGATAACGAAAGAGCAATTCATTTTTATAACAAATGCGGTTTTGAACTCACCAAAATAAAGAAAGTGAATCATCAAAACATTATGTACATGGAAAAAATGAAAGTATTGGAGAAAGTATAATGAGTAAATTTATCAATATTAATGATAGAAAGATAGGCTTAGACCATTCACCATATGTCATTGCAGAAATGTCAGCGAATCATAATGGTGACATTAATAATGCTTATAAAATTATTGATATGGCTAAAGCATCTGGAGCACATGCGGTGAAATTACAAACTTATCACCCAGATACAATCACTATGGATATGAATACACCAGAATTCATGATTAAAGGTGGATTGTGGGACGGCCAAAGTTTGTATGAATTGTATAAAGGTGCATTTATGCCGTGGGAGTGGCATAAACCATTATTCGATTATGCAAAAAAAGTTAGTATTACAATATTTAGCTCTCCATTTGATAATACTGCTGTTGATCTATTAGAAGATTTAAATACGCCAGCATATAAGATTGCCTCTTTTGAGGCAGTGGACCTTCCTTTGATTAAATATGTAGCTCAAACCGGAAAACCCATGATTATCTCAACAGGAATGGCAGACGCACAAGAGATTCAAGAAGCTATAGAAGCTGCACGAGAAGGTGGGTGTAAAGAATTGGCAATACTACATTGTGTAAGTGGGTATCCCGCCCCAGCAGAAGATTACAATTTAAGAACGCTGGTTGATATGCAGGGAAAATTTGGTTTAGTTACTGGCTTGTCAGACCATACAATTGATAATACAACTGCAATAACTAGTGTGGCACTAGGCGCCTCAATTATTGAAAAACATGTAACTCTAGATCGTAATGGCGGTGGCCCTGATGATTCATTTTCACTCGAATCGGGAGAATTAAAGCAATTGTGTGCAGAGGCTAAAACTGCATGGGAATCGCTTGGACAGGTTGATTATGGTAGAAAATCGAGCGAACAAGCTAACGTAAAATTTCGTCGCTCCCTCTATTTTATAAAAGATATTTGTAAAGGTGAGAAAATTACAAGAAAACATATAAAAAGTATAAGACCTGGTTATGGGTTGCCACCTAAAGAAATTGAAAATGTAATTGGAAAAAAAGCTATAAAGAATATAAAAAAAGGAACAGCATGTCAATTTGGAGATTTTAGTTAAATTATGATTAATAAAATTATTAGAAAAGTATTTACAGATTATCTGTATTTTGTAATTAAATCATTGTTAAGTCCTTTTAAGGTAACAAGTTGGGGGAGTAAATATTCATTATTTAATTTATTTTTGATTAAATTAATGTCAAATAGTAGTAATTACTTTGTTGAGAATGGGGGTATTAAATTTCGATCAGTCTACCGTGTTTGTTCAATTAGAGGAAAAAGAGCTTGGAATAAAGAACCGGAAACAGTCAAATGGATCGAAGACTATATCTGTGACCGAGATGTTTTTTTTGATATTGGAGCCAATATTGGCGTTTATAGTTTAATAGCCAATCATTTAAAAAAAGATTTGAAAATTTTTTCATTTGAACCTGAGGCTCAATCATATTCTGAGCTAAACAATAATATTAGATTAAATAAGGCAGAGGTGCAAATACAGGCATTTAATGTCGCTTTGAGTGATAAAAATTCTATTGGTATATTGAACTTATCTTCCGATCAGCCAGGAAAATCAGATCATCAATATACAAATGATAGTCGCTCAGAAATCACACATCAGCAGGGATGTTTATCGTTAACAGTGGATACAATGATTAATGATTATAAGTTACCATATCCAAATCATATTAAAATTGATGTTGACGGATTGGAGTTTGAGATATTAAATGGCGCAAAGTCAATCTTGACATCTACTCAGTTAAAATCTATTGCAGTTGAAGTGGATGAAGAGAGCTTGACGGATGTTGAATTATTTCTAAAAGAGTTTAATTTTAAAAGACTGTTAGATAGAGAATTTGTGAATCAAGAGTATAATTTGAGCAATTCCTTTTTTATTAGGAGGTAGAGACCAATGAGTAATAGAATAATTGCAGAGATTGGCTCTGTTCATGATGGATCTTTTGGTAATGCCAGAAAGCTTATTGAGGAGTCTGCAAATGCTGGAGCTGATGTGGTTAAATTTCAGTTGCATATTTTTAATGAAGAATCTCTATTATCTGCACCAAACCCACCTTATTTTTCGGATGAAACCAGAAAAGATTATTTTAACAGGATAGCATTTACAAAAAAACAATGGATTGATTTAAAAAAAATATCTGAAGACTTGGGGTTGGATTTTCTAGTATCACCTTTCTCAATAAGAGCAATAGAAATCCTCGAAGACATTGGAGTATGTGAATATAAAGTTGCTTCAGGTGAGGTGAGCAATTTACCTCTATTGGAAGCGTTATCAAATACAAAAAAACCAGTAATAATATCTTCTGGAATGAGCACATGGAGTGAATTAGATGATGCCATTGCTATTTTCAGAAAGAACTGTGAAATTACAATATTACAATGTTCGAGTTTGTACCCATGTCCAAATACAAATGTCGGTTTAAATGTTATTAGAGAAATGCAAAAAAGATATCAATTAGATGTTGGTCTTTCAGATCATACCTTGGGTTTTTCAGCATCTGTTGCAGCAGCAGCCATTGGCGCAACTACTATAGAAAAGCATGTGACTTTTTCAAAAGCTATGTATGGTAGTGATGCATGCCATTCAATGGAATTCAATGATTTTAAGTTGTTTTGTTCTATGGTTAGAGATGTATGGACTATGAATAATTGCACTGTAGATAAAAATAATACTAATCTCTACGAAAATACAAAAAAAATCTTTGAAAAATCAGTAGTGGCCTCTATTGATATAGAAAAAAACACGATTATCGATCAGTCAATGATGAACTTTAAGAAGCCCGCTGATGGAATTAGTGTAAGTCAATATAAGGGGTTGATTGGTAAAAAGCTACTAGTCTCAGTGAAAAAAGATCATGTTTTTTCTATAAAGGATTTTTATGAGTAAAAAGAAAATTTGTGTATTTATAGGTAGTAGGGCAAACTATAGTAGCATTAAATCTGTAATGGTTGCAATTAAAGAGCACCATAATTTAAAGTTACAATTGGTGCTAGGGGCGTCATCTATTTTAGATAGGTTTGGCAAAGTAGAAGATTTAATCCGAAAAGACGGCTTCTCTCCTGATTATATTTTCCATAATCTGATTGAAGGCGAAAGTCCGACAACTATGGCAAAGTCTACAGGTCTTGGGCTTATGGATGCGTCAATGACTTTTGATAATCTCAATCCGGACATGTTGGTAGTTGTGGGCGACCGATATGAGATGATGTCTGTAACACTTGCAGCTGCATACATGAATATTGTTATTGTCCATACAATGGGTGGAGAGGTAACAGGCACTATAGATGAGAGTATTCGTCATGCAATTACAAAATTTTCACATATTCATTTTCCTGCCAATCAAGACTCAAAAGAAAGAATTATAAAATTAGGAGAAAAACCAGAATTTGTATTTAATGTGGGATGCCCTAGAATTGATTTAGTCGCACTAGAGTTGAAAAAAAATAGCTACCAAGTATTGGCCAACTTATTTCAAGAGTTTGGTGGTGTTGGTAAGGCGTTTAATTTAGAAAGTGACTTTTTGCTTGTATCTCAACATTCAGTTACCACAGAATATGGAAATAATAGGTGGCAGATAGAACAAACACTTGAGGCGCTTGAGGCGTTAAATATGCCTGTTATAATGCTATGGCCTAATTCAGATGCTGGAAGTGATGATATATCCTCAGGAATAAGAACTTTTAGAGAAAAGAAAAGACCGGTATGGCTACACCTGTTTAAAAATTTACCTACATCAATATATATCCACCTTATGAAGGCTACTGCTTGCCTGGTTGGAAATAGTAGCTCAGGTGTAAGAGAAGGTGCATTTATTGGCACACCAGTTGTAAATATAGGAACTAGGCAGAATAAAAGATTAAGAACAAAGAACGTGGTGCAAGTTGGATATACCTCAAATGAGATTCTACAAGGAATTAAAAAGCAATTAGATCATGGTAAGTATGAGTCTAGTAATATTTATGGTGATGGTAATGCTGGGACACAAATAGCAGAGATACTTTCGAATTGCAATCCAAAAATTCAGAAAAAAATAACATATTAATGAAGATACTAGGCGTTATACCTGCAAGAGGTGGCAGCAAGGGTATAAAAAAGAAAAATATTAGACTTTTAGGCAATAAACCATTGATTGCTTATACAATAGAATCGGCATTAAATTCTAAGTTGGATAGAGTTGTAGTCTCAACAGACTGTGAAGAAATAGCTGATATCTCAAGATCTTATGGAGCGGAAATCATGATGAGGCCATCTGCTTTAGCTGGTGACCACACTCCTACATTGCCAGTTTTGCAAGATGTGTATAAAAATCTAAATGTATGCTACGATGCGCTCATGACACTACAACCAACCTCACCATTTAGAAATGAGCACCATATTGATGAATCAATGAAAATTTATAATAAAGAAAAAGAGGTGGATAGTTTAGTAAGTGTGGTCGAAATTCCACACAATATGAGTGACAAAAAAACCATGTGTTTGAAAGATGGAGCACTTGTTGGAGATATTTGGGTTTACAGACGACAGGAAATAAACAAAACTTACGCAAGAAATGGTGCAATTTACATTACAAAGCGCGATAAACTTACCAGCTATATCTTTGGAGGAGAAATACTTCCTTATATTATGGATAAGATTAGTAGTATTGATATAGATGATATGCAAGATTGGGAATTGTCTGAATTGGTATTAAGAGGAATGAAGTATGGATAAATTTAAAGAAATTTTTGTTGGTGATTATGAAACTATTACTCATACAATTACAAACCAAGACATTGATAATTTTATTAATCTTACTGGAGATGATAATAGATTGCATCATGATAAATCTTTTGCTAAAAAGACCCATCTAAAAAAGCCAGTAGCGCATGGAATGTTGAGTGCGTCTTTTATATCCACAATAATTGGCACAAAATTACCAGGAGATGGGGCGCTTTGGTATTCTCAGACAATTGAATTTTCTCACCCGGTTCGTGTAGGCGATACAATTACTATAAAAGCCGAGGTCACTAAGAAAATAGAAAGATTAAGGCACCTGGAAATAAAAATCGAAATATTAAACCAACATAATCAAATGGTTATTTCTGGTTTGTCTAAAGTAAAAGTTTTAGAGTCAAAAGAAGAAAATAAGAGTAATAATAAAAATAAGCCATGCAAATGCGCTTTAGTTGTTGGGGCTACCGGAGGCATCGGCGCAGCTGTATGTATGCAATTGGCTAGAGATGGGTTTATTGGCTATTATTCTAATGATAAAAAGGCTGAAAGTTTAAAGGTTGCTATTGAGAAAATAGGCCGCAAAGCATCCATAATTAAAGGAAATATAACCAATTTTGAATCGTGTGAGCAAATTGTAAGTAGCGCGTTGAGATATTTTGACGATATTTCTACATTTGTAAATTGTACAACTCCACCAGTGGCTAATATTCCTTTTCAAGAGGTAGAATGGTCTAATTTTGAAAATCATTTAGATATGAATGTTAAATCAAATTTTCACTTATTAAAACTACTTTTGCCAAATTTTCTAAAAAACCAATATGCAAACTTTATTACAATTTCAACACAGTATACAGATGACCCTCAGCCAAAATTGACTGGCTATATATCTGCTAAAGCGGCTATGGAAGGCTTTATGAGATCCTTAGTAACAGAACTTTCACCTCTTGGTGTAAGGTTTAATATGGTTTCTGCAGGAATGGTAAACACTGATCTAATTGCAGATATACCGGAAAAGGCAAAACTTATTACAGAGGCGAAAACTCCATTGAAGAGACTCGGCTCCCCAGAAGATGTAGCCAATGCTATTTCTTATCTAGCTAGTGATAAATCCGATTTTTTGACCGGTGAAACTATCAGGGTAAATGGCGGTCAATTAATGGTTTAGAGTGTGAAATATATTGAAATAATTAAAGCCAATAGGGAACTCGAGGCAGAAATGAAAAGTGAAATCATTAATGCATTATTGGTTTCAAATATAACTATTAATAAGTCAAAAGATATTATAGAATATTACCATAGAAATCTTGGTGTTAACTTGAATGCAGAAATCTCAAGTTATGACAACATTGTTCAGGAGAGTTTTGGATTTGATAAATATAACTTTGTTATTATATTTTGGGAGATGCAAAATTTTTTTGATGGCCTTTATCAACGCACACTATTCTCCAATAACGATGAAGTGAATGATATTATTGACAATATAAAAAGTCAAATCTCAACTGTTCTTAATAATGCACAATATGTTCCTTTAGTTTTGTTTAATGAATTTTCAGCTAAACCATTTACTTGTGGTGATATTGATGAAAATTCGACCACACTATTAGCAATAGCTGATGAGCTTAACTTGTTTATTAAGAGTTTCAATTATAAAAATATAGTAAGAATTAAGATAGATGATATTTATTGTAAGTTATCACTAGGAAAATGTATAAGCTATAGAGACTTTTCCCTAACAAAATCATTATATACAGTTGATTTTTTTAAAGAGTATTCGTCTTATGTTATTGCGCATTCGAGACATATGCTGGGTAAAGGGAAGAAATGTATAGTATTTGATTGTGACAATACGCTTTGGGATGGTGTTATAGGTGAGGATGGCCTAAATGGTATCAATATCTCAAAAACTTCGCCAAAAGGGTCAGTATTCCGTGAAGTTCAAATGTTAGTTAAGTATTTAAGTAAATGCGGAGTTATGATTGGCATCTGTACTAAAAATAATAAAATAGATATTGAAAATGCATTTCTCAATCACAAAGATATGCAAATCGGGATTGAAGATTTTGTTTCTGTTAAGTCAAACTGGAAGAGCAAGGTAGAGAACCTACAGAATATTTCATATGAATTAAATATTGGTCTTGATAGTATTGTTTTTGTAGACGACTCCGATTATGAAATTAACTTAATTAAAGATCAATTACCTAATGTATTAACATTTCAGGTTCCTTCTAATATTTATGATTATCCAAAAGTAGTAAGAAATTTATTCCCATTATTTGACTTAAAGAATTCTACAACTGAAGATGCTAGCAGAGTTGTTAAATACAAAGAAGAGCTGGAAAGAAAAGAAACTAGGAGTAACTTTAGTAATATAAATGACTATATTGATTCACTTGAAATTATTGTGGATATTGTTTTTGACTGCGCAGAAGATAGTTCTAGATTGTCCCAGTTAACACAAAAGACCAACCAGTTTAACATTACTACTAGAAGATACAGTATTAGTGAAATTGATTTGTTTATTAAAAGTGAAAAATATAGGGTTGTTTCAATACGGGTTAGAGATAAATATGGAGATTACGGCCTTACCGGGCTAGTTATTTTTAATACTGAGGATCCTAAGACGATGAAAGTTGATGTCTTTTTACTAAGCTGTAGGGTGCTGGGAAGACATGTTGAAAGAGCTGTTACAAACTACTTAATTGAATATTCAATGATGCACAATATTAAGGAAATAAAGTTTGAGTTTATTGCCTCTGAAAAAAATAAACCAGCAGAAATTTTTCTAAATGAGAGTAAAAATATAAGTAAAATTTCGAATTTTTTGTATGTTGCAAAATGCAATCAGCAAAGTCTTATAGAATCAAAAAATATTATGGTAAGAGAATGATAGAAAGCAAAGTTAAAAACATTTTGTCTGTGGTATTGGATATTGATGAATCTGAAATAAACAATGGAAGCTCGCCAGAAACCTTAAGGGCTTGGGATTCTCTGAATCACTTTAATATTATTACAGCTATTGAGGAAGAATTTGAAATTCATTTTGACGATGTTCAGATTCTTGAGATGCAAAGCTATAAATTAATCTGTGTAATAGTTATAGAGGCTTTAGAATGTTCAAAATAGTTAACCTATATCATATGGCAAGAGGTTTGAGTGTAAGAGGGTGTACTTTTGTCGGAGCAGGGTTGATTCTAAAAGGAAAATCTCAAAATATTAAAATTGGACGTAGGGTTAGTATTGGGAAAAATGTAGAATTAAAAATAAGAGATAATAGTCGTATAGTACTATCTGATGGCGCAAAGATAGATGACAATGTGCGCCTAATTTCTGCAAATGGATCTACACTTTTCATTGGGCCTGAAACAAAAGTAATGTTCTGTTCAATTATTAATGCAGGAGCTAATATTTATATAGGCGAAAAAACTGGTATAGCTGCATACAACATGATTAATTCATCGCAACACATCACTGAAGCAAGTTCAGCTTGGATGGATCAAGGGTATAAGCACTCCCCGATTAGAATTGGAAGGGATGTTCTTATTGGAAGTCATTGCTCGATTTTGCCTAATGTAAATATTGGCAATGGTGCAATAATAACGACCCACAGTGTTATCAATAATGATTGTCAAAAAAAAATGATATATACGGGTATTCCTGCAAGAGTTGTGGGTAAGAGGTTGTAGTATTTTGGCAATAATAATTAGGTTTTAAAATGTTGAGGAGTCAATATAGATTGCTAATATTAATTTTTTCAGGAGAAATTATTAAGCATATTGGTAATTATCAAAGGAATGTCTTGCATTTTTCAACTTGGAGTTTAGTTATATAATGCATACCAAGATGAAGTATATTTTTATTTGTGGCATTAGTGGAAGTGGAAAAGGTCTTCTTAGAACTTTATTAGATGGACACTCTCATGTGGCTACCTGCCCTTTTCAGGGTTATGGATACGACTTTATTGATAAGCCTTTTAATGATTTGTTAAGACGTGATAGACCGTATGCAACCCTTTCTAGAATGAAAAAAATTCAAAAATCGATCGTATCTATTAATAATTATGGTGTCACTATTGGTGAACTTTTTAGAGTATTTTCAAGGTCGTATGGCGAAGTTGTTGATGCGTCTTTATCTAAAAAAATTAGGGCAGCATCATCTGCAGAGGGAGAGGTTTTTGTTGATTTTGATTTAAATATCCATAATTTTAATAATAGTGTATATGAATCTCTAAAAGAGCAAAAAAGCTTTAGTGTTAATGAAGTTTTTTCTATATTCACCAACGCATTAATCTCCAACTGGAGAAATATAAATACAGATCGCAAAAATATTAAGTATTTTTCTCAGAGTTCACATAATGGAGTTGAGGTTATTAAAAATATTATTAAAAATATTCCTGATTCAAAAATAATAATTGTTGATAGAGATCCTGTTGATCTTATATATACCAATACAAAAAGGAATCTTCTTAAGCGCTATGGCTTAGGCGGCTACCAGAAAATACTAGAGAATAGAAATTCATTTGTTTTTTTTAATAAATTCTCTAGACACTTATTTTCTCAAAATTTTATCAACAAGGTGAAGGATTTTAAATTGTACACTTCGTTGATTGACAAGAATAAGCAAATCCACGTGGTGAAATTTGAGCAGTTGGTCATGGAAACAAAATCAGAAATGAATAAAATTGCGCATTTTTTAGATATTAATTATGAAGATATTCTAGCGCGCGCCACATTGAATTCAGTCGATATGGAGTCTAATGATAATAAATTCGTTGGCACTATAAATGATAGTTCTGATCAATACGTGTCAGGTGCAAAGAAAAAATTACTTAAGCTTATGTTAAATACATGAAGCAAAATTTTAAATACTTCTTTGAATTTTTCCATTTATCAAAAGGAAATTCTATTTTATTGTTATTTGCCTCATTACTTTCGGCAGTTATACAAATGTTAACAGCAATAACAATTATTCCTGTTATTAAGCAATTGGATAGTGACTTTGAATTAGAGGGAAACGTTGCTGTATTTTCTATATCTATATATGAAAAATTTTCTCAAGTATTTTTTACAGGAAGTGAGCTAGTAACAGCTGTCTCTTTTATGCTTGTTACACTAATGTTATTCTCTATTATTAGTTTTGTCATTGAATCTTATTCAGCTAGGGTTTCGGCATTAATTGTTAGACAATTAAGAATGGAAGTTTTAGACACTTTAATTAATGCATCTTGGCCTTATTTTGGTAAAAAAGGCTCTTCGGATGCAGTGAACCATATTATAACTGAGTGTGCAAAAATTGCAGCCGGTTACAGAAAGGTTATACTATCAAGTTCAAATTTTATTCAAGCTATTGTTTTATTAGTGTTCTCATTTTTTGTTTCTTTTGAAGTAACTATTGTAGTCCTCTCTTCTTCTTTATTGATTGTGTTATTATTTTTACCGATTTTGAAAATGTCTAAGAAATTAGGCGAAAATAACAGGATGCTTATAAAAGAAGTTACTGACTCGACATTAACATCTTTTGACAACATTAAATCTATAAAAGCCATGTCGATTGATCATTTTTCAACTGTATTGATAAACTCTACTAAAGCGTTAGAAAAGAATACATATTTTCTATCTATAGTTTCTGCCATAACAAATAACTTTAGATTGCCTTTAACAGCTTTAATAATTGTCATTTCTTTAGTAATTTTATCTGCTTATGATAGTACATCTGCTGTACTTTTTTTGCCATTGTTGTTTCTTTTTGAGAGGATAACAAAGACGATTGGGTATTCTCAGAATGGTTACCAAGCTTTTCTCAAAACGCTTCCGTTTTATGTTTCTTTTAACAATTCAATGCGATTTGCAAAAAAATACAAGGAGAATGTGCCGCCAGGTCAAATAGATACAATAAATCATATTGTTTTTGATTGTGTATCTTTTTCTCACTCTGATTCATTGGTGTTTGAGAATGTTAGTGTGTCTTTTAATAGTCCCTCTTTTAATCTAATTATAGGAGAATCTGGCTCAGGTAAAACAACACTTATTGATTTGATTATTGGGTTACTATCTCCTAATTCTGGTGCAGTTTTTGTAAATGAAGTAAATCTAAATACAATTAATATTAAGTCATACAGATCTCAAATTGGTTTTGTTCCGCAGGAGGTTTTTTTATTAAACACGTCTTTAAGAGACAATGTGCTAATTGGCAGAAAGAACTTCTCGGATAAAGATATTTTGCATGCCTTAGATTTAGCAGACCTTTCAAATCTTTGTAGTATATTGCCACATGGTTTGGATTCAAATTTAGGAGAAAATGGTAGGTTAATATCAGGAGGTCAAAGGCAAAGAGTTTTGATAGCTAGAGCGTTGCTATCTAATCCTAGTTTATTAATATTGGACGAACCTACGTCTGGGCTGGATAGCAACTCTACTATAAAATTTATTGATTCAATTCAGCGCATAAAGAACAAAGGCATTTTAATTATTGTAATATCACATGACAAGATGCTGTTTAATTGTGCAGACAAGGTGTTGAGTGTAAAAAACAATAGTGTTGTCAAAGTTTAAAATGAAGGTACGTATGAATAATAAAAAAGAGCTTGTTTTTTTTATTACACACAGCCTTGGAGAGCTTGATGTTGTATTGCCTATTATTTGTAAAATGAATTCAAATAAGGGCGAATATAGTTTTTGTATTGTATTTGTAGTCAGGTCACTATATGATAACTTTATTGCCAACGATTTTTATAAAAAAGTTTTTAGATTGTTACAAATTGATCAAGGTTTTATCCATTTACCAAATAAGTTCGATTCTAAAAACAGCTCAAATAACATTTTTCTTAGAGTTAAAAACCGTATAGAAAAATACTATATTAATCCAATTAAAATTGCTAAACTTTATTTTATAATTAATAAATCATTTGTGATTTTTCATGAGTTTAGTTGTCAATACTCATCGGTTAAGGTTTTGTATTTACTCTCTAAGATTAATAAAAAATCAATTTTTACATATATTCACGGGCATGCATGTAATATCGACACTAAGCAAAAGAAAGTTCCATTCTGCACCAAATATTCGCATTTATTAAATTTCCATGACCATAGTACTTTTACGTACTTAAATGCTGGATATGAAGAACAATCAATTATTGGATATCCAAAATTTTACCCAGAGTGGAGAATGTTTGTAGAAGATAACTTTAACCTAAACCCGATTAATGAAAAATTTGCCTTAATTTTTACACGACCAATTAATCCATACTACATGGATGAAAATAAATATTGTGAACTTTTAAATGATACTCTATCATCTATACATGAATGTTTTGGAGAGAGTATGCTTGTTATAATTAAGCCGCATCCTAGGGAAGATGAAGATTATATACATCGTGTGCTTTCAAACTTGAAAGTGCGTTATGAGATTTCAAGAATAGACTCTTCTGTATTATCAATGCATGCACATATTGCAATATCGTTTTGGACTTCTGCTGTTCTATCATCACTTGCATTTGGGGTGCCATCAATCGAGTTTTATAAAGAGGCACAAAGATTTAGAGAAGTTGAGCCGTCTGGTTCCTCATATAAGAAGTTAGGTATTGCATCTGTTAACAACAAAGAAGATCTGATTTTATTTATGCAAAAGGTAATTTCAGGAAATTATAGGCCGCCAATCAGTGTATTAAAAATTTTTAATAAATATTCAAGTACAAATATTAGCAACATATTAACCCAGAATTCATGAAACTAGCATCTATCATTATCCGAACAAAAAATGAAGAAAAATGGATTTCTTCATGTCTTCGTGGTGTTTTTAAACAGACATACAATAATATTGAAGTAATAATTGTAGACAATAAATCAACAGATAAGACTGTTGCCAAAGCTCAAGAATTTCGTGTCAAAATTGTATCAATAAAGGAGTTTATACCTGGAAAAGCTATCAATGATGGAATTCGTGCGTCAACAGGAGAATACATTGTTTGTCTTTCTGGCCACTGTGTGCCAGTAGGAGATAAGTGGCTTGAGAATTTAATTAAGGATTTGGATAATCCAAACGTTGCTGGCGTGTATGGTCGACAAGAGCCACTTTCATTTACGAGCAATCTAGACAAAAGAGACTTATTGACAGTTTTTGGTTTGGATAAAAAAATACAAGTAAAAGATTCCTTTTTTCATAATGCAAATAGTGCCTTTCGCAGGGATATTTGGGATAAATATCCATTTTGTGAAAATGTGACAAATATAGAGGACCGAGTCTGGGGTGAGCAAATTATTGGTGATGGTTTGAATATAATATATGAGCCAACCGCAAGCGTATACCATTGGCATGGAATTCATCAAGACCTTGATGAATTACGAGCAAGAAATATAGTGAAAATTTTAGAAGGATTGGATACTTTTAGAGTTAAAGGGCATCATCAGTCGCCTGAAGATCTAAAAATATTAGCTATAATTCCTGTTATGGGGGAAGGCCAAGTATTAAATAATCGTCACCTTATCAGCCATACTATTAAATCAGCAAAACAATCAAAGTATATATCAGATATAGTAGTTGCCTCAGATAATGAAAGCATGGCAGATATTGCAAAATCGCTAGGAGTAGAATCTCCTTTTATTAGGCCAACTTCTTTGTCAGAAGACTATATCGATGTGTTTGACGTATTGTCTTATACAGTAGATTCGCTAGAAAAGATAGGTAGACACTATGATGCTATTGTACTGTTAGAAGAAGTTTATCCATTTAGAAAAGATTGGCTTATTGATGAAATTATCTTGCAATTTGTATATGAAGGATACGATACAGTTCTAGCGGGAAAGAGGGAAAATCGTAGTATTTGGACCACGTCTAAAGATGGTTGTGATGATAAAAACATACAGGAAAATATCCCTATGCCAAGCAAACTTAAAGAATTTCGATCAACGATCTCTTTAGTGGGTCTGTGTTGTGTTACACATGTATCGTCTTTGCGTAGTGGTTCAATTTTTACAGGTAAGACTGGAATTTTTGAAGTAACAGATCCGCTCTCTACAATGCTTGTTAAAAGTAAAAAAGAGTTAGAAATAGCTTCAATAATAGAAAATGGAAAGGGATTAGATAATGAGTAAAGTACGTATCGTAGCTATCGGATGTGGGCGTGTTGCGCAGCACTATAAAAAGATTCTTGATTCTGGAGTGGTTTCAAATTGGAGTATGGTTGGTTTTTATGATATTTTAAGTGAACGATCTAAAGAGTTTTCACAACACTTTAATACTAAGTCATATGAAAGTTTTGAGACAATGTTGGAAACTGCAAAGCCAGATCTGGTATTAATACTAACTCCATCAGGCCTTCATTATCAACATACTAAAATAGCTTTTAATTATAATTGCAATGTGCTTTGTGAAAAGCCCATTACAATGCTACCTGCACAAGCAGAAGAGCTTGAACAGATAGCTTCTATGAAGAAACTTATGTATGGAACAGCATTTCAAAATAGGCTTAACCCAGCCATTATGGCATTAGAGAAAGCTTTGAAGGATGAACGCTTCGGAAAAATAATTACAGCAACTATCCGACTAAGATGGTGCAGATATCAAGATTATTATGAGGATGGATGGCACGGAACCTGGTCTCAGGATGGAGGTGTTATTAATCAACAAGCAATTCATCATGTTGATGCTATTAACTGGCTATTAGGACCTATTAAGTCCGTTAATGCAACCATCACTAATCGCTTAAATAATTTGGAGGCAGAAGATACTTTAGTTGCAATAATGAAGTTTAAGAATGGCGCTCTTGGAACGATTGAGGCAACCACTGCAGCACGTCCAGAAGATTTTGAAGCATCGCTATCTGTTGTTGGAGAAAAAGGGATGGTTTTAGTGGGAGGTATTGCACTTAATAAAATTGAAATTTGGGAGTTTGTAGAACCTATTGCTGAAGATAGGACAATTCCAGAGCAGTATTCACAAAAAGTAGAAACTGGATATGGTATTAGTCATGGTCCGTTGCTGCAGGGTGTTATTGACACTCTTCAGAATAATAAAATAGATACACTCGTATCTGCAAAAGATGCCATCAACACTGCAAGAGCAGTACACGCTCTTTATAAGAGTGATGAGGATCAATGTTGGGTAAAATTGGCCGATAATCCCGTATCTAACAGGCTTGGCAAATAATTAAGGAGTAAAAATGAAAATTGAAAATAAATTTCCTGGAAAGGATGTCAGTCATGAAGATATGGAAACAAAATTTCCTTTAGTAGCAAAGAAAAACGATTCACATAAGAGTATATTTAGTATAGCTGGTGTTGAATTTGGCGGAGACCTTGTGCCTGTATTTGCAGGTCCGAATATGGTCGAATCAAAGGAGTTAATTGAAGATGTAGCAATAAATGTCAAAAAATCTGGTGCGCATTTTCTTCGTGGTGGTGCATTCAAGCCACTAAGCTTTCCCTATAGAAGTGAAAAATACAATGAAACTCGTGAGCAAGGTATTGAGTGGCTCGTTAGCGCAAAAGAGAAGGCAGGAATCCCAATAATTACAGAAGTTATGGAGGAGGGCTTTGTTCCGTTAATTGCGGAGGCTGCTGACATATTGCAAATTGGTACTAGAAATATGCAAAACTATCCACTCCTAACAGCATGTGCAAAAACTGGCAAACCTATAATGCTAAAGCGAGGCTACGGCGCATCCTTAAGAGACTGGCTTGGTGCTGCTGAGTATATTATGGTCGAAGGAAATGAAAAAGTCATTCTTTGTGAACGCGGTGTGAGTGTACCACATACGCATAGATCTACTTCGAGATTTTTGTTAGATTTACAAGTAATTCCAGCAGCACAAGAATTAACCCACCTTCCAATTGTCTCTGACCCGTCACATGCGACATTTTGGAGGCCATGGGTAAAGCCAATGGCCTTAGCGAGTGTTGCTTCAGGCGCAGATGGGATAATGCTTGAAGTTCACCCAGATCCTGACAATGCAGCTGTCGACCCATTACAGCCAATTAATTATGCGGATTTCAATCAGCTAGTTGGCAATATGGATGCAGTAGCAAGGGCAAGTTATAATAGATATATTTTAGGTTGATTTTATGGATATTTCGTTAATTGAGAATCATGTAAACACAAGCCGCTTCGATCAATACACCGCTATTATAGGAGAGTGTCCATCTAAAGGTGCACGCTCACCAAAACTATGGAATGCAGTTTTTGAATCGGAGAAGAAAAATTGTAAAATGCTACCTTTAGATGTTAAAAAAGAAAACATTATAAATCTACTTAATAATTTGAACAATGATAAAGAATTTATAGGTGGGGCAATTGCCGTTCCTTATAAAGAATTGGTTGCCAAATGGCTTGGAGATAATATTACACCAGAAGCTAAAAAGATCGGTGCAGTGAATTGTCTATATAGGAATTTTGATGGCTCACTACATGGAACAAATACCGATGGCGAAGCATCACTTATGACTTTTACAGATAAATTTGGCTCTTTAGGGAATAAATCAGTTATGGTCTTAGGTGTTGGTGGCGCAGGTAAAGCCGTATCATCCTATTTTTCTTCATCTTCTATGGGCACAATAATAATATCACGCCGTGAAAGTGATAAGCGGTATGCTAACAAAATTGGTGCAGAATGGGGTGGTTGGGATGAGGTCGATAACTATATTCGCGATGTTGATGTGCTTATTAATTGCACATCGATTGGGTTTGGCGATCAAGAGTCTAAATCTCCTTTAAATGAACAGCAAATTGCACAAATTAAAGATTCAGCGGTGATATTTGATATTATTTATCAGCCATTAAAAACAAAGCTATTAGAAATGGCAGGTAATAGAGGTATTTCTACACTTAATGGTTTAGCAATGAATCTAGAGCAGGCCGTTCTTGCATATAAATATGCAGTAAAAACATGTAATAATTTAGATGAAATTCGAAAAATAATGTTGAGATGATGAAGGGCACAAAGAACAGAAAAAACTTTATTATTTTACCTTTTAGGTCAAGAGATGTAGCAAGAATTGAGAAGATGTCAAAAGAGATGTCAAAAGAGATGTTAAAAGAATTTTCAATTTCTAACTATTGGCGTAAAAGGTTAGATGATTTTTCAATAACATACAACAAAGATGGAGGGTTTGTTATATTAAATGGATACCAATCGTCCAGCATATCTATTGATGAGCAGCATCAATGTAAGTACGTAGGTTTTTTTGAATTTTTAAGATTTAGAGGTGATTATTTCCTTAGCCAAGTAAAAAAAGTAATATATGGATATAAAGGAGTCAGTGGTGAAAAAAAATATAATTTATTGGTAAATAAGTTTAGGGAAAGGTATGAGGCGAGAGTTTTTAATGATTTTCCTTTATTTGCAACTCAAGTCTCAGTGTATGAGTGGTTTAAAGTATATGAAAACTTTCATATTATTAAAGATTTAAATCGTAAATTTGATAGTGTTCTAGAAATTGGAAGTGGGACATGTATTCTTCCCGCTTTACTAAAAAAGAAAGGTGTTGTTGAAAAATATACCGCAATAGATCTTCCATTTTTCATACCCCATGGGTTTTTAATTTTGAACCATCTAACGGATAATAAAAAAATTTGCCTTCCGTCAGAACTTGATATGAATTGTTGGTTTAAGTTTTTATCTAGTGACGATTATAAAGATAGTATTAAGCCTAATAGTATCGATCTTGTGATTAATATTACATCATTTGGTGAGATGAATATTAAGCAAGTGCAAGATTATTTTCTTTTTATTGATTCTGTTCTAAAGCCAGGTGGAGTTTTTGTGTGTATCAATAGAGAGAAAAAGAAAGTTAACTTTGACCAATACCCGTGGCCGAATCACGGTTACAAAACAGTTAGAGAGTTCGAGCCTTTTTATTCTAGATGTGGATCTAATAAAATTTTTAGATATCCAATCTTTTCTCGCATTATTGAGAAAATGTAATTCTATAAAGAATGATAACTATTAATCTTTTGTAAAATTAAAAAAAACATGCTATAGATGAACTAAACTGAATGAATATGATGATAAGTAAAGAAGATATTATTTGTATAATACCTGCTAGAGGTGGATCTAAAGGATTGCCACGTAAGAATATTAAGTTAATTGATGGCGAACCTTTAATTTCAAGACCTATTAGGCATGCAATAGAATCTAGTGTAATTGGAACAGTGCTAGTGACTACAGATGATGAAGAAATAGCTCAAATAGCTCAAGATGCAGGCGCAGTGGTCCCTTTTTTAAGGCCATTTGACCTTGCAGAAGATTTAACTACTACTGAAGAAACACTTAGGCATGCACTACTTACTTATGAAGAAATGATTGGTAAAAAATTCGAACTAGCATTGTTTTTGACTGCAACTGATATTTTTCGTAATCCTGAATGGATTAAAGAAGGGATTGAAAAAATGAAAAACAACCCTAAACTGGAGAGTGTTTTTTCTGGATATGCGACTCATAAGAATTTCTGGGAACAGCAAGCAGATGGTAGCTGGAAAAGAGTCAAGGACTGGATGGCGGATTACTCCTCACGACAAATAAGGAGGCATATTGTTAGAGAAGATACTGGTTTGATGTGTGTTAGTAGAGCATGGTTGTGGAGACAAGGGAGGAGAATTGGTGACAATGTGGAGATAATGGTAAATAATGATGATTTTTCAAGTATTGATATTCATTATGAAGAAGATTTAAGATTGGCAAATGAAGCGATCACTATAAAGAAATCAATTTATGGTAAAGATAAAATAAAGTAGTTGACATTATCTCTATTACATTTTCGTAAATAATAAAATTTATAAATTAACTTATGTTAGCGATATGAAAGTATTAATTACAACAGTTCCATTTGCCAATAAGAACAAACTCCCTCTCCAACTTTTAGAGAATAATGGTATTGCGTACTTGATAAATCCATTAAACAAAAAGTTAACCGAAGATGAATTGGTAAATATGGTTACGGATTTTGATGTAATTATTGCCGGTACTGAGCAAATTACCGCTAAGGTTATGGATAAAGCAAAAAATCTAAAGATGATCTCTCGTGTTGGTATAGGCTTAGACAGTGTAGATTTATTGACGGCTAGAGACAGAGGTATCGTTGTATCGTATACTCCTGATGCCCCTGCCCCGGCTGTTGCTGAATTAACAATTGGAATAATGTTGACTCTTCTACGATCTGCTCATGTGTCTAACTCCCAAATGCATTTCGGACAATGGCATCGTTTTTTTGGCAGAAGATTGTCAAAAGTTACAATTGGAATTATTGGAGTTGGAAGAATTGGACAAGGCGTTCTTGAGCATCTAAAAGGTTTTGACAACCCTAAAATCTTGGTTAATGATGTACTTATTAAAGAAGATGTTCAGAATAAATTTAACGTCGAATGGGTTGAGAAAGAGCAGATATACACACAAGCTGATGTTATAACTTTGCATTTACCACTCACTAGTGAAACCAAAAACATGATTCAAAAAGATCATTTATTGTCTATGAAGTCTGATGCAATGATTATTAATACCTCTAGAGGAGGAATTATTAATGAACAGGATTTATACAATGTTATGAAATCAGGCCATTTAAGTGGAGCATCTATCGATGTGTTTGTGAATGAGCCATACAACGGACCATTAAAGGAAATAGAACGTTGTTTATTAACTGCCCATATGGGTTCAATGTCAATAGACTGCCGCACACGTATGGAGATTGAAGCTACTGAAGAGGCGGTGCGTTTTCTTACAGGCCAACCATTAGAAGGTGCGGTTCCAGAAGAGGAATATGCTGTACAGAGAGAGGGGTTATGACAAAAAAAGCAGTAGTTGTTGGTGGTAGTGGCTTTATTGGCTCTCATGTTGCAGATCACCTAAGTGATTCTGGGTATCAAGTTACTATTTATGACTTAACACCATCACCATGGTTGCGAAAAGATCAGCAGATGGTTATTGGTGATGTGCTGGATGCAAAAAAACTCAGCGACACTATCACAGGATCAGAGGTGGTCTATAATTTCGCCGCCTTGGCAGATCTAAATCAGGCACTGGATCAGCCACTGAAGACGGTCAATATTAACATCTTAGGCAACCTAAATGTGATGGAGGCGTGCCATGCACATGGGGTAAAACGCTTTATTTATGCCAGCACAGTCTATGTTCATAGTCGAGAGGGTGGGTTTTATCGCTGCAGTAAACAGGCCTCAGAAGCCTATGTTGAAGAGTACCAAAAAATTTATGGATTAGATTACACGATTCTACGTTACGGCTCACTCTACGGATCAAGGGCAGATGAAACCAATGGACTCTATCGGATTGTTAAGTCGGCACTAGATCATGGTACGGTCAGTTACGAGGGTGATGTAGATGCTATGCGTGAGTATATCCATGTAGAGGATGCAGCAAGAGCTAGTATAGATGCTGTAAATGATGAATTTGTCAATGAAAGCGTGGTATTAACAGGGCAAGAGCCAATGCGAGTGATAGATATGCTTAAAATATTAGCAGAAATATTAGGGCTATCTGCAGATTCAGTAGAATTTATTGAGGACAAATATGCAGGGCACTATGTGAGAACGCCCTATGCTTATCAACCTAAATTAGGTAGAAAATATATTCCACCAATGCATGTTGATTTAGGACAAGGGTTGTTACAGGTTATTAATGAATTGAGTGAAAAAAATAATGGCGAAAATTAAAGAAATTTTCAAGGTATTAGAATATTCACTTAATAATTTCTCTAAGTGGCATTAAGATTGGTAAACATTTCTGCAAAAGTAATATTTTGGGATTTTGATGGAGTTATCAAGGATTCTGTAGAGGTTAAGTCGGATGCATTTGAACAACTATTTATACTTTTTGGTAGAGATATAGCAAAAAAAGTCAGAACTCATCATGAAGAGAATGGAGGAATGTCGCGCTTTGATAAGATCCCCATCTATCTTGCTTGGGCAGGTACAGATCCAACTCAGAAAATTATAGATCAATATGCAGATAGGTTTTCACAGCTAGTGAAGCAAAAGGTCATTGACTCAGCTTGGGTGGATGGTATTAAAGAGTATTTACAAGAACATTATCATAAGCAGCAGTTTTTTCTGATCACCGCAACCCCTCAATCAGAAATAGAATATATTCTGGATCAATTAAAGATAAAATCTTATTTTCAAGAAATAATCGGCTCACCAGTAAATAAAGGTAAAGCAGTTGAAAGTTTATTAAAAGAGTATGATATTGACCCAATACAGGCGATTATGGTTGGTGATTCTATAAGTGATTATGAGGCTGCAGAGAGTAATTATGTCGCTTTTGTTTTAAGACGCACAAATTTGAATGAAGAGTTACAACAGAAATTAAATTGTAAAATGGTGAAAAATTTTCTATGAATAGATTACAGGCAATAGGTAATATTCGAACAAGCCTAAAACACGGTGGTCATAGTATTGGTAGTTGGATGCAAATTCCCCACCCCTCTATTGCCGAGATTATGGGGCAATCTGGATATGATTGGGTAGCCATAGATATGGAGCATGGCGCTATTTCTGTGCATCAACTCCCAGATCTGTTTAGAGCTTTAGAACTTGGAGATACACTTCCATTAGTAAGAGTTGCACATGGCAATGTAAAGGATTGTAAGCAGGCACTAGATGCAGGGGCTGGTGGCATAATAGTGCCCATGGTTGAAAGTGCAAAGCAGTTAGAGAATGTTAGGGATGTCACAAGGTGGCCACCAGCAGGAAAAAGAGGGGTTGCATTTTCACGAGCAAACCTTTTTGGGAAAAGCTTTGATGAGTATATAGAAGAGGCACAACAACCATTGCTAATTGCTATGATAGAGCATCTTAATGCAATGGATGAATTGGATGATATTTTACAAGTAAAAGGCTTAGATGCGATTCTAATAGGACCTTATGATCTTTCCGCATCAATGGGAATGACGGCTAAATTTAACCATCCAGAGTTTACTAAAGTAATAAGAGATATTAGAAGTAGGTCAGAATTTGCTAATATTCCTTGCGGAGTGCATGTAGTTTCACCTTCTATAGACGACCTTCAGGAAAAAGTAGGTGACGGATACCGTTTTATTGCATACTCAATTGACAGTGTTTTTTTAAATCATGCTGTAGCTAGGCCAAATATAACATAGAGGTAGATTTTGAAAGAAGAAGAGATAAGACCTCAATTAATTTTTGATGAATATTTGCTGCTTACCAAGATTGACACTAAAGTTTTCTTTGATAATGCTTTACGTGAGCCGATTGATTGTCCAGCGTGTGGCACAAAAGGTAAGCCAGCATTTAACAAACATGGATTTGATTACGAACTGTGCATAAATTGTGATACTCTGTTTGTTTCTCCAAGACCTGTAAATGATGCCTTTATTCGTTACTATTCTAATGCCCCATCAACTGAATATTGGGCGACAACCTTTTATAAGGCAACTGCTGATTCTAGACGTGAAAAGCTATGGAAGCCAAAAGCTAAATTAATTCATGAGATGTGCGAGCGTTTTGGCTTTGGGAATGAAAAAATAGTTGATATTGGTGGAGGTTATGGAATCTTTGCAGAAGAGATGTTTTCCTTATTTAGTAGAAAAACAACAATTATTGAGCCAGGTCTGCATCTTGCTAAAAGTTGCAGAGATAGAGGGTTTAATGTTGTAGAAAAGTTTTTGGAAGAGGTTCAAACTAGTGACTTACCCAAAGGTAGAAAGGTTTTTGTTAGTTTTGAACTTTTTGAGCACCTTCATAGCCCAGAACTTTTTTTAAAACAATTGTATAAATTGATGGCTCCTGGGGATCTGTTTATATTTACAACGCTTTCTGGAACAGGGATTGATATTCAAGGGTTATGGGAAGACTCAAAATCTGTATCCCCCCTCATCATTTGAATTTTTTAAACCCCCATTCTATAAAAATATTAACCGAAAGAACGGGCTTGAAAGTTTTGCAAGTTGCCACTCCTGGAAAGTTGGATATTGATATTTTAAGCAGTAATGTAAATTTAATTAAGGATAGGTTTTTAAAGACACTGGTAAAGTACGCTTCAGATACTGATAAATTAAAATGGCAGAAACTTATATCAGATTCTGGATGTAGTTCACATATGATGATATGTTGTCAAAAGCAATAAGATAGGAGATATATGAAAATATTGGCATTAATACCCGCAAGAATGGGTAGTAGTAGATTCCCAGGTAAGCCACTGAAAAAAATTAATGGCAAGCCGATGATTGGTCACGTCTATGAGAGAGTTTCAAAATGTGATTTATTGATAAAAACAGTTGTAGCAACTTGCGACCAAGAAATTGTAGATTATATTGAGTCTATTGGTGGGCAGGCGGTTATGACTAGCGACAAGCATGAGCGCGCATCTGATCGTTGTGCAGAAGCTTTAATGTATATAGAAGAACAGGATAATATTCAGTACGATATCATTGTGATGGTGCAAGGTGATGAGCCAATGACACATCCTAATATGATCACAGAGGCGGTTGCACCTATGATTGACGATAAAAACATAATGGTAACTAACTTATTAGGGAGTATAGAGTCTATCAATGAATTTGAAGATAGGAACTGTATTAAAGTAGTGTGCGATTTAGATAGCAATGCATTGTATTTTTCTCGAGAACCAATCCCCACTCAAAAGTTTGGAAAAGTTACAATGAAAAAACAGGTTTGTATCATTCCATTTACTCGTGATTTTTTGTTGGAGTACACAAGCTTGGAGCCCACTCCACTAGAGATTACTGAGTCTGTAGATATGATGAGGGTACTAGAACATGGAATGAAAGTAAAAATGATTCCAACACAGTACGAAACACATGCTGTAGATACGTTGGAAGACCTGACAATAGTTGAATTGTTAATGAAAAATAATTAACAAAATACTTAGTAATGAATAACGTGTTTCTCTGCAGTAGTGCAACGCAATTGATTGCGTACAAACTTTTATATAACTATGGTTTAATAAAAAATTTACCTTCTGTTGGAAATGTTGTAGTGTATGTTAATAATATTTTTTGCAATGATAAATGTAAAAAAAACATCAGTTTTTATGCTGAAAAATTAGGCTATAAACAAAGCTGTTTCAATATAAAAGATCTTCTCAATGTGGTGCCAAACCCTCAAAATATATCTTTAATATCTAGAAGGAGTATATCTAATCAGGAATTACTAAGTCTTGTTGAATATTTTAAGATAATACAACACTATACTATCGAGGATGGTGTGGGGGACTATGTTAAGGAGGAGTTTTACCACATGACAACGTTTAGCTATAAATTCAGAGAATTTAAAGCAAAAGTTGTCAAATTATTATCTTTATTGTTTAAGTCTATATTTAGTCATTCTAAATATTTTGAATTATTACAAATTAACTGTTGTAATAAGAGTAAAAAATCACTAGAATTAATAACAAAAATTCCTAATGTCGATAAGAATTTTTGTAGCTATTATCAACAAACTTGCAGCAATCAGCAGAATAGAATTAAAGTAATTTTCCTTGGGTCTTTGTATGATCGTGATTCTAGAAAAAACATGCTATATGCAGAAAATATATATAATAAAGTCAATATTGAGCTAGAAAAAATGAAAATTATAGGGAGTGAAATTCTTTATATTCCTCACCCCAGGTCCAACAAAGATGTTTCTAATTTTGTTAATAACAAACTGAAGTGGAGTGTTGATAATAAAATAAATCTTGCAGAGGAGGCGATCTGCTTTTTCAATAATGCAGAAATTTGGTCTATTGGTAGCACTTCACAGGTTTATGCATTAAAGATTTTAAATAGGAATTGTACGATTGTCGAATCTCCAGGCTTATTAAAACATCCGTCTATTAAAAACATAGGGAAATACCTTGTTTCACTAGGGGCAAAAAGAATCCATCTGAAAAGTTAATCGTGCTTATGTATTTATGAAAAATAGTAATATTATTCTATATTTTTACTCAGTTTCTGAAAAAAATATCAAACATTGGAATCAACTAATATACAAGTTATCGTTTATATTCGATAATGTGATCTGTGTAATGAGTCCTGATGTTAGGAAATCACAGTTGTTTTCTAACCGAGCGACCATTGTAAATGAAGGTGAAATTAATTTTTTTGCAAGAAGAAAGTATGAAGTGCAAGATGTTGATATATTTAAAGATAGTTCTGAATTAGATGATTTAATCAAACATCCAGAATTCCGAAAATTTTTTAGGGTATTGCGATTTATTCCAAATGCTCTTTTAAGGTTGATTGCAAGAAGAATAATTTTTAAAAAAATATTTTTTTTTAAAAAAATACTTGTGAATTATCAGGCAACACATTTAATGATAATGGAGCCAAAAAATTTTTTGTATTCGACATCAGTCATTCTTTTGGAGTTATTATGTAAGAAATATGAAGTTGCCTTTAACTTTATACATGGATCATTTTTTATTAACAATATTAAAATTTTTAATAATTTAAATAGACATGAGGAAGAGTTATATACAAAGTACAAAAAAATCCAATTAACAAAGCAAAATATCATTCAAGTTGATAATTTTAGAATTAAATATAAAAAATTTCTCTTTAAAGAGTTGACTAGTTATTTGATAGGGGCGGGTGAGAATACTGATAAAAAGATTTATAGTGACGAAAATACAAAGCCATATGTATTATTTTTAGACTCTAAGCCAGGAAACTATAGAAGTTATTATGTAAATCCTAGCTGGAGACATACAGATATTCTTCAAGCATTAAAGTATATTCCAGATCAATATGATTTTGTTTATAAAGTACATCCAAAAGGAAAGATAAAGAGTCTTATAAATTCTTTAGAAAAGCATCAGGTTAAAATTGTTGACAATGATTATGATAATCTCAGTCTAATTTCTGATGCTAGTATTATTATTACAAATGTTAGTCACTCATTTATGGATGCAATGCTGTTAGAAAAGAAGGTTGCAATATTAGGCGAGTATAATTACTTATTTTCATATGAATATGGTCCATTTATAAAGATTCCAAATATGGAGTTTTTTGGAAAAAACTTCAATAAAATCATTAATGAAAGAACCGATAAAAACGGAATTAAAAAATTGTTTTATTTAATAAATCAGTCTATAGATGATGATTATTTTGATTTAGAAAGGACGATCGACAGGTTTAAGGATGGTGGAGTTTTTTTTGATAGCGCTAAATCGGTGCAAATGATAGTTGCTTATTACAAAAGTCAACTATTGAAACAATAAGGAGAATTGGGTGAAGATTTTAGTTACAGGTGGTGCAGGAATGATTGGCTCTAATTTAGTAAAAAGATTAGTTAGTCAAGGTCATGAAGTTTCAGTGATTGATAATTTTTGGAGGGGAAAAATTGACTATCTTAAGCAGAATGGTGAGTTGGTTATTGGAGAACAAAGGATATTTAATGAAGATTTAAGAGATTCAAGTAAGTGCAGAGATATTATTAAGGGTTATGATACGGTATATCACCTAGCTGACATAGTGGCAGGTATTAATTATGTTTTTGGCAATCAATTATTCCTTTGGAGATCAAATGTTTTAATTAATAGTAATGTGATAAATGCATGCTTGAAAAACGAAATAAAAAATTTAATATATGTTGGTACCGCTTGTAGCTTCCCCAAGGAAAAGCAATCATATATAGGCCCCCCTCTGTTTAAAGAAGAGGATGTATATCCAGCAGAGCCTGAATCATCTTATGGATGGAGTAAGCTTATGGGGGAGTATGAAGCCGAACTTGCATCGGAAACTGGAAAGATCAATATCGGGATATTAAGACTGCACAATGTTTATGGCCCGCCATGTGAGTTAGACCCTGGTAAGTCCCAGGTAATACCGGCATTATGTCGAAAGGCTATTTTTTATCCTGAAGAGCCTTTTATTGTTTGGGGCAGTGGCAATCAGAGAAGGTCATTTGTATATATTGATGATGTTATTGATGCTCTAGTTGATGTGCATATTCATGGAATGAATAAGGGGGTTATTCAAATTGGCACCGATCATTCTGATTCTATTGCTGATATTGCAAAGAAAATTATAAGCATTTCTGGAAAAGATATAAGTATACAGTTCGATCTTGAGAAGCCTGAGGGCGATGTTGATCGTGCAGCCGACTGTTCCAAGGCCAAACGGGTTCTTGGCTGGGAGTCAAAAGTATCTATAGACCAGGGATTGAAAAAAACTTATGAGTGGTGCCTCAGAGAGTTGGGTTGACAGTCGAAAATATGAACATTTTATATATATCAAAAAATCTTGATAATTATAAAGCGGCAATGTATCAAAAGGAGGTATTGGATGAGATATCTAAAAGGGCAAGTGTTTTAGTTTACGGTCCAGGAAATAATAATTATAAAAAAGGTGCTCATATTTATGACGTTGTAAAAAACTTACAAATTAAGATAGATTGGATAATTATTGGACATGCTTGGCTGTCAGATTCAGTTAAGGATGAAAATATTGATCCAGATCCAGGATTAAAACTTCAAGAAATCAATATACCAAAGGCCATTATTCTAAACAAAGAGTATGTTAGATTAGATGAAAAGCTAAATTGGGTCAAGAATAACAAATTTCAAGTTGGGTTTTCACATAGTCATGATGTAATTCGTTATGGTAACCAATCAGATACTAATTTTATTTTCATACCTTTTGGATTTGAAAAAAATAAAATTTCAATTGAAAATTCAATAAAAAAAGATGTGCATATAGCATTTTCTGGGGTGTTGCAAAATATGAATATTTCCTCTGATCAAGATAACTCCAGGGTTAGAATAATGAGGCTTATTTATTATACTTTGTTTGATATTCCATTGCTCAAAAGAAAAAAGTATAGAAACATGAATATTGTGTGGAATTCTATTCCAAGAGGCAGGGCAAGACTTCTTGTTGCAAGATTATTAGGAAAATGGAAAAGGTTTAGCGATGAAGAATATTTTCTTTTACAAAAGCGTGCAATGTTTTTTATTAATACACCGTCACCATGCGGTATAGTCAGTCCTAGGATTTTTGAAAATATGGCCTGCAAGGCTATTCCATTGTGTATTGAGTCGGATTCATACAAGCTTGCTGTTGACGAGAGTTCTATTGTGCAGTTTAAAAAAGACTTATCGGATTTTTATTTAAAGATTAATCATTATATTGTCAATGAAAAACAAAGAGAAAGAATTATCAAGAAAAATTATGAAATTGCAATGAAGGATTGTTCGTGGGATAGTAGAATTTGCATAATGTTAGATGCTTTAAGTAATTACAAGCATTCTTAAAAGAGTCTTAATATAATGGAAGAGAATAATTTATTATCAATTTGTATTCCGACTTACAATAGGGATAAAGATTTAGCAAGGCTTTTAAAAAGCATTAATTCTAAATTTGAAAGTGACATAGAAATTATTATAGTAGATGATGGCTCAACTGATAACACCAGAGCTTGTATAGAGGAATTCTCTTCTAAAAGTGATATATTCATTAAGTACACTTATCAGGAGAATATGGGAAGATCTCATGCACTACACAAAGCTATACTTCTAGCAAAATCAGAATACACAGTCATTATTGATTCGGATGATATATTTACTAAAGGTGGCGTCGATATTATCCTGAAAAATATTTTATATTTGATGAGCAATGAAAGAAAAAAAGATATTGCTGGATTTATTTTTCTATGTTCAGACTTTGATGGAGTTGTAATAGGTAGCAGATTTCCCAAAGGTGTACTAATTGGTAATATGTTAAAGCTTATTTCTGATTATCGAGTTTTTGGTGATAAAAAAGAGGTTATTAGAACACAGGTTATTAAAAATGTTTTATATACTCCTTATGAAAATGAAAAAAGGATGGCTACAAGCATTATATGGAATAGGGTTTCATCAAATTTTAATGTGAATATTGTAAATGAAGTTGTATCTATGAAGTTGTATCATAGAGATGGAATGAGCGGTAATATTGATTGTATAAGGTTAAAAAGCCCTAAGTCTTCTGCTGAATATTATGGAGAATTATTAAGCTATCATAATAAAGTATATTATTCTTATAGATATGCTTTTAGGGCTGCAACAAATCTAATTAGGTACTCTATACATTTGAAATCACTATTTTTTATAACAAAGCATGATTTGGATTATAAAAGAAAGGTATTGTTATTCATATCGATACCATTGTCTGCACTTTTAGCAATAAAAGATAGTATTTTTTGTAAGCCTTAATATTTTACTTAAATCGTTGCTGTATTTAATCAACCGCTTTCAAAATAACCTTTTTAAGGCAATATTAAGGTTACTCTTTACTAATGGATTCAGTTATCTCGTATTATTGTTAATTTCAATTGTAATTTTCAGAACGGTCGATAAAAGCTATTACGGCTTGTACATAATTATGCTTTCCCTGTTTGCTATTGTTGAATTACTAATGGCAGGCTTCAATGACTCTATTGTTCGATTCTTAAAAGATAAAATACCTCTTGCCGATAGGCAAAACATTGTGCTATTTGTACTTTACTACAAATATATCTTAATCTTTTTATTTATCGCTGTTGTATATAGTGCTAAGCAGTATGGATTTTTTGAATTTTTGATTGGTAATTATGATGAAGTTGAAGATGTAGTAGATAGTTTTTTATTGGTTGCCATTTTGAATGGTATTTTTAGTGCATTTATTGGTGTTAATAATTGTATTTTGAATGCTCAGCATCAATACAAATGGACGGCAAATTTAGGTTTTTTAAGAAATTTAGTTTATTTGCTGATTGTTATTGTTTTAAGTTTTTATACGCAA